>Ga0209034_10000018_pt1 | contig 74100 bp, 82 predicted proteins | sample MarorgKNORR_S2LV_2_FD_188219 | JGI IMG/M metagenome (GOLD analysis project Ga0209034, IMG submission 188219) | Marine microbial communities from the Southern Atlantic Ocean, analyzing organic carbon cycling - 250m_A/KNORR_S2/LV (SPAdes) (version 2) | ecosystem: Environmental > Aquatic > Marine... | reverse complement strand
AATTTGTTGATGGTTGTATTGATCAGGTCGGATGCCTGAATATAACAGCGGACACGAAACAAGAATTATTAACTCATGCAAATCGCGATGGCAACTTGGCTCACGCCAGTGATGCTGAAAAAGGTGAATTTGCACGAAGAAGCGGCGAAATGTTCCAGATGCTCGCAGCGACTTCAGAATATCAATTCGGTTAATCCACGTTTCATATAAAACGCTAAGTTAAACGGAGGCTAAATTTATGGTATCTACCAACAAGGAAAACATCCTAGCAGTGTTGTCCCTCTCGGGTGGTAACGATGGATTGAACACGGTAATACCGTTCAATGAGGGTCTGTATAGGGATTATCGCCCGACACTGAGCATACCTGAAAACCAGATCATACCTCTCAACGACCAAATAGGTCTTCACCCCACTATGGCCCCTCTAAAGAGGTTCTGGGATGAAGGTAAATTGGCTATTTTCTTGGGTATCGGATATCCCAACCCAAGTTACTCCCACTTCCGGTCGATGGATATCTGGCATACATGTGAGCCTGATAAGATCGGTACAGAAGGTTGGTTGGGTCAGGTTATCAAAGAAATTGACCCCAACTCCGAAAACGTATTGACCGGCGTCAACTTTGGGAGAGGGTTACCTAGAGCTCTGGCCAAGGAAGGTGTACCGGTAGCGTCTGTAGGGGATCTAGAGACATATGGACTGTTAACTGGGATAGATGGAGATGCACAACGCTCCCAAGCGCTTGACGTTTTCGGTCGTATGTATGGTCCGACCATTGGATCGGGATACACTATGGATTACATAAGAAGAACAGGGACCGATGCGCTCAAGGGTGCAGATATACTCGCGACAGCTCCGGACAAATATTCCTCGACTGTGGAATATTCTGCTACGGCAATTGGACAGTATATGAGGAACATTGCCCAGACTCATCTGGCCGAGTTTGGTACGAGGGTTCTCTTTACTACGTCTCCATATAACGGTTTCGATACCCACGCTAATCAGGCATCTGATCATGCCAGGTTATGGACGGACGTCTCGAGGACTGTTGAAAATTTCATGGAAGATCTGAGAGAGCACGATGCGAGCGATAACGTCATGTTATTCATGCATTCCGAATTTGGTCGTCGTATTGCTGACAATGGCTCAGGTACAGATCACGGCGCAGGTAGCGTTGCTTTTATGGTCGGTGAACATGTAAAAGGCGGAATCTACGGAGATTACCCGTCCTTAGAATCAGGCGAGCAAGAAGAAGGCGGGAATTTGAAATCCTTAATGGATTTCCGTTCCGTATACTCGACTATAGTAGAGGATTGGATGCATTTAGATGCAAAGCAAATAGTTGGTGGTTCTTACGAAAAGATTCCTTTCCTCTAAGCTAATAGTAGAGCTTGGAGCCGGCTGGTTATAGAAAAATCACTAAGACCGGCCTAATAATTGAATATTTGAGGTATGTAGGATGAGCACACATTTTTTCGGTCTTAAAGACTGGACTTATTCTTACAGTCACACCGTGGGACGGAACGAGTTCGCAGGAACCGGGTTTCGGAATCCAGTAGCAATGGCTATTGATTCTGATGACGTGGTCTATGTTTTAAATCGTTCATATGAAAATCGCCCGGATGGGGTGCGAGTCACGGTTTGTACTGTAGACGAGGAATATATAACTGCATTTGGTGAAGATGGTGAAGGCGATGGTCAGTTCACCTGGCCAACGGCGATAGTTATAGATGACAAACAGAATGTTTACATAGCAGATGAATGGCTTAATAGAATCAGTGTTTTCAATACTGATGGGGAATATCTTAGCAAATGGGGTACGGCAGGATCCGGGGACGGTGAATTGAACAAACCTGCCGGATTGGCACTCACTGCGGATGGTAATGTCTTGATTGTTGACAGTGGAAATCACAGAGTCCAGAAATTCACACTAGATGGCAAATATATCAGTCAATTTGGTGGTCTCGGGGATGGACCCGGACAGTTCAATCTCCCATGGGGGATTGGAGTTGATAAAGAAGGGATGATATACGTTGCCGACTGGCGAAATGACAGGATTCAGCAGTTTAATCCAAACGGAGAATGGCAGGCTAGTTTTGGTCAATCTGGTGACGGTGTTGGCCAATTTAATCGGCCGAGTGATGTTACTGTAGATGAGGAAGGCCTGATATACGTAGCGGATCGTCAAAATGATCGTGTCCAGGTTTTATCGCCAGATGGACGTTTCGTAGCTGCCATGTATGGTGATAGCCAATTGTCTCCATGGGGCAAGGAAAAATTGTTGTCTAATCCGGATATGATCAGGCAACGAGCCTTGGCAGTAGCAAATGATAACTCGGCATTCGAGAAGACATTTGCTAATCCCTGCGCTGTTAAAATTGATGGAAAGGGGAGAGTCTGTATCTTAGATCACACTCGTGGCAGGATTCAGGTTTATGAAAAATCCAAGGATCCGGTTCTAGTTTAAGTAGAGTAGTTATCCAGTTAAGAAATACCGCCGGGACGTTAGTCCCGGCGGTATTTTTAGTTAAGTTCGTTAATTCGAATTTGATTGTAAAATTTCGGTTTTTATTCAGGTGCCTCAGGCATCCCAGTATCGATCCAAGTTATAATTTCGTCGACTTCCGCGCGAGTCAGGAAAGGACCTTTTAAAGGCATTTTACCGTAGGTTCCAACCGCTCGAGCAAGGGATTTGACTAGCCAAGTATCTTTACCGGGCACGCCTGGTTCGATAGATCGGTACCCCGATAACACGGAATCCTTTAATTCTTGGGATGTCTCCCAGTAATACTCATGGATTCCAGGATAGCCCTCTCGACCCCATCTCTCTTCCCATCTGTGCATAACATCATCAAGGATCTCCTTGACCCTTGGCCAATACACTGGTGGCTGATTCGATTCTGTGCTCATGTCGACTTCTCCCTGAATCTATGATGTTAGACGGGATGTTCATTTACGGATGCCTGGTTGAGGAGTTCTAAGGCATGTGGTAAGACTGGTTTAACTACCTCGAGAGTTTCCCTTACGCCCTTTGGACTACCCGGTAACGTAATGATAAGGGTAGTGCCCCGTATTCCACAGACGGACCGGCTAAGCATGGCCATAGGTGTGATTTCTAACGATTTGGCACGCATAGCTTCGGCCAAGCCGGGAACTTCTTTGTCAATGATGGAAAGGCAAGCTTCTGGAGTGACATCTTGTTGGCCCAACCCGGTCCCACCTGTGCTTATAATCAAGTCTACGTCAATGTCATCTGCCCAATTAATCATTTGTTCAGCTATGCTCTCCAGATCGTCAGGGACCATGGAATAGTGAATGGTTCGGTATTCCGGCTCACATAGAATCTCTTGGATTGTGGTGCCGCTAGTGTCTTGCCTCATTCCCTGTGAGCCAGATGTACTGACGGTTAAGATACCTATCCCAAACATAACTCCTCCTTGGTAAATAATACCATAGACAATCATTTAGGATATTGGTTGGATTGAATAGGTTTGACAATGTAAAGCCATCCATTTATAGTCACCGGACTGACATGGGCTGGGGTCAGGGAATTTTCACTATGTCATTGGATTTAACCTGTAATCTCCTATATTCAACGCGTAATCAGAATACTACCCTGCTGCGTTGATAGTTGTCGGGAATAATATCTTGAGGATTTGGAATGGCATCCGCTTCTAATTGCGTATTTTGCCGTATCGTTGCTGGTGATGAGCCTGCAAGAATACGTTATATAGATGAAGATATAATAGCTATTGTCAATAAACTAACGTGGGTACCTGTCATGTTATTAGTTATGCCGAAGAAGCACATGACACAGTTGGAAGTTTGGAGCGAAGGCATATTGAGCAGGATGGGAAAAGTTGCTACGGATTTGGGATGTATGTATTCTCCTAATGGATTTCGGATATTATCAAATTTCGGTCATGATGGATTACAAAGCCAAAGCCACGGTCATATTCACGTGATAGGTGGGAGATTCTTGGGAGAATATGCTTAATGGAAACTTTTCTCCTGTTGTAGATTATTTGAATTCTAAGGGAGGTTGAATTGGCAGAGACAATCCTTTACGAGAAACGGGGAAACATAGTGGTGATTACTTTAAATCGCCCAGCCGCTTTGAACTCAATAAATCGTCAGTTACGAAGTGAATTATCAGATGCTATCACTCAATTTGATGAAGAAGATGATTCATATGTCGGGATTATCACGGGTGCCGGGAGGGCCTTTTGCGCTGGAAGGGATTTAAAAGAACGGGCATCTGATAACGCGTCTGGAGTCCAAGCTCGCGCTAAAGACTCGATGTATGAAGATAGGCCATATATGTGGCCCCAAACGTGGAAACCATTGATAGCTGCTGTAAACGGATTTGCATTGGCCGGTGGTTGGTCCATAGCTCAAATGTGCGATTTACGGTTGGCTTCTGATGATGCTAAATTGGGTATAACGGAAACTAAGTGGAGCTTGCTACCGCCGTTTGGCACTATATTGTCTAAAATGATCCCCTTGTCTGCTGTATTAGAATTGTGTATGACCGCCCAGCCCGTAACTGCCCAAAGGGCTTATGATATGGGATTTCTCAATAAAGTAGTCCCAGGTGATTCTCTAATGGAGGAAGCCATGAGCATGGCCGAACAAATAGCTGAAAACGCTCCATTAGCCGTTCAATATTTTAAAGAATTGGCTTACCGTAGTTTGAACATGTCTACTCAGGACATCTCATCTCTTACTTATCACATGTATGACCAGTTGTTGACTACGGAAGATTCTAAAGAGGGTCCACTGGCATTTGCGGAGAAAAGGAAGCCTAACTGGAAGGCCAGATAATGGCCGGCCTACCATAGTGGGATTTAAATAACCTAATTGAGGTGTAGATAGTGACCACTAAAATAAAACCCGAAAGTAAAAAAGTTAAGCTAAATAGCGGTATCAATCTGCATTACTTGGATTGGGGTAACCGGGGGGCGCCAGATGTTTTGCTTCTTCATGGTCTCCGTGGTCATGCACATTCCTGGGATGATGTTTCTCTAGCATTATGTCAGGATTATAGAGTCTTGGCTTTAGACCAGCGGGGTAGGGGGGAAAGTGACTGGGCTACTGAAGGAGATTATTCTGGGTCGGCGTTTGTTGAGGACATACTTGGGTTCAGTAATGCGTTAAATCTAGACGGATTTACTTTGGTAGGCCATTCAATGGGCGGACGCAACAGTCTCGCTTTTGCTGGGAGACATTCTGAAAAGCTTGCAAAGCTTTGTATTGTTGATATAGGCCCGTCGGTCGATCCACGGGGCGGCCAAAGAATCACTCAAGAGTTGATAAATGTACCCGAGACTTTCGAAGACTTTGAAGCTGTAGTTGCCTACATGGCCAAGGGTAATAGGTTTGCTTCGGAAGCTGTTATGAGGCGGAGGTTAAGATACGCAACTAAAGAACTGTCGGGTGGGGAAATAGGGTGGCAATATGATCTGGCTATCCGAGACCAGCGTCGAAATAATACTGCGGCACCATCCGAAGACTTATGGCCGTTACTTTCCAATATTCTTTGCCCTACATTGATAATTCGCGGTACAGAGACTGATCTTCTGCCACGGGAAGTAGCAGACCGAATGGTCGAAACCATACCGGCCGCTCAAATTTCAGAGGTCAGTAAGGCTGGCCATATGGTTTTTGAAGATAACCCAGAAGAATTTATTCCCATATTAAAAAGCTGGTTATCTGCTCAATAAGAGTAGAGGAGGCATAGATCAGTGAAAATATCCTTTTTTCATTTAATGCCTTATCAAGGGTTGCCCTCCGATTTTGAAACCCGATTTCGAAGTGCTTGGGTAGATCTTCCTAATGAAAACTTTGATCCGGAAATTTGTCAGCAATACTATGATGATTACCTAGAGGAGCTCGAATTTGCTGATCAAATGGGATTTGATGGTGTTTGTGTGAATGAACACCATAATAATGCATACGGATTGATGCCTTCTCCTAACCTGATTGCTTCAATACTGGCGAGATCTACTAATAATGGTGCTTTAATTGTATTGGGGAATAGTTTAGCCCTTTATCAACCACCTATCAGAGTAGCGGAGGAAATGTCGATGCTCGATATTATGAGTAGAGGCAGGCTGGTTGCGGGCTTCCCTGTTGGGACTTCTATGGATACAACGTTCTCATATGGGCAAATTCCTATAACCCTCAGGGAACGACATACGGAAGCTCATGATTTAATAATTCGTGCATGGACGGAGCGTCAACCGTTTGCATTTAATGGTAAGTACAACAAGCTAAGGTACGTTAATATTTGGCCAAGGCCTCTTCAACAACCGCATCCTCCGGTATGGATTCCTGGGGGTGGTAGTGTGGAGACATGGGACTGGGTTCTGGATAGGAACTATGTTTATTGCTACTTAAGTTATTACGGTTATCTAAGAGGATCAGGTGTCGTGAAGGCTTACTGGGATAGAGTCGCGGAGAGGCAGATAGATGATAATCCTAATCGGTTAGGCTTCTTGCAACTAGTTTGTGTTTCTGAAACTGATGAATCCGCTCAATCAGAGTATGAAGATCACGTGAAGTATTTTTATCAGAAGATGTTGCGAATTCATCCACCGTTTGCGGAATCTCCAGGTTACAGGTCTATCGATTCTATACGCAGGTCGCTTCGCCCACAAATAGGAGACGAAGCCCAGAAAGCTGCTGGAGAATTGGGCTGGAAAGAGTTCGTCGAACAGGGACATGTTATCGCAGGTAGCCCGGCTACTGTAAGAGATCGTTTGACTGAGGCGGTTAAGATGCTTAGAGTGGGCCACTTGATGTGTCTTCTTCATATTGGCACTATGCCTAAAGAATTAACTCGCAAGAATACAGAGTTATTTGCAAAAGAGGTGTTGCCAGCTATAAAACCAATATACAACGAATATGAGGATCCTTGGTGGCCGGACCGTTTAAAACAAGACTCGCTTCATGCCGTAGGGGATTAAAAACTACCATCCAAGTATAACTGACTCTTTTCTAGGATCGGCACCTCCGTGATATACACCTGTTTCTGCATTGACTATTATCGGTGCGAACCCATTACGAATTCCCCAGGGATCGACAATTTCGACTTTGTGTCCTTTGTCTCTTAATGCATCGATCGTAGAGTCAGGTACTCTACCTTCGATCTCTAGCTGGTTTGGGATCTCTACGTGTGGCCAGGGTGAGCTGGGGAAACTATATCCGCAGAATCTGGGAGCTTCTACAGCATCTTGGATGTTCATATCAAAGTCTACTAGGTTGTTGAAGACCTGAAGGTTACTTTGGGGTTGACTATCTCCACCAGGAGTCCCTAGTGTCATAAAGGGTTCACCGTCTCTGGTTATGATAAATGTACAGGGGGTTGTTCGGGGTCGTTTGCGAGGGGCTATTGAGTTGGGATTGTTTTCATCTAGCCAAAAATAACAGCCTCGGCAGTTTAATAATATTCCTGTATCACCTAATACCATTCCCTGGGTTAAACCTGCAAAGCTACTTGGAGTGCAGGAAACCATGTTTCCTTCGGAGTCCACGGTAGCTAGATAGGTCGTGCCGTCTCCGTCTCCTCCGACAGGCTCCGGCTCTAAAGCTGCAGAAGAAACTGGTTTGTATCCTTCAAGCACGGCTAACATTTTCCGAGGATCTCCCGGTGGATATTTAGCTTCTGCTTTATCTGGATCTATTAATGTCCTTCGTAATGCTGCATATTCTCGTGACAGCAAGCCTTCCACGGGTACGTCAACGAAATCGGGATCGCCAACAAATTGTTCTCTATCCGCGAAAGCTAATTTCAATGCCTCTACCTGGTAATGTATTGCTTGGGGACTGTTATGTGCGAATCGAGAGAGACTTATACCCTCCAAAATGTTCAAAGCCTGTAGAAGCGTTATTCCTTGAGTCCAGGTTCGGTTAGTAAAGATTTCATACCCTCTGTACGTGATAGAAATCGGTTCTTCCATTGGTGATTCATATTCAGCAAAGTCATCATAGGAGTATAGGGCTCCTAGGTGTTCTAAGTGTTCCACCATTCTGTGGGCTATCTCGCCCTTGTAGAAAACGTCTCTGGCAGCTTGGATTCCAGAATCTTTTCGCAATCCCTTTTCGATCGCTTGTTCCTCGCCTTTCACCATTAATGATAAGGTCCTGGCAAGATCTTTTTGTATAAACAAACTACCTAGGTTAGGAGGCGATCCTTCAGGCAAAAATATTCGAGCAGAATCTGGATATTTGTTTAAATTGTCTAATCTCTCTTGGCTGCCGATAGCTCGATTTAATAGTTGGTAAGTAGGGAAACCATGCTCAGCAAAATGTAAAGCAGGTCTAACTACTTGGGCAAAGCTCATAGTTCCATAATTGGCTAACATAGCTAGAAGTGCCGATATTACACCTGGGACCGTTGTGCTGAGGACTCCTGATGGAATTTCCCCCCACTTTTCCATATAACGGCTAATAGTCGCGTTACTTGCGGCCCACCCCTGGCCAACGACTGACCGGACGGCCTTGGCTTCACGGTCATAAAATAAAAAAGCAACCTCTCCTCCGAGAGTGTAATGGGCAGTTGGCTCCATCACCCCGGCTGCAAAAGCGGTGGCAACTGCTGCATCAACAGCATTCCCACCTTCCCATAATATCCTCATTCCAGCTTGTGCTGTCAGCTGAGTACCGGCACCAACCATGGCTCGAGTGCCCCAGACCATTGGCCGGTGAGAGTAGCCACCATATGGACCATGAGGATAATTTGAGGTATTAAACGTCGTGTTAGCCATTGCTATTGATAAACCTCCTACGGTACCAGCTGTTTAACCAGTTATACGCTGATATGGATGAATGGGCAAGTAGGATATCTCATGTATATTGGTACTAGGGTATTAATTCGCGAGTGTTAATGTTGATTTGAATAAATATGGTTTTACTTTTAATAAGTGAGCATATGCGCTACGGCTAAGTAATGAGTTAGGCTTCCACAAATAACGAAAACGTGCCATATACTGTGGCTAAACTTGAGCCCGGTCCAAAGTAGGAATCCTACTCCGAGGCTATAAAATATACCTCCCGAAGTTATCAGGAGAATGCCGCGCGTTGGTACGTTTTCAATCATCGGAACCGTGGCTATTAATATTAGCCAACCGAGGAACAGGCAAAGTATGATTGAAAACTTTGCAAAGCGGTTTGGGAACATTAACTTGATACCTATTCCCGTGATGGCAATTCCCCAAACGATACCTAAGATCGACCAGCCCCAGGGGCCATTAAGGGGCGCCAATGCGAACGGAGTGTAGGTGCCCGCGATCAATAAATAAATCAGGCTTCCATCAAGGCTTTTCCAGAGTTTTTTCTGTTTATAGGAAGCACAGGCATGATAGATGGTTGATCCCAGGTAAACGAACACTAACGTGATGGCAAAAACAGTACTCCCAATAATCGATAGAGAGTCACCGATCAAACTAGCTAAGACTATTAATATGATTAAACCAGCGGTACTAAGTATTAGACCGATCAGATGGGTAAGGATATTTAGGCGTTCTTCGGCTGGGTTCTGTCCTGATACAGGGCAGCAAGACAAATTCCCAAACGTCGGGTGAGAGCTAATTCTAGGTAACATTGCTAAAAAAGAATGTCTATTTAATTCGGGGTGCATGCCGTTAAGGTATGTCCTTCAGTGCGCAGGATAATCTGCGGTAAGGCCTTGAAACATATACTATGTTAGCGGTTATTAAAGGTCATCCTTTTGTTGATCTCCTTATAGATTCATAGCTTCCAGACCGATCTTAGCCAATGCTTCGTCAGCATTGTGCCCTCGGATTCCACCGACACCTATTCCACCCAAGATGGTTCCGTTTTTGAGAATTACTACGCCGCCCTGCTCGTAAGTAATCATGGGATCACCGTTTTCGCTCACGCTGTGGCCGATATTTGTCATACGCTGTTCCCATGCGCTGGTATTAATTCCGAGGATTGCTGCTGAATAAGCCTTTCGTACAGCATGTCTTCGAGTAAACAATCTTGCGTTGTCCATTTTAGCGAAGGCCTCTAAGTTTCCTGCGGAGTCTACGATAGCGAGACATACGGGTGTATCTGAATTGGCCATAGCGTGTTTCATCATGGTCTTCATAGCCGTGTCTACTTGTTCGAATTTCAGCGTAAACTCTGCGATTTCCATGCAAGGTAATATATTTTCAGGTGTTAAAGTCATTTTGGTTACCTCTAAATCTCTAGTTGATTGGCTCTAGATTAATAGCGAATGTCAATAGTGATCTACTTGATTTTTAGGTTTTGATTTATAGGGATGGACATAGTTTAAGCCCGGGTAATGTTCGGCAAGGAATCCGAGACAAGATTTTCGAAGATTCTAACCATGGCTTCTGTATCGCGCTGGCAATACTCTAATAGCGCATGTTTAGTGTCGTTTTTAACCGTATCGGGTGTATCCGGAGATATGAGCTTTCCAAAGTCGATTGCTGCTATCAGTCCATGTTGGATGTCGAGATCACTGTATCCCATATTCGGGACTATAGCAGGGAGAACAGATTTAATCGAGAAACTACCATGGAATTGGGGATGGTAATAGTGTTCTCGTATCAGTTTTAATAAATCAAATATTCGGTCACATAAAGATAACAATTCATATTCAAATTGGGGGAATATAGTTGATAGTTGTTTAATGGTGGATTCTTCATACCCGGAGTAAGCAATTATTGTACCAACATCCGGTACGGCGTCCAATAAGGTTTCGACGAAACTTAATCGGGGATCTTCGGATTCTTCATATAAAAAGTCTTGGTGTTCTAGTTGTCCTGAGAGGTGCTGGATATGAAGTGACCACTGAAATGGAATGGGTTGGAAAGGTCTTGTCAGGTGGTAAATAGGTAGCGCGGGATTAAATGTTTCAAAGTCAATAAAGCTCAAAGGATATAGAATGCTAGATATGATTTCAGGAGCTTCCTGGCTGATGAAAAGAGAACCAGTTTCCACGGAGTTAATCACCCTTTTCTGTAAATCGTTGATACCTGGATAATCTTCCGGAATCTCTCTGATATCTTTAAATCCACTGTCCTGTAAGCTGTCTCGAAGTTTTTTATTTATTCGAGGTAACTCTTTGATAGGATGTTCAGGTAAGTCTTGATGACAGTGCCCGTAAAATGGACACTTATATGGGCTAGTACAGTGACTACCTATTGATATTTGTGGGGAGGTATGCTGATCCAGGATTTCCCACATCTCGTCGAGTTTTTCAGGAATTATTTCTGAAGAAAAATCCCGAGCTTTTTCTGTAATGTCCTCCAGCTTAAACAGCTCTTCGAGATTGTAATCTCCACCTTGGTAGATGTAGGTATTATCGATGTGCATCAGATAAACTTGATTTATTTCAAATCCCAATCCTTCAAGAACATGGAGTTGTATCGCCACGTCTGGTACGTGCTCTGATTTCACACTGGTCCCTGATTTAACTTCTATTAAATCAAATCTGCCGTCGGCACTTCTTCGGAATATATCAACCCGAATTCTGATTTTAGAAAATTCAAAAGCAGCCTCGTAAAATGCAGGGATAGAGGGGTCTGATAATAATTCCGCTGTTTTAGAAACCGCTTGAGAGTGTTCGAAGTAAGGTTCTTCTATAAGCCTGCCATCGGGAAATCTCTTTCTGGCTAATTCTCCTACTCCATTACCAGTATCGAATATGGCTTGGAGTCCGGGATCAATAGGATCCATTAAATCGCGTTGATAACATTCCATGTGCAACCGTTTGAAGCATTGAAGGCCTCCGACAAATCTAGTTTTGGACAGTTGCACTGAAATTGGATGTACCATGGGCTTATTCTCTCCGGTTGCAGATCGGTGGATTAATTGATGGTTTCTTTTAATCGCTGTAAGGCGTCTATATGTTGATCGATAGTAGTTATTTGGGGTCCTACAGTACTTGCTGACAGGTGTGTTGCTCCCATCTCCTCCCACGCCTTGGATTCGGCAAGCCAGTCTTCTGGTCCATTCGAAGCCATCCTGATCCTACCTTCCATCCCAATCTCGCTTGGGTTTCTTCCTGCTGAACGAGCGTATTCTTGGACTTGTTCCACGACTCCCCGATTTGGGTGATCATATGGGAACATTGGGAACCATCCATCCGCCATATTTCCTATGCGCTTCAGAACTCTTTCGGTTGGTATGGGGTTGGCTGAGGATCCGGCTCCTAGCCAAATTGGAATAGGACGTTGGATTGGAAGAGGTCTGATCCCTGCATGGGAGATCTTATGGTCTCGACCTTCGAAGTTCACTAGTTCTTGAGTCCATAATTTCCGGAGAACCGCTATTTGCTCTTCACACCTTCGGCCCCTAGTATGGAAATTTTGGCCTAATGCCTCGTATTCCACAGGATTCCAGCCTATGCCGATGCCGAGTCGTAAACGTCCTCCACTTAAAACATCTACCTCGGCTGCCTGTTTGGCCACGAGGGCGGTTTGCCGTTGAGGTAGGATAAGTATTCCAGTTACTAGCTTGATAGTAGTGGTAATGCCTGACAAAAATGCCATCAATGTAAACGGTTCATGAATGTAACTCTGGTGAGTGTAGGGAAATCTCGGTACTTCTGGATGGTATTGGGGATCTGCTCCGAGAACATGGTCTAAGATACGTATATGCGTGTATCCGAGTTCCTCTGCAGCCTGTACGAATTCTCGGACTCCACCCAGATCATCACCAAATTCAACGATAGGGACAGTTACCCCTAATTCCATGTCATTCTCCTTGTATCACAACAGATTCAATTGTTGTCTGTATATTTAATTCTAGACAAGGCAGCGAACCAAGTATTTGAATCAGAGTATCGTGAGAATACTATCGCATTTCGTTTTGCTAGGGTATTTATGGAATGCAGTTTTGAGACCTAAAATCTTAAAACGCGGTTTAGATATTACTGGCGTAAGGTTTTGTTATTGGGATTCAGGGACTACAAAGGGTAATCCTTGTTCCTTCCATCCGCTAAATCCTGGATCCATATATGATACATTGGTGTATCCCATAGCTTTCAGAGTCTGCCCTGCCAGGGCAGATCGGCCGGTACCGCCTCAATGGGTTACGATCGGAGTGTCCTTATCTGGGACTAATTCTTCTAATCTACCTTCTATCCTGCCTCTCGACAAAAGAATAGCACCCTCTATGTGGCCGTTAGCCCATTCGTCAGGTTCTCGTACATCCAATACTACTAATGGTTCTCCGCTTGCCATTTTATTATTGACGTCAGTCGCTGGCATAGAAGAGACTGTTCCCTGGGCTATCTCTACCATTTTCCTACCTATATCAGCCATTTATTATCTCCATTCAAGTAAGCTAATTATCAAAACAACTAAAAGCTGTAACCTACATTATATAGGATTTTAAATAGCCAGTGACTGAAAGTTTTGACCCGTTCTGTGAATCCTGCACATATAATAGGCTCCGGAAGGGATTCTTATTAGCCAGTATAAATATGTCCAATAAGGAAATTACATGAAATATCTTTTTATGGGGGAATCTCAAGTCTCTGTTGTTGGGTTAGGTACTTGGCAATTCGGTGAACCGGGTTGGGGTTGGGGTTCTGAACTTGATTATGAAACGGCTATCAAAATAGTTCATAGAGCTCTTGAATTGGGTATAAATTTTTTTGATACCGCAGAGGTGTATGGGAGTGGTAAATCTGAGGAAATACTCGGCGAGGCATTGGAAGGATCAAGAGAACAAGCATTTATAGCAACCAAGGTTGCTCCACCGTTGCGCCCAGACCGAATAATGCGTTCTGCTACGGACAGCCTAAGTCGATTGAAAGTAGAAGCTATAGATTTATACCAATTACATGCTCCGGATAGAAATGTACCTTTAGAACGAACTATGAGAGCTATAAGGAAACTTTTGGATGAAGGCTATATACGACAAGTAGGGGTCAGTAATTTTACATTACAACAATGGCAGCAAGCAGAAGAAGTACTTGGTTCTCCAATAATATCAAATCAGGTTCAATACCATTTGTTAAATCGTCAAGCCAGAAACTTGCTGCCTTACGCCCATGATACCGGCAAGATCGTTACGGCATTCAGTCCCTTGGCTCAGGGTTTGTTGAGTGGCAAATACGGGTTTGATAATGTTCCACGGGATCTGAGGGCTAATTTCGGTATTTTCAACGATGATAGCCTCCGTAGAGCTCCGGAAATATTAAATGTGCTTAGTGAGGTGGCGGGGCATCATCAATCGACGCCTGCTCAGGTTGCTCTTGCGTGGCTTTTGTTAGATTCTCAGGTGATGGTTATCCCCGGTGCTCGGACTATAGAACAGATCGAATGCAATGCAGGATCCTCGGATTTGAAACTCACTCCGGGAGAAACCATGATGATAGATCAGGCTACCCGTGTGTAGGCTACACCAAATTGAGTTGAATGTGCCTGTTTGAAAAGTGTATTAGAAGGTCAGAAGGTGTTTGGCAATTAACTTCTGATAATGAAGCTGAATCCCGATATGCCAATTAAAATGCTAATTCCTATAGAAAATAGCTTTGGATTAATGCGGGAATTGATAGATTTTCCGAGATATGCAGTGATAATCGCTATTATTCCGAGGCCTAGCCCAATTAAGCATCCGTTTAATGTTAGCATTTCGTTTGACCCAAAAATGATCAATTTTGGGATTTGAATTAATCCCATGGCTATCGCAAAAGTCCCTAGATAGGAGCTGGCAAAGAGGCCGTATGCGAGAAAGAATGTGGACGTAAATGGACCTGGAACACCACCCAGAAACCCGTCTCCGAGTCCTGTGACAGCACCTAAGGGCACGAATCCCCATAGTTTCATCCGGAAAGTTTTTCCAATTGGTAGCCGGGTAAAAATTGCTAGGGTAATCATCATCACCCCGAAAATACGCATGAGTATTACTGTATCTGCCAATATGAATATGAAGCTACCCAGAATTGCTGTAGGGATCGAGCTCAAACCGAAATATACTGCGATTTTCCAGTTGATTTGATCCCAATGAATCCAGACTCGTGTCGAGGTGCCCAGGAACTGGGAAATGGCTAATATTGGGATTGCTTCTTTCAGTCCGAAGATCCATACCAGAATAGGCAGTATTACTACACCACCCCCAAATCCTGCGACGCCTGCAAGTGTGAATCCTATTACCGCGGCTATCAACACTGCGGAAATTTTAATTAGTTCTTCCAAAATTATTGAGCCATACTCAAAACTGTGAGAATTTTCAAACAGTATAACTAGGTTGGTTATTACAAAACAGTTATCGGGGACTACACCAATTGTCTAATCGAATCCCTATGTCGATATCTTTCGCTAATTTACCAACGGTTCAAAGAGTAGCGTGTATGTGCTGTTGGACAGAGGTGGTAACCTAAATAATCTAAGTACAGGTAGTTGATATGTCGTGGTATGCAATAAATAATAAGAGAGGTAATTCTGTGAGATTAGTAGGTAAAACTGCCCTGGTAACCGGTGCCAGCCGAAATATTGGTAAAGAGATATCATTAGCATTTGCCAGACAAGGTGCTGATATTGCTCTATCCGCGCTACAAAACGAGGATGATTTGAAAGAAGTATCAGAGCAATGCCAGGGTTTAGGGGTTAAAACCTACAGTAGACTGGCGGATCTTTCCGATTCTAATCAGTGTCGTGAACTTGTCGATAAGTCTATCGAAGCCTTGGGCAAGATAGATATATTGGTATGTAATGCTGCTGTCCGTCCTCATCATCCGCTGCTAACGGTGACAGATGAGGATTGGAGACGTATTTTTGCAATCAATCTTGATTCTAGCTTTTACCTTACACGGTCAGTGATTCCAAATATGATCGAACGCCAAAACGGAAGCATAATAGCAATCGGTGGTGCTTCGGCTCTTATCGGGAGGCCGTCAACCAGTGCTGTGGCGGCTTCTAAAACTGGTCTTTGGGGATTTATAAGATCGGTGGCATCCGAGTTCGCTCAACATAATATCAGAGCTAATATGATAAACCCTGGAACTATAGATACAGCCCGCAACAATCCGGAGTGGTCAGAACGCTTTTCACAAGGCACATGGAATGCAGATGAAAGTGTTCAGAAAATTCCCTTGCGTAGGTTAGGCCGAGTTGAAGATATAGCCAATGCCTGCGTATTCCTAGCTTCTGATGAATCCAGCTATATTACCGGCGATCAGCTGAACGTTGTGGGTGGAAAATACACGGTAGCTACGGAAGGCTAGAGCGATGGACAGATTGTTTAACTGGTTTGGGGTAGGCGTTGGCGTATCGTGCCAATCGTATTATTGCGGTGGATAATGATCTAACCACCAACGTGCTATGTCCAATCGTCTAGCAAACCAAACATCTTGTTTCGATGATGCGTATTCTAAGAATTTTTTCAAACCGTAAGCTCGACCCGGCTTGCCGATGATTCGGCAGTGGAGTCCGACCGACATCATTTTCGGGTGCGTATCTCCTTCTTCGTACAGCATATCAAAACAAGATTTTGCTACTTCGAAGAAATGATCCGGGGTAATCAATTCTCCCCGCCAGAATTTGGTGTCGTTAACTTCCAGGGAATAGGGAACTACCAACCATGGTTGATCGTGGACTTCTGCGTAATAGGGTAAGTCGTCGTTATAAGCATTGCAGTCATAAATAAACCCCCCTTCCTCTGCTACCAACTCCCTAGTATTGATGCTGGGACCATAACGTGTATACCAGCCGAGAGGCCTTTGTCCGGTGGTTCTTGTAATAGACTGCACGGCTTGGTTGATTGCGTCTCGCTCCGTATCTCGATCCATCTTATAGTATTCTTCCCAACGGTTACCGTGGCCCATCACCTCGTGTCCGCGCCTGACAATCTCTGGGCCGACTTCTGGATTCTTTTCTAATGCCTGAGCGCAGCAAAAGAATGTTCCTTTGACATCGTATTGATCCATCACGTTCATAATGCGCCAAATGCCAACTCGACTCCCGTATTCAAAGAAGGATTCGTTGGCTAGATCCCGATCGCCAACTGCGACATTGGAAGGGGATTCTCCCAAGGTTTCTCCTCTCGAATCTCCGTCCAATATAGAATATTCAGAACCCTCTTCGTAGTTAACTACTAACGAAATAGCGATTTTAGCTCTACCAGGCCAATCAACTTTTGGAGGATTGGCTCCGTAACCAATTAGATTCCTATTATTCATATTCTCCTCGACGCCTCTATAGTTTAAAAATAATCACGTGATATATAGAGATGGACCAGCAATAAATAGATTGGTTCCAAATGATTCTCTGATCTTGTTTGGATTATGATTTAACATTTTAAAGATTGTTAAACGCCATACCGGCTAATGCTGAAAGTATCACAACAGACCATGGTGGTAATTTCCAGAGCATGAGCATTCCCAATGCAGCAGAAGCCAGAGCAAAGTCTAAAGGATCTTGAATTGTGCTTGTCCAAATAGGGTCGTATAGAGCTGATAATAGTAAACCCACTACGGAAGCATTAACACCTTTGAGAGCTGATTGTAAATCTGGACGTTGCCTCAAAATGTCCCAGAAGGGTAGTGGACCTATGGCCAGGAAAAAAGCTGGTAAGAAAATGGCGCCAAGAGTTATTAATGCTCCGACAACCCCGTTAGGTGGCAGGGTCATTACGGTCCCGAGAAATGCGCTGAACGTAAATAAAGGTCCTGGAACGGCTTGAGTAGCACCGTAACCGGCGAGAAACGTTTCTTTTGCGATCCAACCCGTGTCCACAACCTCAGATTGTAATAAAGGTAGAACTACGTGTCCTCCTCCAAATACTAAGGATCCAGACCTGTAAAAACTGTCTATTATTGATAACGTTTGGTTAGTATCAAACAGTTGTCTTAGTAGAGGTAATCCAATCAATAAACCGAAAAATGCAACTAGGGTTACAACACCTAGCCAGGGTTTAATTCGATTGGATATTGTTACCCTAGCCGATTCCATACTCGGGACTTGAAGAAATTTCCATCCGACGATTCCTGATATAACTATAATGATGATTGCTGTAAAGGGAGTGGTTACTGTCAAGGATATTACTGCTGAGATTACAGCTATACTTGCTCGTTCTCTGTCTGGAGCGAGGCTTCTGCTCATGCCCCAGACTGCCTGGGCTACTACCGCCACCGCGGCAATTTTTAATCCATGAAGCCATCCGCTGTCGTATATTGCGAATTGCTGTAACCCGTAACCGAATGCTATCAATGCGACAGCGGATGGCATGGTGAATCCAAGCCAAGCCATCATCCCACCAGGCAAACCTGCCCGGATAGTTCCTATGATTATGCCTACTTTACTGCTAGCGGGTCCTGGTAAAGATTGTGATAATGCCAATACATCGGCAAAACTTTGCTCGTCCAACCAGAACCGCTTAACTACGTATTCTTGGCGGAAATACCCTATGTGGGCTATCGGACCGCCAAATGAGGTCAATCCTAATCGTAGTGCAATCCAGAACACCTGGAATAAGGTGCCAGGAATGATTGGGAATAAACTATTCTCGTTATTTACCTGGTCTCCCGGAGGTCGAATACTCTTAATATCCATTGGTCTCTCTGTGATGAGCAACGTAGTTTAGGACCATATTGATGTTATTTAATAGTTGAGAACTACCCCTATGATTGGGTCATGTGTATAGGTGGCTTATCCAATTATGTTGGATAGGCTCGAGGTGTTTGTTTTTGAAACCAGAGAAGTCAGGGCTATATCTATAGGCGCGAAAAAGTCTGTTTACGTTACCAAATCTCTCATCGGCCCCGTAAAACGGGTTCAAATATTCCCAGACCTTTTCACCTGCGTAGGTGACTTCAAATACTCGGCCGGTCATACCCTCGCATATTAGGGTGTTACCGTTGGGGAGTCTCTGAGCGCCGCTGATGAAGGAACTGAAGAATTCCCAGGGTGGTTGTGTCTTGTATTCCCATTCTATTCGGTCCGTTTCGGGATTCACTTCTATGATTCGGGAACCAGGACTTGGTGCCGTAAGTGTATGCCATCCATTGTCAAAGATTAGTATGTTTCCGTTTTCTAATAGGTTAGGATCATGTTGGTGGCCTAGTTCCTCTCTCCCCCATTTCCATTTGAATGCCCCTGTGGTCTTATCTACAATAGCTACCTGATCCAGAAGACGCCAGCTGGTTAAAATATCACCGTCAGGCAATACTGAACAAGTATTACTGTGAGTCCATTCATCTCTTCGATGTAAAGGACAAATAGAGTCCATTTCTGGATCTAAATGTTGGTATGCGTGCCACTCCCATATAGTGTTACCTTCTTGAGAAACTTCCCTGAAATAATCACACCATAATCCCTCAGGGGGTTCTGAGTTGGGTACACCACCCTGTACTTTACTTTGGATTTCGGGAGGTACCAATTCCCATCCGAGCACCATGGTATTCCCGTTAGGTATTCTGCAAAAATCATGATGAAGCGTTGGGTCTTCATATTCCCAAATTAAGTTCCCATCCCAGTCGTATTCCATTATTATTCCGCTACGGCCACCAATCGTTACGGGACCTTTGTTGGTTCTTCCTGCTATCAAAAGATTCCCGTTCCCCAGCAAATATCCATAATCTCCTGGCCTGTAGCGTAATAGCCATTGGTGAACAATTCGTCCGTCCATGTCCAGCAGGTAGGTAGTTGTTCCCTCCATGGGAGATATAAGGGTATATCCCTGGTAAGCTTTTCTAGGTTCGTGTAGGGTCATTCCGAGGTTTTTCATTATTTATGCTCCTAAGAGACAGTGATCGGTCTGTAGTGTGAATTCTTGAAGGTAATAAGTTTATACCGTGAAAGTATCCAGCGAGATATGGCCATTATATCTAATAGATGCGATAGTAACTCATACTGAGAGAAATGGTCGGGCAATCAATGGGAGAGATTTAGATAGATATATTGTTTAATGATTCCGTTGGGCAGTTATCTGTTCAGTCGATAGCTAGCGAGATTTATTCATTGCAACTTCGTAAACCTAGCTAGTTAAATTAGTATTCTTTTGCCGTTACTGAGCATAGGCGATAGGCTTTTGATAAAGTTCTGGTTATCAAGAACTAAAGAGTGGTTTGATTACGTTCCAGGAGATGATTTTAAATGGCAGCGTTAATAATTGGCGAAATTGATAATATATATAACCCGAATGATGAAAAGGTAATTGGTGCAGTTTTATCGGATCGGCAGGTGTTCGCGATTAACGACGAAACTAGAGACATGATCCAGGGTTACTTGAGAACCATTCCGTACAGTTCCACTGGAGACAGGTTATTTAAGGAATTGACCAGGCTAGTCCGTAGGGTAATGTCTCACACAGTCCTCATAATAGATGATACGGCCAAAGGAGAAAACCTGATACGAGACTATAATCTGACGTAGCCGTACTCGTCACCTATCCAGTTGGTTAATCCCATTTGGTTGGCTGATCGTTAGCTTCATCTGTTTGGATTCGTTCAATAACCTCTCTCCACTAGGTTTCAGGAGACCATTTATAGATCCTTTCTAGTGATCCTCCCATTAGTTGAGATCGTTCTTCTTCAGATAGTTTGTCAGTGACCCTAAACGATTCAACCCCTTGCTCGTATGTTAACAACGCAACGGCCCGGGTCCAGTCAGTTCCCCACATGCATCTGTTTAACCCAAAGGCATCAAATATTTTGCCTAGCGGTTCCCATATATCAGGATACGGGAACGGTTGATGCGATAAAGTACAGGCCCCCGAAATCTTTATGGCCACGTTGTCACACTCGGCGAGCGATAGAACATTAGCCAAGTCCGAAAATGGTGCCGGAGGTGCTGGGGGTGCTGGGGGTTGCATTAACCCAACATGGTCTACAACTATTTGTGTGTTTGGATTGCGATTGGCTAGTTGTCGTAAAAGAGGTAATTGTCCGGAACACATAAGGTTTACTGGGATATTAGCTTTACCTCCAGCAGCCAAAATCTGATTTACTCCCGGATGATCGGGCGCAAATTCTTCGGCATTCAACATTATTCTGGCGCCGACTACCCCGGGTGTATTGGCCCATTCTGATACTTCCTCATCAATGCTAGATGAGTGAGGGTCAAATGGCTTGATCAATGCAAATCGGCTGGCGTGTTTTGAATAAACTTCCAAGGCATAACTGGGGTCATACCGGTACATACTAAAGGGTGACACCAAAAGTGCTCCATCTACTTTTACTCGGTCCATTGCTGATACCATGTCGTCACCAGTAACTTCATCGGGTCCCTGGAGAAATCCACTCCAAGGTCTAGCTGTGCTATTTCTTTCGTACGCGTGTACTTGGCAGTCGATTGTTGGTGTCGCCATTTTCTTATTCTCCATTTGAAATGTTGATAACAATATTATACAACTCAAAGGGATATTAGATTTAAACTGGGGTTTGTGCAGAAAGCCTTAGCTTGATGATTTTGGTAGGTAACATTGGCTGATAGCTTAACTAATAGTAGTTCGGATACAATACAAACTAGTGGTGTGCAAGATACAAATTAAACTTGCCTTCTGTGTGCCGAGATGGTGTTGATCGAATTTTAAGACAAGAGGAATGTAAGATGAATTCAACTCATAAACCCGTTGCTGTAGTTATAGGGGCTACATCTAAGTGGCAATCTGATGGTCGGAATACAAAATTGGCTCATGGGCAAGAGTTAGACGATAGTGATTTGCCAGTGGGAGTTCGATGGGGTGTAGGAGGAGCGATCGCACAAAAATTTGCCCAGGAAGGGTTCTTTGTAGTGCTTACAACTCGCACCACTTCAAATGCCACTATGCTTGATAACGCTATCAAAGAACAGGGTGGCGATAGCATGATAGTAGAATTGGATCTGGTATCAAGTGATTCTATATCTAGTGCGTTTGCCCAAATCAGGGAACAGGCAGGACATCCGGAGGTGTTGGTATACAACGCAGGTTATTTGGAAGGGCGCGAGCTCCCACCCGAACAAGAATTACTCGAACACATTCCCGTTGAAATGTTTGAGACTGCACAACACATTGCAAGTCGCGGACCGTTTTTGGTGGCGAAAGAGGTTCTACCTGCTATGCGTGAACGAGGAGAAGGGTCTTTTCTCATTTCTAATAACTCTTCATCATTAAGAGGGAGAAAACGTATGACGGGTCAATCTCTTTATTACCCTAGAGTGATGATGCGTACATTGGCGCAGGTTTTAACTGAGGAATATTCCGAGTTCGGTGTTCACGTGGCGAACGTGGTGATAGATGGCACTATAGATTCTCCGGGGACAAGAGCTTTACCAAGATCTCAGCAGAACCCGGATTTGGTGATAAATCCTGTGAAAATCGCTGAAGCCTTTTATTATCTACATACTCAAGATAGGTCATGTTGGACCCACGAACTGCAACTTACTCCGTTCCCTACGAAACCGAGTTTTTAATTATTTTGAAGCTAATAGAGTCGGGAATTGAGGGAGGTCTTTACATACTTTCTTCGGCTAACGTTCTGTGTTATGAGTAAGGTAGGTTAAGCTAAGTCGAGCCATACATGGGAGTCTGTTTTTTGAGGAAAACTATGCGCATGAAATTTAACCGTGGTCTGCCTTTAAAAGCTATCGTAGGAATACCAATAGGAGTTTTGATACTGGTATGGCTTAGCGTAACTTTGGTGTTGCCGCGTATATTTGGCATAGCAGGGTTGATAATATGTATTGCATATATTGGTTTTACGTGGGGTAAGACGGCTATACCATTAGGTAAGAAGCAATCGAAATTGTACATTCTGATAGGTATAAGGCCATGGTTGTTGGCATTAATCTTATTTTACTCATTGGCCCTATGTTTTTTTGGCGGACAACCTTACGATTTCTCTCAGGATTAGGGATGTAATTTCTGATCTGTCTTATATTATAGGAGTGATATATGGATTTTGAACGTAGAAACTACTCAGAGTTGCCTCAGCCAAGTGGGGCTTTTCATCATTCGGTACGTTCCGGAAACATGTTATTTATTGCCGGGAGCACTGCTGGGGGGACGGCTGCTGCAACCGGTGATATTGCCTCCCAAACCGAGGCTATCTTGGATAAGTTTGAGTATATCTTGAAGGAGAATGGTGGTTCGTTGGAAAACGTTGTGAAGGTGACCAGTTTCGTGACTGACCTTCGTGAAGCGCCAGCCGCCGGTGAAGTCCGTTTGAAACGGTTTGCCGGGGCTTTCCCAGTAAGTACTCAAGTTCAAGTTGCCGCCTTGGGGACTCCAGACCTCAAAATCGAGATAGACGCGATAGCCATATTGCCTGATTAATAGCCGATATTAGTATCCCAGTACATGCGTCGTTCAGACGCGGACTTGACAAGAATTTCACTGTTTGGTCATCAATTGCAAGATGCTAATTATGCTGTGATTCTTCTTCCCAGGGTACTAGAATTATTAGTTACTAAATTATTTGGCTACAATTCACTAAAGTATTCGAAAACTGGAGGAATCTATGCTATTTCATGCAACACTCACGCATGCGCCAGAAAGCTGTCCCGGTCCACGGGGAGGTCCGCCTGTGACCGACTGGCCCGGCAGGGCAAGAGAGATTGGGATAGATTTGATATCGGCAGTACAATGCCAGATGGCCCATGTCCAGTATTTTGTAGTCGAAACAGAAGACTACTCGAAACTACATGAACTGTTCTCTCCATTTCAGGGGATAGCTACCGCTGATTTTGCTCCTGTAAGAGATCTAAAGAATTCGTGAGTTAAACTATATTTATAGTCAATGCTTTGTAGATCTGATGATTAGGAGCGGTAATCGTATATGATCCGGATCCTTATACATGCGAAGGAAATTATGCGATTTTACATAGATTCAAAACACGCGCCTGAAGATTGCGGTCTAGCAAACCCAGACCAAGGAATACTTATTGCTCCAAACTGGTCTGAAAGATATTGGATATTGAGTCTAGGTCTATGCAGAGGGACTAGGTTGCGCGACCTAAGAAATGTTTAAGTAAGTCTTAAATGCAGGTATCCTATCGGAGCAAAAGTGTTTGGAAATACAGCTATGATTTGGGGCTTTAAGGCTTATATTTAGGCTCTGGAATTGATAAAAACCTCAAAATCATAGAGAAGGTGTGGGTTGACCAAAATCACTGTGTGTTTTGGTTGCCAGTTGTGTGTTCTATATTAAGAGACTATGATTAACAACTGTGTTCAGAAATTGTCAGTTTAATAGTTAAGATACAAGAGGAAATAGATTACCCCATGGATTATGAATATAAGTGTAGAGCCTGTGATGAATTATTTACTTGTGAGATAGCACCGACCAAAGAGATCAGGACTAGGGTCTGTGTTAAATGTATTGCTACATATTCTAAAGTGGAAAGATACTTCAGAGTATTAAGGAAGAGATTGCAACCTAAGGAAGTTGCGGTGGAGTAACTACAAAAATGGAGCCGGTGAACGGGATTGAACCGTTGACCTGCTGTTTACAAAACAGCTGCTCTACCACTGAGCTACACCGGCTGGGAACATTGCTAGTTAGGTAGACGAATTGATAGATATATTATCATCGACTATAAATCTTATTCAATCCTCTTTGCTCCTCAAACATTAGTGTTATCTGGAAGGCTAATTCCGTGCCTATATAATTGTCTAAGTGGAAGCGTAAATTAATCGGCACTTTTCCCGTAAACGTTCGCATTATCAGCGTCGTTTACCTGGTAAATCCAGAGCTTCTCTAAGTTGATCTTCAGAGATACCGAGCGTTTGGGCGCCTCTCTGGATATCTGGAGGAGGACCGCCGAGAGCACTTCTCAGTTGTTCTACGGAGATACCCAACTTTTGAGCGGCGGCATCAAAATTACGGTCGGGCCGTCCCTCTTTGTTTTCGGCAACTTGGGCACTTCCTCCGCAAGCTAAGACGAGAGTTAAAGTGGAGATGATGAAAAATGAGCACGCAATGTATTTCTTCATTAAGCCTACTAATTATCTGATATGTTAAGAGCGACTTTTTAACTGGATATAGTTATCCATCAGCATTGTTATATAGTCTGCATTCATACCCGGATTTTTTGAGAGCGAGATCCGGGTATGAATGCAGATTTGTAATTAGTTAATTAATTTCGAGAATCATTTCTATTTCGATTGAAGCGCCGTTGGGTAGTGCTGACATACCAACAGCAGATCGGGCATGAGCCCCGGAATCTCCGTATAGTTCGCTTAAAAGATCCGTTGCCCCGTTAGCTACTTGGGGTTGTTGCCCAAAATCTGGAGTACAATTAACCATACAAAATAGTTTGACTACTTGCTTTACGTTGTCGAGGTCGCCGATTGTTGCTTTAATATCTGCCAGGCAATTGAGACAAGCTTGTTTAGCGGCTTCGTATCCTTGTTCGACCGTGAAATCATCTCCTAATTTGCCTTGATGTGCGGACCCCGGCGTATGTCCGCCAACGAACAAAATATTGCCGACTTGCACTGCTCCGGCCCTACCTGCTGGCGCAGGTGAGGCTGTTGGAAGTTCTAATCCCATTTCTTTTAATTTATTTTCTATTTTCATACGATGCTCCTAGACTTATTGTTATGGGAACTACCACATGCAGTGCCCGTTTCCTGACATTTTACTTGTTAGTTCAATTCCAATATGGTTAGCACTTCATCTGTAGTCGACCCATTTATGTTTACAGCCCTATTCTATCCTGTTAGATGGAGCTACGCATCTTGTGTCTTTGGTTATTAACGGTAAGCAGCCTGTCTAATATTAGACAGGCTGCTTAATGAGTCCCACTACCCTAACCGATTGTGCTTGATCCCCTAATCATTAGTGAGACATAGTAATGTTGATGAATTAAAACCTAGGAAGTTGAATTGACGGTTAATTGTTTTGGTTTCTTTGCTTCCATTCTCGGAATGCTGATCGACAATACACCGTGTGTGTAGGTCGTTGTTGCTTTGTCTAAATCAAGAGATTCGGGTAAACGAAGTGTTCGTTCAAAAGATCCGATTCTCCTCTCCCTTTTGAAATAATTTACCTCTTCGTCTTCGCTCTGGGTTTTACCCTTGATGGTTAATAAACGTTCATCCAATGAGACTTCCAGGTCGTCTGGTGAAACACCGGGTAACGCTGCGGATATTGTAAATTCATCGCCTTTAGTAGTAACGTCAACGGGGATATTCCACTGGTGTGCGTTTAGTCGGTCAACTCTGGTGTTCATGTAACCTCCCTCAAATAAGTTCACTAGTTCTTCCATTCTTCGAAATCCATTTAACGGTTCCATAAGTCTGATAGTCATTGGATAATTCTCCTTTGTATTGATTAAATTGGTCTGCTTATACTAAAGATTTGTCTCGTTTATCCTTCCGTCTCGGGCCAATATCGGGTGACAATGTAATGTTGTCCACTGACGGTTTTGGGCAAGTTTTGTTTGATTCAGTAAATTCTTTCAAGAAACCGCATTGCAGGCATCCTATATACATTCCAAACCCATCGTTGTTGCTGGTCATGTCCCCGTGACATTTAGGACACGCTTTAAAGAAAACCATTTGTTTATCCATCCAATAGTATTTAGGTTGTAAACTTGCCGTTAGACCATATATGGTTGCTACGTAAGTAATATTACTAGTTGATATGAATCGTGTCAAGTAACTACTAAAACACAACTAATCCAGACTCTTTTTCTTAGATAGCCAGATTGTGGTATACTATCAAGTGTAGCAAAAGATCTATGTCAACGGGATTGTGCCCCTAAGATCTTTTGAAGGGAGTCTCTGATGCAAAACCGTGGGTTATATATCATTAGCGTAGCCGCAGGAATATTAGAGATGCATCCCCAGACCTTGCGTAAATATGAGCGGGCGGGTTTTATAGAACCTCCTAGATCCGGTGCAATTCGGCTCTATTCAGAATCAGATATCGCGAGACTTAGATTAATAAAGCATTTTGTAGAAAATATGGGCTTGAATATACCGGGGGTTCGTTTGGCGCTTCGGCTTACTGAACGATTAGTGGACCTAATAGATCATATCCCTGCAAGGGGGCCCGTTAATCAGCGTGTACTCAGAGAAATAGAAGGTATGTTTGGAGACTTGGGTTTGCGGGTTCAACCAAATCAATCGGCTAGTTCTCCTCCCAATAATGAAAGGGACTCTAACGAATCATTTCAAGTGTTTAGAGATGAGGTGATACGTTTTATCACTCACCGCTAGCTTTGATAAATAAGATGGAGTTAGCTCCCAAACTTGGTCCATGCTTTATAATTTATGGGATTTCTTTCGCTAACGCTTAGTTCTTTCCTTATTACCCTGTATATTGTCTTTCTAAATTTATAAGTGGATTAATCAGCACTCCCTCTGTAGTTATTAGCGGTTATCAAAGGGTTCGAGAGGAAAACGTTGCATATCCATATTTAGTAATTGGGGCTGGATTTTACTTGCTAGTTTTGATGCAGAGACTATGACTAGTCTTTAACTTGGTTATCTGATTTGAAGAAACAAAGTATAAGCCAAGAACAAATAATCTTTTTTGATGGGACTTGTAGCCTATGTGTGAAAGGCATTGATATTTTACGATCGAGAGATAAATGCAGGCAGTTCAACTTTTTGCCCTTCCAATATAGGGCGGCCAGAGATATTCTTAGATGCCATAGTGAACACACCGCATTCGCAGATAAATCAGTGTCTTTAGTTTATATAAGGAACGGACAGGTAAAATTACGCTCTACTGCAGTTTTATGCATTCTGCGGGATCTCGGAGGCATATATAGACTCAGTACGTTGTTTTATCTTATACCTGTGTTTATTAGGGACTTTGTTTATGATCAAGTTGCTACGCGGCGTTATAAGTGGTTTGGAAAATGTGATATATATAGTGATCCGCACAGTGACTAAATCTATACTTATTTGTAATCGTGGCTTGTTTATTAATTGGTAGGTAGCCATGAAATATCTCATTACCAATCAAGGTATTTCTACTGGCCATTATTGGGAAAGATTACAGGAAGTTATTTATAATATTAAATTAAGTTAATCTCGTTAATTGTGTCTGAAATCAAGGTACTTATGGGACGATAGCGGACTGCTTGAAAGAGGTTTGATTGAAGTTACCTAACAAAAATAAAATTCGTGATCATTTTATATTTATCTCAACGGCTCTTTTATTGGCATTTTTAATATCCGGATGTAATGATGATACTGTAGGCTTATCAGTAAGCTCCACTTCTGTTAAGTCTTTAGAAGCTTCAGATTCACGTATTGTATCGTCGGGAAATCCAATGCCAGCTGTCCCATCTGAGTCTAAGTATATGACGTTAGCATCTGGTGCAAGCACGGGAATTAGCGTTGTTGGAGAGAGCACGATATCGGTAAAACCTGATATCGCCATATTGGATATAGGAGTCGAGACATTTGCTGAATCAGTTGCCCTGGCTAGGCAGTCTGCCGCACAAGAAATGGGTTCGGTTATATCAGCTTTGAAGAAACACGGCGTGGATGATTCAGATATTCAGACCAATAGACTAAATATATCCCCGAGTTACGATTATGAGGAAATAATGGTCAGGGGAAAAAGAACTGGCCGTCAGGTGTTGACAGGTTATTTCGTTAATAATGTTGTCAAGGTTCGTATAAGAGAACTCGAAAAAGCAGGCGAAGTTATAGATAGAACAGCATCAGCTGGTGGCGACTCCATCCGTATCAATGGTATTTCTTTTACGGTCGATGATCTTTCCCCGTACAAGGTCTTACTCCGTAAGGCGGCAGTGGAAGATTCGTTAGTTAAAGCCAACCATTATGCTACGGAATCGGGAGTTACATTGGGTCCGCTTATTTCTTTGAGTGAAACTATCGCTCCAGCTATCCAGAGTTTTCAAAAAGATATGGCTTTTGGAATGAGGGCGATGTCAGAGTCTATGCCGACATCAGTTAGCGGGGGTGAACTTGACATCCACCATTCCATTCAGGCAACGTTCGCGATCAATTGATTATTAGGGCTACCAACAAAAAATATTTAACGCGATATTAAGATACCAAGTATCCCTCTAAATGAAGAAGGGCACCCCGGCATACTATTAATCGGGAGTGCCCTTCTTCATTTAAATCGTAACTGTTCTTAATGCATTGGTGAAAAACTAGCTGGGACCATAATTTTATTCTCTTGACGAACTCTGCCGGGTGCTCCTGAAGGCCAGTTAGGTAATTTGGTATTCCTGACTTCTGTCCGGTGATTCAAATCTTTATATGGCCATATGTGCATCCATCGGTTCAAAGCACCGAGTTCCGTGTACATGCCTGCGGCCAGAGGGGATAGTTCTTCCCTGGCTGGGAGGACCTCAGTCCAACGTTTTAGAAGCTCTGGTATTGATCCTGGCTCATAGGTGTATGTTCTCATTTCGTATATCCCACCTAAAGCTTGGTCACCACCCATGGGTTTCATGAACGGAGCCGGATTCCAAATCTCGGAATTCATATTAATGATATTACCGGGAGTAATTTTTGGTGGCCAATTCGGGTCTTTTCCAGCTTCCTCGCGTATCTTTGTTCGCTCGCCGAGGTCTTCATATCCCCAAACATGGATAATCTGATTGAGTGGACCAATATCTGTGTGCCAGAAGGCAGCAATTGGTGAATATTTTTCTCTGTGGGGCAGAGCTTCCGCGAACGCTTCTTCCGCTTGAGGAATTGCTCCAGGTTTAAGGTCGTAAGTTCGAACTTCGTATATCATATTGACTCCTAATTAAATGAGGTGCTGGGATCAGGATAACCGTAAGTCGGTAATTAGGCTAGTTTCTCTCGTGTATTCCTTTGTTAGGATTACTAGTCAGGTAATTACTTGTTTATAAATCGAGTTATTACTGTTTAAGAATTGCCGTGAATTTCTGATGTTACGGAGTGGAATTACCATTCTAATCCTGGGTTCCGTTCTTGTAATATTTCCCCATATAAACTTAAGATTTGGTCGATTTTCAAATAAACTATGGCAGATTGTACTGATGGATCAGATTGCACCCCTGAATCAACCAAGCGGCTGATAGCATAATCATATTGGGGGCCCTCGCGGTACACTTCAGGTTGGCATCGGAATTTCCAACCAGTATCCTCCCCAGGTATTCGGAACAATACCAGTACCTTAGGGTTCGACTCGATGTGATCCAGTGGATTTTTACCGCTTCTGTCTCGGTAACACAACGTGTCCCCGCTTATGGCAAAAACGGTACCAATAAATCCAGCATTGGGAGTGCCGCTGAGGTCTGCTGTTGCGATAATGCATGGATTCAAGTGACCTGGAGGATTATCTAGGAACTGGTGCATTTCATCAGTTAGTTTGATCATGATTCTAATTCCTCGAGTCTATAACTTGTGAGCTTGAACTGCTCCGTAGCTTTTCTCCCAAAGATTACTACCGCAAATTAGATACTTTCTGACGAATTAAGGGTATAAGATCCTCCCCGTATTCTTTGGCATCTGCTATAGGGTCGAATCCTCGGATTATGAAGGTATCGCACCCCAGATCAAAGTATTTCAACAACGAATCTGCTACTTGTTCGGCTGTCCCGACTAAGCAAGTTGTGCTGCCAGCTGCGCCACTTGCAGCGGCAATTGGCATCCAGAGTCTGTCGTCGTGTAGATCTCCTTGTTCCGCAAATCTAAGTAAACGCCTACTTCCCTCTGATTGTAGGCGAGCAGGTTGACCTGGCTCAATCTTTCCGAGTGTCGCATGTTTAACATGGTTCAGGATGGATTCAGCACGGTCCCAGGCTATAGCTTCGGTCTTACCTAAAACAGGCCGTACTGATAGGCTAAATTTTATTTCTCTATTGTAGGATTGGGCCCGGTTTCTGATATTGGTAATACGGTCTTTAATTTCAGATAATGGTTCTCCCCAGAGGGCAAACACATCAGCTCTCTTACTGCCGACATCAAGGGCTATGTCTGAGGCTCCGCCGAAAAATAAAGGGACTCTTGGCGATTGAAAACATCTAACTTGGCTGTAAGCACCTTCAAGTTTATAAAATTCTCCTTCGTGGTTGAAGGGCTCGTATTCATCCCACATTCTTCTTAATAGACCCATGTATTCGTCGGTTCTACGGTAACGATCGTCATGGTTAACCCAGTCACCGTCGTTCCTCTGTTCTTTATCACTGCCGCCGGAAATAATATGAAGCGCTATCCTTCCTCTGGTTAGTTGATCCAAAGTGGCGATCTTTCTTGCAGCTAAGGTAGGTGTCACAAAGCCCGGTCTATGTGCTATGAGAAAACCTATGTGCTGCGTATGTGCAGCAGCATAACTAGTGACTTCAAAACCATCTGCTGTGCTAGAGGAGTAGCCTGTAAGAACCATGTCGAACCCACTGTTTTCATGGACTTGAGCAAATTCTAAAATGTAATCTGGATCTATCCCTTGTGGTATTTCTGATCCCGGGTTAATGCCTCCGCCAAAGACACTAACAGTTGCTCCTGCGTTTGCAGCAGATTCTCTTTGCGTTCCTATCATCCCGACGATGTTTACATAAGGGCTGTCTTTTTTCATAACAAGCAGATGAATTAAAAATTCGTATTTTATTTATCCTTTCCGACTCGCTACATTGAGATGGTTAGAAAAGTGGCGTCTTCTAACGATGTCTCAATTCAAGGATACTATAAACCACTTTAGATTTACCGAAGCCAAATCTAAGTTGCCTAATGCTAGATTGACAGATTATTATTTGAAGCAATCCGGTTATATCTCGTTGTACTATAGATTTTCCAGTGCTCTAAACTAGATATATTAGTCTATTAGGGGTGGAGCTTGGGAATCACCCTCAGCTGATTTGTTAAAACGTACCACGTATTCTTGACCTGCATCTGCCGCTATCGCTGCCTCCATAGCACTGATAGCAACTTCAATTTGGCTATCGTCGGGTTGTCTTGTTGTGAGTCTCTGAAGAATTAGTCCTGGTACTGCCATCTGACGTGCTATCCACCAAGTTTGATGGAGCCCGCTGAATCGTATAAATTCGTAACTTATTGCTGCTATGACGGGTAAAAGCGCTATTCGAGAGATAATGCGCCAATGGAGTTCGGGCCAGCCGAGAAACATAAAGGCAATAATTGAAACCAGCACTACAGTGAGCAGAAAAGCAGTCCCGCATCTGGGATGGGGTGTGCCAAATTGCCTGACATGACTTATTTCTAATGATAGCCCTGCCTCGTAGGTATGGACTGCCATGTGCTCTGCGCCGTGATAGCAAAATACCCGTTTAATATTATCCATGAAGCTGATGACCCAGATGTATCCCACTAGGATTACCAATCGTAGTAGTCCTTCTATCACGTTAATTAAGATATCTGAATGTAGAACGTGATGAATCGGAGTTACGATTAATTGTGGGACTACGAAGAAGATCCCTATGCCTATAACTAATGAGATTGCGAGGGTCATCGCAAGTACCCATGGAGACATTTCCTTTTGGCCTTCAGGAGTTTGATCTACCATGGCTAAGGCTGCTGATTGATTCAATGCTTTGATCCCGAGGATCAAAGTTTCTAACAGGGCTAGGAAACCTCTAATTAGTGGTATCTTACGTAACTTACCGGTGAAGTAAGTGTTTAAAGGTTCCTGGAGATGAGTGATGGTTCCGTCTTCTCTACGTACCGCTAGACTATAATGATTTTGGCCCCTGATCATTACCCCTTCTATTACAGCTTGGCCACCGTATGAAAACTCAGGTTGTCTCGACACCATCTGCTCCTTTAGTATTTAACGAATTACTGATATTGACCAATTGAATCGGCATTACATAAAAAAACCGAGGGCCGAGGCCATCGGTTTCTTAACTCATTTTAATCGACGGATAAACTTACTGGAGATTATAACGGCGGCGCATTCTTTCAATTCTACCTTGAGTATCGACTACTCGTTGTTGCCCAGTGTAGAAAGGGTGACAATTGCTGCAGATTTCTACTCTTAAGGTTGGCTTGGTTGCCCCTGTTTGAAAAGTATGGCCGCAACTACATGTTACCGTTGAGTTATAAAATTGGGGGTGTATATCTGCTTTCATATTTAACGTTCAGTACCTCAGAAGTTTCTATGCCTGCTCAACTGGATAAACGCTTACTCTGCGCTTCCCTTTGGCGGCCCATTCATATTTTACTTCGCCGTCAATTGTGGAAAATAGAGTGAAATCTCGTCCTAGCCCGACATTGGTGCCGGGGTGTATTCTGGTTCCCCTTTGCCGTACGATTATGGAACCACCTGTAACTTTCTGCCCACCATATTTTTTGACGCCTAAGCGTTTAGCATTACTATCTCTGCCGTTACTTGTGCTGCCACCAGCTTTTTTATGAGCCATTATTTAACCTCCCGATTGAATACCTTGAATCAAGAGCCTCGTATAGTTTTGGCGGTGGCCTAGCTTACGACGATAACGGGTCTTGGATTTATATTTAAAGACTATTACTTTACGATCCTTGTAATGGGATTGTACTTCGGCCGTAACTTTAGCCCCTGACAATGTAGGGGATCCGAAGTTTACCTGGCCGTTCTCGGATACCGCTAGGACCTCGTCAAATTCCGCGATAGAACCTACGTCTAAAGCCAGCAGTTCCACGTCTAACACGTCTCCCTGTTTGACCCTGTATTGTTTTCCACCAGTTTTAATTATTGCGTAATCCATTTTTCCTAAAACCTCAACCTGACAATTCTATTGGTTTGTAAATGGCTGTGTCAAGAACGTGAACCAAGTTTATATCTGTATAGATGATGTGTCGGGAAAGGTTTCGTCGATGGTTCAAACTATTTTCCAGGGACTCGTTCCGTATTTTATATCTTTGACAAACTTTTAGGGCGGTTTTAGGATGGCTTTAGCTTGGAATATAAACCCACGGTATATGGGAGAGGGCATGGAAGCATCTGTTATTTCGCACATTGCGATATGTGTAGCCGATTTGGATAAATCCTTGGAATTTTACAGGGGAATCCTGGGCATGGAGGTCTTGGCGGATCGGATGCAAGATACTACGACAGGTGGACTACCCCATGTGTACAAGCATCAGAGAAATACTAGGAGACAGGTTAATTTGGCGTACGGGAAGGGCAATGTTAAGCCTACGCTGACTATGACTTCTCACCCGGGTGATAATCCCGATGGGAATCCTATCAAGTTGGATCAGATTGGAATCAGTCACATATCATTTACCGTGTCAGATGTTAAATCCCTGGCGTCAGAGTTGATTTCAAAAGGAGTCGAGTTGGCTGGCCCTATGGACGGGTTTACTAATTCTCAAGGAGAAGTCAGTAGCATATTTGTTTTTGACCCAGACGGTATATTAGTTCAATTTGATTCCGGTAATGGGGGGTAAGGCGACTTTAACATACATTCTTCAATTAAAGAGGAGGTAAATAATTGGACGCTAGTGGCATTTCGCATATAGCTTTTTGTGTTCGGGATTTGGATAAATCATTGGGATTCTATAGAGACATTTTGGGGATGCAGGTGGTGTTTGATCAAGTTCAAGATACTACTACGGGTGGGTTGCCTCACGTTTATCAGCATTCTCGAAAGACGAGGCGTACTGTTCATTTGCAATTTTCAGGAAATCCCGCAAACCCTAAGTTGGTTGTTACCAGTCATCCTAACGAGGAATCTGACGGGTCATCTATCAAACTTGATCAAATAGGGATAAGCCATTACTCATTTACTGTACCTGATACGAAGGCTTTAATGTCTGAGCTAGCTCAAAAGGGTATTCCTTTAGCAGCAACTCCCGATGTGTGGACTGGTTCTGACGGAAATGTCAGTAGTTTTTATGTTTATGATCCTGATGGGATCCTAGTTCAATTTGATGCAGGAATTGCTTAAGTGATAATTGCATAATGCAGTTTCTTTAAGGTTTATTAAAGTTGTCTTTTAATAGGGCAGATCAACACGACGAAGACAAATTAAGGCGATGGTTAAGCGCTTTGTTACAAGAAAGCTTAAATGACTTTCCGATACATGCGCTGTTTTTAGTATCTGAAAGTGATCAATATGCCCATGATATTTTTCGTGGGTTCCGTAGTAAATTTGAGCAATCAGGAGCTGGATTTCAGCATCTGGTGATTCTAGGGCAGCACGGCATCTCTAAATCTGAATTAGGTTTATTAAGCAGCTTAAAGTTATTACCGGATTGGGTCCCGTGTTTGATCGTATTCGTGGTTGGGGACCCTATTCTGTTAAGAAAAATAAAATTGCCAGCTGGCGCCGGTGAGAGTGAGCCCTACGATGAAACTCCCAGAGCTTGGGATGTTGTTCTTGCAGATGTGGGAACTGAGTCCAAAGTAAGTGATTGGGATGCTACGGAGTTTAGTAACTTTCCCCATGGATCCGTTAAAGAATTGTTAGAGGATGTGCTAGTCAATTTGTAATTAGATTAGCTTAGTTTGCATTACTGATATACTAGGGCAGTATTGAGGGAAGTGCAGGGTTGTTCAGCCTGTCTGAGCGGTAGCTGACAGGCTACGAGTCGGATGTTATAATTTCGATACTACAAGGAGGTGGGTCGATTTGGAAGCAATTGATTATACGGCACCAAAGACACTAGATGAAGCATTAAAAGTAATGGCCGACCATGGAGACCGGGCCCGTGTGCTAGCCGGTGGTACCGACCTACTGGTGCAACTCCGGGGTGGCAGACGTAGCGCAGATATTGTAGTAGATAGCAAATTTGTTCCGGAACTGAATGAATTGTCTTACGATGCCCAGAAGGGTTTGACAATAGGCGCGGCTGTGCCGTGTTGCACAATATACGAAGACCAAGCTGTTGAATCCAACTACCCGGGTCTTACTGACTGTGCATCATTGATTGGTAGCATACAGATTCAAGGGCGAGCTACTATTGGGGGTAACCTTTGTAACGCAGCACCTAGTGCCGACAGCATACCTTCCATTATAGCTTTGGGCGGTGTTGCCAATGTGGTAGGGCCTAAAGGGGCTCGCCAAGTTGCTGCGGAAGATTTTTGTACTGCTCCCGGGCGAAATGTTCTTGAACCTGGAGAGTTATTAGTTTCTATTAGTTTACCCGCACCGCAGGCTCACTCTGGAGCCAATTACCTAAGGTTCATTCCACGTAACGAAATGGATATTGCTGTGGCCGGAGTCGGCAGTTCTGTGATTTTGGACTCATCAGGTCAGAATTTTGTTTCGGGCCGCATCGCGCTGGCTTCAGTAGCACCGACACCCGTTTTCTCTAAGGCAGCCGGAGATAGTTTGGCAGGAAAACCTGTATCAGAGGCTACGATTGATGAAGCAGCTGAGAAAGCTATGGCTGACGCCAAACCCATAACCGATATGAGAGGCACCATCAAGCAGCGGGTGCACTTGGTGGGCGTATTAACCCGACGTACTTTAAACACTGCCGTTAAACGCGCCAGGGGAGAGGAGTAGACATGCCAGGATTAGTCCATGTAGAGACTACAATTAATGGAAACCAGGTTAATTTCCTATGCGAACCTCGTCAGAGTCTGCTGGAGTGCCTCCGAGATGTTCTCGGTATGACTGGTACCAAAGAAGGGTGCAATGATGGTAACTGCGGGGCATGTACAGTTTTATTGGATGGACGTATTGTTACCTCTTGTCTAGTCTTAGGTGTTGAAGCTCAGGGTAAAGAAGTCACAACCATAGAAGGTGTAGCTTCGCCAGAGGGACTGCATCCAGTTCAACAAGCTTTCTTAGAAAATGCTTCTTTACAGTGTGGTATATGCACTCCTGGTTTCATAGTCGCCACTAAAGCATTATTAGATAGAGAGCCCGACGCTGATGAAGGTAGAATACGACATTGGCTAGCCGGTAATCTGTGTAGGTGTACCGGATATGACAAAATAGTCAGAGCGGTATTAGACGCCGAAGAAAAAATGAAATCTTAATGTCCGTATACCCTTGGCTGGGTCAGGTGCAAGGTAACATAGGAGGATAGCTACTATGGTAGCCAATCAGGTGTTGTCAGAAGTTGAGTACAGAGTTGTAGGAAAACGCCCAGTCAGGCCTGACGGCGTTGATAAGGTCACCGGAAGGGCTCAGTATGGTTCAGATTTGCGACTGACCGGTACCTTACAGGCTAAAATACTTAGGAGCCCTCATGCCCATGCGAAGATTAAATCCATTGATACTTCGTTAGCTGAGGCCTATCCAGGCGTTAGAGCCGTTATAACAGGTAAAGATCTGCCTCTATCAGCTAAGTTGGCTAACGCGGCCCCCGGAGAAATCTCCGATTCTGATCGTCAGCGTATGGGGTTTCAAGCTAATAACTTTTTAGCTGGTGATAAGGTTCTTTACAAAGGTCATGCAGTAGCGGCAGTAGCAGCAGTCGACTCTAACTCAGCAGAAGCAGCTCTCGCCTTGATTAAAGTTGAATATGAAGAGCTTCCCCCAGTTATTAACGTTAAGGACGCAATGGGAGAGGGATCAGCATTACTTCATGAGAATCTTCATACTTCGTCTCTGGGTGAAACTTCTGAAAAACCGAGTAACGTGGCCTCTTACATGTTGTTCGAAAAGGGCGATGTTGAGCAAGGGTTTTCTCAATCGGATATAGTGATAGAGCGCGAATATGAGACTGCATCTGTTCACCAAGGGTATATAGAACCCCATACTGCTACGGCTCATTGGAATGCGGATGGTCAGCTAAATATATGGTGTAGCACTCAGGGCTCCTTTGTCGTAAGAGCCACTACATCTGAAGTACTACAATATCCGATATCTAAAATAAAAGTTACCCCGATGGAAATCGGTGGCGGTTTCGGTGGCAAGGTAACTTGCTATCAAGAACCGGTCGTGGCTGTGCTATCAAAAAAGACCGGTCAACCGGTGAAACTGGTAATGTCTCGTACCGAAGTATTTGAAGCTTCGGGTCCAGCGCCGGGTTCTTGGATGAGAGTAAAACTAGGTGCAAACAAGGATGGCAAGCTAATATCGGGGAAAGTCACGTTGGCTTTTGAAGCTGGAGCGTTTCCAGGCTCTCCCGTGTTGCCGGGTAGTACATGTTCATTGGCTTGTTATGATGTCCCGAACGGGCTTAACGAAGCTTATGACGTCGTGGTTAATAAACCAAAGACGGCCGCTTACAGAGCCCCTGGTTCGCCTCAAGCCGCATTCGCAGTTGAATCTGTAGTTGATGAGCTTTGTCAGGAACTCAATATGGATCCGATTGAATTCCGTCTGCTTAATGCTTCAAAAGAAGGTACTCGGAAAGTAGAAGGTCCGGTATTTGGGAAGATTGGTTTAATAGAATGCTTGGAAGCTGCTCGCAATCATGAACATTATAAAACTCCTCTAACTGGCGAAAATCAGGCTCGTGGTATAGCTGCCGGTTTTTGGATGAATCGAGGATTCCATTCGAGCTGCAATATAACTGTGAATCAGGATGGTACGGTTAACTTGACGATGGGTTCGGTTGATATTGGAGGTACTAGAGCTTCAATATCACAGCAGGCTGCAGAGGCTTTGGGTATAGAGTATACGGATGTCAAGCCAACGATAGTTGACACAGATTCTATAGGTTATACGATGGTTACAGGTGGAAGTCGAACTTCTTTTGCTACCGGTTGGGCAGCGATTCTAGCATCGGAAGATGTTAAACAGCAGATGAGAGAACGAGCAGCCAAGATTTGGGAGACATCTGTCGATGATATTGAATACAAAGATGGTGTCATATCTCATCAATCAGATCCTGAACTTCAATTTACGTTTGGCGAGCTTGCAAGGCAATTAAACGGCACCGGTGGAACTGTTACGGGTCAAGCGAATGTCGACCCATCTGGCGAAGGTAATTCTTTTGGAGTACATTTGGTCGACGTTGAGGTTGATCGGGATACGGGTAAAACTAAAGTCCTTCGTTATACTGCCATACAAGATGTAGGTAAAGCAGTTCACCCAAGTTATGTTGAAGGACAGATGCAAGGTGGCGCGGTTCAAGGTATTGGCTGGGCATTGAACGAGGAATACTTCTTTAACGACAATGGCCATATGATGAACTCTAGCTTTCTTGATTATCGTATGCCTACAGCGTTAGATCTCCCTATGATAGATACTGTAATTGTCGAAGTTGCTAATCCGGGACATCCTTATGGGGTTAGGGGAGTTGGAGAGGTTCCTATAGTACCTCCGTTGCCTGCTGTTGCAAGCGCGGTATCGCGAGCGATCGGTGTCAGGATGCAAAAGTTACCGGTGTCACCGGGTAGCATATTAGAAGCGCTTTGGTAGGTATCAGCAGGATTAGGGATTAACCTGCTTGGGAATACGGATGATTGGTTTCAGGTGAAAAAGGGGCGACTATTAGTCGCCCCTTTTTCAAAAGAGTTAGGATATTGTCCTGCTTAAGCGCATTTTAGGAGTCGAGTGAATAATTTGCTTACTGTGTTTGTTCCTACTATGCTTCAAACAATGACTGACGGGGTCAAACAAATTGATATGGAAGCGGATAATGTTAGACAAGTTATTGACCGTTTGGAAACCCTCTATCCAGGAATTAAGGATAGGTTAGTTGAATCTGGTCAAATCAGGTCCAATTTAGCGGTAGCAATTGATGGAGAAGTAGCTAGGATGGGCCTTCTAGAGAAAATCGGTGAAGCTAGAGAAATACATTTTGTGCCGGCCATTGGTGGTGGATCCTAGAGCCAAGCCTTAGAGTTTGTGGTTCGATGATATTCCGTTGACGGTAGCGTTCGGTCAGCATACAATTCCCGCAATGAATTATACAAAGGAAGTGACTGAGGGGTTTATGGTGAAGGGAAGAGTGGGGAATAGGTCGTTTTCTAACAAGGAAATTAACAGGTCCGCGGAAATGAGAGTAGAAGAACCTGTTTCAGCTGGAGGGGTCGTTTACCGAATGGTAGACGGGTCTTTAGAAACTGTGTTATGCGGGAGAATTACATCCCGGGGTGGACCTAATTTAAACGTCTCGGGCCGCTTACAGGAAAATAATGATGTCAGGTGGAGCTTAGCTAAAGGTACGCCGGATCCTGGGGAAAGCCTAGAGGAGACGGCGCTCAGAGAGGTCCGCGAAGAAACCGGATTGGATGTGGAGATTAAGCAACCTATTAAGAGCATTGATTACTGGTTTGCCGACCGAGTCAGCAAAGTTAGGTATCACAAGACCGTTCATTTTTATTTGATGGTGCCTACTGGCGGAGATCCAAGTTTACATGATCCAGAGTTTGATGTTGTGGAATGGTTCCCCTTCAACAAGGCCTTGGAATCTCTTCAATATACTAATGAAGCCGATGTCCTGAGTTGTGCTAAGGACTTAATCCCAGTTAGTGGGGAAGACATCTGATATGGCGCAGTTACAAGGGGTGAGAGTCATCCTACGAGACAAGCAAATCGAAGATTCAGAGCTCGATTATCGATGGCGTTCAGATCCTGAATTAGCAAAATTGGATGCTGCGTATCCGTTGACTATGAACTACGACAGATATGTCAAGATGTTTGAAGACCAATTAAAATACCCCAGTCCTGGATCCCATCATTATGGTATAGAGGTAGTGGGTTCAAAGTTAATCGGCAACTGCATGTATTACGATTTGGACAGTGTCAATAAAGAAGCAGAATTAGGGATAGTCATTGGTGATAGGGAATACTGGAGTGGATCATATGGCTTTGATGCAGTCGTAACATTGCTGGAACATATGTTTGTAGTCAGAGATTTAAAACGTGTCTATCTCCATACTCTAGAATGGAATGACAGAGCACAAAGTTGTTTTTCAAGATGTGGTTTTAACCCAGTGAGAAATGTAAGGCGTATGGGTCATGATTTTATTCTCATGGAAGTCCTGAGAACTGAGTGGCAACAAAATGGTAGACAGCTGCTGGACGATAGGTGGCGTTATTTGAGAGAGAAAGGGGGGGAGGAAGTTTTGCCTGAAACTACTGGATCCTCTCCATTTTAGTTATTGACTTAGTAACTAGTGTCGGCTCTAATCTGTAGTTCCTTGTATGTTGTTATGTGATATCGTGATTGCCTCTCTTAAATTCAAGTCTCCAGTATATATGGCCCTACCTACAACTACTCCCTCCACCCCAGTTTCGATTAGCTGTGTTATGTGTGATAGCGAAGCCACGCCACCGGAAGCTACAATGTGTAATCCAGTTTGCTGGACTAGTAGTTTGGTGGCATCGAAATTTGGTTCAGAAAGGGTCCCGTCTCGACTAATATCTGTATAAAGCAAACGTTTAACCCCTAAATCAGCCATCTGCGTTCCGAGGTCTAAGGCAGGGATAGAAGTTGTTTGTTGCCACCCACGGATAGCAACTAGACCGTCTTTAGCGTCTACGGCGACTATAACAGAGCCAGGTCCCCTTTTTATACAGAGTTGCTCTACCATACTCGGATTTTCTATTGCAGATGTGCCGATTATTATTCTGGCTACACCTGTGTCGAGCATTCGTTCTGCTGCCTCTGTGCTTCTGATACCACCGCCAACCTGGATGCTGGCTTTACTTTGGGCAACGATTAGCTTGATGCAATTTAGATTAGCTAAGTCGCCGTTCGCGGCACCATTAAGGTCTACCAAATGAATTCGTGAAGCCCCCATTTCCTCCCATTGTCTAGCTACTGATACAGGGTCAGTTGAGTAGATGGTTTCTTGGCCAAAATCCCCTTGATAAAGTCGTACGCAGGCTCCATCTTTGATGTCGATTGCTGGTATTACTTCCATTTTCTTACGCTATTTGAGTATCGGAATGCGTAGTCATGCGACATTACTTGTCCTACCAAACAAAATTGAATTTCAGGTATTCCGTATGGTTATATCTCGGAAATTCTCATATATTTTTAATCCTATCGGCCCACTTTTTTCAGGATGAAATTGAGTGGCAACCAAATTATCCTTTGCATATATACTGCAAAATGTTAGCCCGTAGTGGGTGTTTCCTGCAATCGCCTGTTGGTCTCCGGGTTCAGCATAGTAGCTATGAACAAAATAGAAAAAGCTGTCTTTAGGGATGTCGGTTAAGATCGGATGATTGCTCGAAAATGTAATGTTATTCCAGCCCATATGAGGTACTTTTAGTCCTGTGGGTAGCTTCTTTACGCTGCCAGAAACTATACCCAAACAGGCTGCATTTCCTTCTTCTGTGTTTTCAAGAAGTAATTGTAAACCGAGGCAGATTCCTAAAAATGGCTTTCCAGAATTTGCGAAATCTATCAGTGGATCGATCAGGTCTAAGTGTCTAAGACTGTCCATAGCAGATTGGCCCGATCCTACCCCAGGAAGAACTAAAGCGGCTGCATTTGTTACTTCAACTGGGTCTGATGTAACTATGGACTCCAATCCGACAGCTTCCAAAGCTTTGACGACGCTACGTAGGTTACCGGATTGGTAGTCTATTACAGCGATTTTAGGCAGTTTGGGCATGCGATTCTCTGGGTTGTTGCTATTGATGTTTGGAAAATAATTTAGTTAGCTCCGTTCTCCCGTCGCGCGTTCAATAGGCAATTCCCTATCGTGATATCTCGCAAGAACAAACAACAAATCTCCCAGTCTATTTAAATAGTTCACTATGAGGGGATTGGTCAATCCAGATGTTTCCGCTAATGCGACGACTCTTCTTTCTGCAGTTCTGATTAATGTCCTGGACATATCTAACGCTGAAGATCCTGGCGTACCTCCGGGCAATACAAAGACAGTAGGCATTTCGAAGTCTTCTTCCAAGGAATCGATTGTGTTTTCCAAGTCCTCTATCATAGCTTCGGTAACTGGAGTGAAATGCTGCTGGAACAGTTCGTATTTGTCTGGGTCAGTCGCCAGCTCTGCGGCTATGGTGAACAAGTCTCTTTGTAAATCTCGTATTATGTCTTTGACGCGTTGGTCTTCTGTCAGTGACCGGGCCAAACCCATGGCTGATACCGCTTCATCGGTTATACCGTATGCCTCCGTTTGAGGACTATTCTTGGATATCCTTCCCCCGTATAACAGGCTTGTTTCACCTTTGTCTCCGAACTTGGTGTAGACTCGTTTTCGGTATGATGAAGAAGATGATGAGCTCACGGTTTGCTCCCTACTTAGCTGAATAGATCTGGAGTATTACTCGTAATATTCAGACGGTTAGCCGATCGTATTTGGTACTGGCTAATTGTAGCATAGGGGTTGTGGGCGGGCTATACTGGATAATAGTCCATTCGGAGGTATTGATATGGGTTCCGAAATTCGTGTGATTGGCATTGAAGGTATGCCTGAAGCAGTTGAAGGTGATGATCTAGCAGCACAAATTATGGATGCTTGTTCGGTGCAAGGAATCGAGATCGAGAAGGGCGATATATTGGTTGTAACCCAAAAGATTGTATCAAAAGCTGAAGGCCGAGTGGTCCGAATTGATTCTGTAGATCCATCGCCCCTCGCGATATCCATATCAGAGGGTCACCGAAGAGATCCAAGACATACAGAGCTCATTCTTAGGGAGAGCAAACGCATCGTTAGAATGTTGGACGGAGTGATAATTAGCGAAACCCATCATGGATTTAACTGTGCGAATGCTGGAATCGATGCATCTAACATACAGGGGTCTGAAGAGGTATGTTTATTACCTGTAGATCCGGATGCCTCGGCACGAGAAATAGTTAGCACCATTAGGAAAAGGCTAGGAATAACGGTTCCAGTAGTCATTTCAGACACGTTCGGCAGGCCATGGAGAAACGGAGCAGTCAATGTGGCGATTGGTGTGGCGGGTTTAAATCCTATGCTAAGTTACGTTGGAGAGGAAGACTCTTTTGGTAATATGATGTATACCACGACGATTGCCGTTGCTGATGAAATCGCAGCGGCAGCAGAATTGGTTACAGGTAAGGTCTTGGGGATTCCTGTGGCGTTGGTCAAAGGATATAGTTACGAATCTATGGATGATGCTAGTCACGATTCGTTAATCCGATCTCCGGATAAAGATCTGTTCCGGTAATTTTATAGTCCCGAAATACTTATCTCAGAATAGGGATAACTGTTGTGTCAGGCTTCTGTTAAGTTCTTCGGCTTTAAAATTCGAAGCCCCAAAACCTAATAACCTGAATGAACGCTCAGGAAGACTCTCCTTTTTTAATAGAATTAAAGCGGAATCTCTTAATTCCTCTTTCGACCTCGTCGGCAGACTAAATGTTGATTGTCTTGTGAAGGTTGTAAAGTCTGATAATCGTATTTTAACAGTGACAGTTTTACAACTTAGGTTTTTGAATTCTAACTGGTTAGCCACTTTGTCTACGAGCCGGAAAAGGTCCAATTTTAAGTGTTCAAAATTATCTATATCTTCGGAGAAAGTAGTCTCAGCGCTTATGGATTTAGTTGACCGAGTGGTGTGAACGGCATCATCATCTTTCCCCTGAGCTTTGGCACGAATGTCCAATCCGCGTTTACCAAATTGGTTTAAGAACCAATAGTGTTCTTGGGCTGCTAATTGGCCTATCGTATTGATTCCGTCGCCCTTCAAACGATCCATGGTTTTTGGTCCTATTCCCGGGATACGACCAACTGGAAGGGGAGATAGAAAATCAGCTTCGTTGCCAGGCGAGACGATAACTAGGCCGTCGGGTTTTCCTAAGTCGGATGCGATCTTCGAAATTGATTTGGTTGTTCCGATGCCTATGGATATGACTAATCCAGTGTCGCCCTTTATTTTGTTTTTTAAATCTATACCTATTTGCAACGCTTTGTGACCCTGATGGACTGGATCCGTAATGTCCAAATAAGCCTCATCTAAGGACATGGGTTCGACCAAAGGCGTTAGCTCCGAAAATATTTGCATTACGCGTTTAGATAATTCCCTATAACGATCGAATCGTGGAGGCATGATTATGGCATCAGGACATAGTCGTTGTGCTGTAGACATAGGCATGGCTGAGTGGACTCCGTATTTACGGGCTTCATAAGAAGCCGTCGCTACTACCCCGCGTTTCTCAGGTCGTCCGCCGACGAGGACTGGTAGGTTTAGTAGTTCTGGATTATCGAGCTGCTCTACCGCAGCATAGAATGCGTCTAGATCGGCGTGAATTATGTGGCGTTCACTCATGATATTAATATTTGCTACTAAACTAGTATATGTACAGAGGATGTATCTATTGAATGTACCAGTATGAACCAGCGCTGATCAACTACCCAGGCTAGATTTTATGCTATTCTTGGTTTCTTAAAAACCATCTAAAGTCAACGTAACCTGTGGGTTGGGGTAGCGTTAACTGATACTAACCTTAGGAAATATCAACCGAGACATATCGATGATTATTAATTTATATGATTGAAGACGATTACAATTCCTCGGAACGGCAGAATCCCCGCATTTTTTATGGCTGGTGGATGGTGGCCATCACGTCGGCGATGGCATTTTTTGCCAGTGGGGTTTTTTTTCGAGGATTTACGGTTTTTGTACCGGCTATCAGGGATTCTCTCGGGATAAGTCAGGCCCAGACTAACTTGGTGTTTTCCATAGCTCGGGCTGAAGGAGGACTAGAAGGACCCGTAGCTGGATGGCTAATTGACAGGTTTGGAAATAAAAAGTTATTGATACCCGCGTTAATCTGGACGGTAATCGGGTATATTGTTCTCTCGCAATTTGTGGATTCGTTTCTAACTTTTACATTGGTCTACCTGCTTATCGTGTCTCTTGGCAATAGTATAGCTTTTCAACATGCGCTTTTTGCAGGGATAAATCAATGGTTCAATCGAAAACGCGCTCTTGCCATTTCTACGCTAGCGGCGGTTTCTTCTTTGGGGGGGTTGTTTTTAGTCCCGTCGCTTAATTTTGTGATTGCTAGACGGAGTTGGCAAGATGCATCCCTATTATGTGGTGTCGCTTACTTAGTATTTCTGTTGCCTCTAACTATATTCTTCCGTAATCGGCCTGAAGACATGGGTTTGTTGCCGGATGGGGACGTTAGGCCTCCGACACGGGTGGTTTCTGGGGAGGGAGGTTTACAGGAATCTAGAGAACTCCGTGATTATACGGTTAAAGAAGCCTTAAGAACTCAGGCCTACTGGTTATTGTTGGTAGGAGCCGGTCTACGCCAGGTGGCGACTCTTGGAATTTTGGTGAGCATAGTCCCCATTTTAGAGACAAAAGGGGTGAGTAGACAGGAAGCAGCTAATCTAACCGGGTTTATGTTTGGGATAAATTTCGTATCACGATTAATCGTCGGTTATCTAGGGGATAGAATCCCGAAATCTTATTTGTTATCTGCAAGCTTATTGCTCGAAACTGCTGGATTATTTTTTCTGTATTTCGGGGAATGGGCTGGAGTTGGAATCGTATTATTGATGCTTTTTATTTTGTTCCAGGGTTTAGGAGATGGTGCTGGAATTATAGTTTGGGCGGCAATGGGTGAATATTTTGGCAGGGATAGATTTGCTAGCCTACGCGGTTATATAACATTTTCCCACAGCTGGGCTTTAATCGCCTCCCCTGTTTTCGCAGGCTGGGTATTCGATAATTTTGGCAATTATGATCTAGCAATAATACAAGGCGCGATTTGCGCCGGCGTAGCCTGCATATGTTTCGTGGTTATAAGAAAACCGGGTCAACTCACTAAAGAGATTGAAGTTACTGAACAAAGTTGATCTAGTTAGAAATATACGGCTGCATGAGCGAGGATTTGTTTAAAACCATGAAACCACTTATTTTGTGGGATGATGTAAAAATTATGGGGCAATTATGATGGGTAGGTTAGGGGGATAACTCTCCTGTTCCATTTTTATAGCATCCTTTCTTCCAGCAATATCTAAGTGCTCAGGTTGCTCAGATTGACAGTTATCACACCATACAGTCGCGTCCGAAAACATTTGAAGATTGTCTTTCTTCACCGTAAATGTCTCTATGACTTGATTACAGTTCCCGCAGATTCTCATCAATGTTACTTCTGTTATCGGCATACAAATAATCCCTCTTAATTTAAATCGTGGTTTGGACTAGTCTTTTTAGCCATGGCCTAGCCCATGGCTAACGCCCTAACATTTTTGCCACCTCGATATTATATGGCGATGGTATATAACCTTGGTTCAACTTCGTTTTGATCTACGAATAGGACGGGTTAACTCCATTATTTCGCTTATATCAGGTACTTGGTCCATGTTCCAAAGTAAATCCAACAAATGCTCTATTTGAGTATTGGGGAGTATTCCTTCGGACAGTACCCTAAACTTTTCGTTGAGCATTGAATCTGATAAAGGATTTTCTGGCGCTCCCGTGGCATGAAGGACTGTTTCTTCATGGGATGTCCCGTTTTGTAAAGTTATACTGATCTCTGTCGAATCTTCGCCCATCCGTGGATCTATGGTTGCATCAATTTTATCCCGTAGATTTGCTACATCTGGATCGAGTACTCTGCTGTCCGTGTATTGAGCGGGAAACGCAGAGCCATCTATTAAACCAACAGCCATACTATGTTGATAAGAAAACTTACCTTCTAGTCCGACTCTAGGGTTAGGTCTGTTGACGAGTTCAATTACCAACGGGTGTACTTTGGCGCTAATGCTATGTACGTCTCTGTAATCAATGCCCTGATTATTCCTAAACGCGATCATAGCATCTATTAATGGGTGAATAACTACTCCACAGGCGTATGGTTTGAGTCCGTTCATTTGGAGTTCCCATCGTTCTCCGAGGGCGTTTGTTGCTACATTCCAGTCGCATTTATCTGATAAGACTGCACCGAAGCCTCTTCTACCCTCTAAAATGGTTTCAGCAGAAGTGAATCCCCTTTGGGCAAGCAAGGTTGCTAGTAGACCACTTTGGGCAGACCGCCCAGGGTGGAAAGGTTTGGTCATTGATCCAAATACTTCTCTTATCCCTGAGGCTTGGGTACCAGCTATACCCAATGCCGCTATCATCTGGTCTGCGGATAATCCAAGGATCCTACCTGCAGCAATAGCTGAGCCAAATACTCCACATGTACCTGTAATGTGCCAACCTTCATTGTAATGATGAGGGTGTACTGCCATTCCTATACGACAGCATAGCTCCATTCCCAAAATGGAAGCTACGAGGACATCTTTACCGCTAGCTGAAAGGTGTTCACCGATTGACAAAGATGAAGGTAAGGTTGGTGAGGAAGGGTGAATGACGGTTGGGAAATGTGTGTCGTCATAATCTTCGAGATGTCCGAGGTACCCATTCGCCAGCGCAGCATTTTGTATAGTTGTTCTTGCCCGTACACCTGCTATGGAAGACTGTTGTTTTCCTCCTTCCAATTTGAAAACATCTAGCAATATATCGAGAGACGGATCTCGAGAAGCATATAGAGAGACTGCAAGGAAATTTATAAAACAACGTTTCCCTTCATGGATAACACTTTGGGGTATCTGGTCGGATTCGGAAGAAATACCATAGTTTGCTAGGATTTCTGTGGCTCCCAAGGCAGCACCTCTATTATGTATTTACCGCATTGCCAGGTAGTGGTTGTCCGATTATATCAATATATTTCAAATTGAAATGCCCCGGCCTGTTAATCAACCGGGGCACCTTCTTATCGTAATTTGAATATTGTCTGATTAAGCACTATGCCAAGTATTTACCGTACCATTTGAAAACTTCAGACCAACCTTCTACCGCGGCTTCTTGTCTGTAACTAGGTCGATCTACGGCAAAGAACCCGTGTCCTGCGTTATCATACCTGTGGAATTCATAGACCTTGTTATTACTCTTAAGCAGGGCTTCGGTTGCATCCACATCTGCCGGTGAAGGACGTGCATCCTCATTTCCAAAAAGTCCCAAAATTGGACATTTCATATCTGATGTGTAATCCGCCGGAGCGACGGGTTGTCGTTCGGTCAGTTCATCTCCAGTCGCGGTGACTCCACCACCCCAGCAGTCCACCGCGGCGTCGAAGCCATCCAGTCTACAAGAGACTAGGTAAGTCTGTCGTCCGCCAGAACAGAAGCCAATGACCCCTACTTTACCATTGTGATAAGGAAGAGATCTTAAATAAGCATTAGCTGCTGCGACGTCTCCGAGGGTTCTATCGTCCGGCATTCCGCCGGCTTCCCTTACGCTGGTACTATTATCTACCGCATTGCCTTTCCCCTCCCTGAAGTGGAGGTTTGGGGATATGCAAGCATAACCATGATAGGCAAATTTGCGAGCCATTTCTTTGGATGCCTCATCCCAACCGGGCATGTGGTGTATTAACACTACGCCTGGGAAGGGCCCGGATCCCAACGGTCTTGCCAAGTAGCCGTCTATCTGGTCTCCGTTATGACCGTTGATATGAACTGTTTCTGCAATTAATCCTTCGTAACTCATCTACGGTGATCCTCCTTTGTCCGCTGTTATCTGTAGCAGGTTTTAGGTATGAACTGCTCCTACTACGGCTTCAAGCAGGTTACTACCAGTGTGAATTGGTGTCAAATGATCAATAGTGAGGTTTATAGATAAGTGAAGCGTTAGTTTTACTAGGTGTTGTGGTGTCCTCTTTTGAGAGCTCGGCCAGTTAACACTCCGGTATTTTCTCCATTACGTATTACTACGTTTCCGTTAACTATCACGTAATTGATGCCAACTGGGTAGTGTTTAGGATCGTCTTTAGTCGCATACGTTTTTACAGATTTTGGATCGAAGATCACTATATCTGGCCTGAAGCCATCTCTCAAAAGCCCTCTGTCGGGTAATCCCAAGCGTTGAGCGGGGAAAGATGTCATTTTACGTATTGCCTCTGGTAGCCGCAAATGCTGTTCGGCTCTAACAAACTCGGATAATACGATTGGGAAACAACCATATGTTCTGGGGTTGGGATATTCTCCGAATAAGATAGCATCACTGGCTATCATCCCGTAAGGATGGGCAACAAACGCGGGCAAAGTCTGCGGATTTGTACCTAGTCCGACGGTGGAAATGCTTAAATTCTCATCGAGTAAAAGATCGAACAATGCATCCGCTGGATCTTGCCCTCTGGATTCGGCTATATCAGTAATTAGCCTACCTTCGTATCTTTTGTTATGTTCCTTAGTGAAATTAGTTAACCAATTGTTCTTGAGCCTGGAGGGCGCTATCTCGTTTTTCATACGGGATCGATCGTTTTTATCTCTCAAGGCGGCCATAAGTCGTTCTGGTCCGCCATCTTTGGCCCAATGAGGTAAACCTATAGTTATAGTAGTACCTGAATAAGGATAAGGGTAACAATCGAAGGTCACGTCTATACCTTCGTTTCTGGCGTCTTCCACCAAACCTAGGTAATCTAAGTGACTTCCAAGACCTTGAGCTCCTTGTCGGTAATGTGTCAAGTGAACTGGGATTCCGCTAAAGCGTCCGATTCTAACAGCTTCTTCCCATGGGGCAAGGTGACTTTGGGATAATAAACTTGCCCTAGTGTGAGTGTGATAGATACCTCCTAGATCGTTTGCGGTTTCTGATAAAGAGATTAGTTCTTCTGTACTCGCATAGGCTCCAGGTGGGTAATCCAATCCGGTTGATAAACCCCAGGCTCCCTCTTCCATTGCTTCCCTGACGACTGATTTCATGTTTTCGAGTTCGTTATCTGTTGGTGGTCGGTCATTCCATCCAACTCCCCAGATGCGAACGGGAGAATTACCTAGGATATATGCCATGTTGATGGCAACCTTGTTATCGTATTTGCTCAATAAGTCCGCTACCGTCAACCAATCGGCCGGCATCGGTGGATACCCGTTTAATCCTGAATCTAGCCAGATGTATCGATTCAATTCATCGTGAGTTTTAAAAGGGGCATGAGATATGCCATCTATCCCAACAAGCTCGGTTGTGACGCCCTGACGTATCTTTGGATCGTGATGTGGCTCACCTAATATGGTTAGGCCTGCATGAGAATGGAGGTCAATAAATCCGGGACAGACTACCTGTCCGTTGGCATCAATCGTTTGATGCGCCTCAATGTTTGTTAAACTGCCTCTTTCGATTGTAATCCGTTCGTCTTTTACTAATATACTTCCCTTGAATCCAGGGCTGCCGGTACCGTCTATAATTTCTCCATTTATTATCAATAAATCCAGCATTGATTATCTCCGGAATCTAATGATTCCTAATTAATCTATAGATATTTAGGTTCTACGTATTTGATTAATAACTATTTTGTAACAAGCGACAACATCTGTGAAATTATGACTACAATACCAAAAATCTACCCAATTGGTGTGGTATTTCCGCATAGAAGTATCGCGGGTTGTATTGTCATTAGGTATGTGGGTTTATTCAATAGGTCACTAATAATTAGTATCATATATAGATTTCCGGAAGAAGAACCCAAGACAGGTTAATTGCATCAGAGCTCTGTTAGGTCGTCAATCAACAGATCTTTGGTTGGGATACATAGGTGAGCTGACATGCGATTGTTTTGAAAGTAGATTTTCTTGATTAGTAAAGCTAATATAAACCCATATCATAGTTCAACTCAAATAATATAACGATAAGGGGAGGTTTTATGCCTAAGAGTTACACAATCTGTATAGGTAGTGTGGGCGGCGGCCTATCTTGTAGTCCTGATGGTGGAGACACTTGGAATCGAATTAGAACCCCTCTACCGTCAGAGTGCAATGTTCGAGCACTTCATGTTTATCCGGATGGTTCTAAGAGGGTTTTGGCCGGCACTGATGGCGGTATATTTAAGAGTGAAGATAATGGCAACACTTGGTCACATCTGGAATCTCCCATGGAAAGCATGCAGATTTGGTCTGTAACTACAGATCCTGAGGATCCCGATACGATATTTGCTGGCACGCGTCCCAACGCTTTTAGATCTAAAGACGGTGGGCGATCCTGGGAAGAGTTGTCCATGGGAGTGAACATGAATTGTCCCATCGGAACACCACGTACTACTAACGTCATAGTAGACCCTAGGGATCACAGAACCGTGTGGGCGGGGGTAGAGGTAGATGGTGTCTACAAGAGCCTTGATGGAGGAGATAACTGGATACAGTTACCTGATCTCGGGCCTGATCCATTCCATGGTGACATACACGGCATGGCTATTAGTCCCGGGAGTACGACGTCTGTTTATTGCACCACGCCTTTCGGTATTTCTACCAGTACAGATGAAGGAGAAAGTTGGGAATTACATGAGTTCCCTAAGTTTCACGATGGCGATGCGAGATCCTACTGCAGGGGTATGATAGTTAAGCCAGATGACCCGGATACGTTATTTGTTGGTAACGGTGATTTTATACCCGGAGTAACCGGGGCAATTAGACGTAGTAAGGATGCTGGCAAAACTTGGGACGCGGTTAATCTACCGGTGGAACCTAATTCTGTAGTTTATTGGATGGCTTCTCACCGGGAACTGCCGGATGTCGTTGTTGCTGGAAGTTTGTACGGTTATGTTTATGTTACCGATGACGGTGGTGACAACTGGCAAAAGTTGAAGAAAGAATTCGGAGAGATTCGTAGTGTAGCGGTCACCCCTAACTAGAAATTTTAATCTTATCGGATTAACAGGAGCTCGGTTCTCATTATAGTGGGGCCGAGCTTTCTACATACCATCGGGAGGTTCCATGCCAGCTAGGACTAGCGAACAATATTTACAGGGACTGAGAGAGAATGCAGCCGAGGTTTATTTGGACGGGGAACGGGTGCTGGATGTTACGAATCATCCTTATTTAAAAGGGGGAATTACCAGTATTGGGCAGCTCTTAGATATGCAGCATGAAACTAGCTTAATTGATGAGATGACGTATGTATCTCCTACTAGTGGTGAGAGAGTAGGATTATCTCACATTATGCCTAAAACCCTCGGTGATTTGGAAAAGCGGAGAGTGATGATGACGCATTGGGCACGAGCGAGTTGCGCAATGATGGGTCGAACTCCAGATTTTCTTAATACTGCGATCATGTCTATGGCAGCAGCGAGTGAATATTGTGGACAAAATAGGCCAGAATTTAAAGACAATATTGAACGCTATTATGAACACGTCAGAGAAAACGACTTAGTGTTGACCCATACCTTGGTTAATTTGCAGCGAACTCGAGTTCCAGGAGCAACCCCATTAGAGGACAGGACAGATGTAGCCTTGTCGGTTGTCCAAGAAAAGGATAACGGAATAGTAGTCTCAGGAGCTCGAGTGTTAGCTACTTTAGGTCCTTTAGCGGATGAAATAACCGTGTACCCAGCCCGGACTCATATGATTTCATCCCGTTCTGAAGGTAAATATGCGTTTGGATTTGCAATTCCTTGTAATACACCTGGACTTAAATTTTTATGCAGAGAGAGTTTTGATACGGGTCAATCTCACTTTGATCATCCACTCGGATCTAGGTACGAAGAGATGGATGCTGTAGTGTTTTTTGATGATGTATTGGTACCTTGGGAGCGGGTATTTTTATATGGTGACGTCGATATGTGTAATGATTGGGCTGGTCAAACTCATAGGAATTCGCATACTGGGCATCAAGTTGTTACTAAGAACGTCGTAAAATGTGAATTTATCTTGGGGCTAGCTAATCTGATGGTCGAAACCTTGGGCTCAGGTCAGATATCTCAAGTCCAACAATTGATGGCTGAAATCATAGAGAATCTTGAGATAACTAAAGCTTGCTTAAGATCCTCTGAGGCAGATGCCACTTTAGATGAGTGGGGAATAATGTGTCCATCTTATACTCCGCTTTTGGTGGCTAGAAAACGCTTCATTGAAATGTATCCAAGAATGGCTGAAATATTACATCTGCTGGGTTCGAGTAGTCTTATGGCTCTCCCCTCTGAAGCTGATATGTCCGGCCCTCTGGGGAACTATATTACCCAATATTTGGAGACCGATACCGCTACAGCAGATGAGAGAGTTAGGCTTTTTCGATTAGCTTGGGACACTTGCTGTAGTTCTTTCAGTGCTAGGCAAATCTTATACGAACGTTATTTTGGTGGAGATGCCTTAAGGAATGGAATAATGTTGGATAATATTTATGATAAGGGTCCAATGACAGACTTTGTCAGGGACTTCATTTATCAAGAGTAGATGTGATAATCAGAAAATGCCTCAGATAAGTGCTATTTATACTGCTCCGGTCAAGTCGTTCGCGCTCAACAAACACAGTCGGGTTGCCGTAGGTTATCATGGCATTTCCGAGGATCGCCGTTTTTATGTCATTGATGGTAATGGACAATTATTAACTCAACGTGAGAAAGGGGAGTTAACTCAAATATTAGCTAATTACGAAGAAGATGGGAATCGGCTGACTTTGGAATTCCCTGACGGTAATAAAGTCTCTAGTGAAATAATCAGAGGTACAGAAATCGTTACTCGGATCTGGGGTCGGCAGGTTAAGGGACAGGAATTAGAAGGGGATTGGGCTCACCATCTGTCAGGGTTTTGTGGAGAGCAAGTTAGATTAGTTGCATCAGATAAACCTGGTCAATTATATGATGAATATCCCGTGTCATTGCTTTCCTCGGCTTCTTTGGCATTATTACAAAAAGAATCTGGATGGTCTGGTAGTTTTGATGAACTTCGGTTTAGACCAACACTTTTAATAGATGATTGTGAAGCACATGAAGAAGATTCCTGGGTGGGCAAAACCATAGGTATTGGAGACAACCTCAAGATAGCTGTTATAAGTCGAGATCCTAGATGTGCTATCATCACTCATGATCCCATCACCGGAGTTCCTGATAACGATACTTTATCTTTTATCAGGGCTTATAGAAGGAATCCTGGGCCTACATATTTTGGTGTATACGGTGAAGTAGTCCAATCAGGGTCGGTTTCAGTTGGAACTGATGTCATCTTATTGTGACCAGGTGCCTTGTTCTGGGTCCAGACCAGGAATAATAATAAATCGGAGGTATAGCTGACTATGAAATTAGTATTTTTTGACGACTTCAAATTAGGAGTGATTAAAGATAGTCAAGTGGTTGATGTTAGAGCTGCAGTTTCAGGTATAACTCATTCGTCTCCACAAGACCTAATTAATAAAATAATTGCTGATTTTGATAAATACCGTGGTGATATCCAGACCGCTGCCGACAGTGGGTCAGGAGTGTCAGTTGATCAAGTTCGGTTGAGATCTCCTATGCCTAAACCAAGTAACATAGTTTGTATGGCAGTTAACTATATGGAAGACGGAACTCGATCTGAACCTGCGCCCATAAACGCATTTCATAAATCTCCTAACTCTGTTATTGGGAATGGGGATACCATGGTTTTGCCCGATGCGCCTGCGACGATATTCGAAGGTGAAGCTGAGATGGCCTTAATTATTGGTAAGCACGCCTCGAAGGTTAAACCTGAAAATGCTTACGAACATATATTTGGCTATATGGGGTTTATCGATGGTTCTGCCAGGGGATTACCACCAGCTGGTAATACTTTTTATCAAATGAAATCTAGGGATACTTTTGCGCCGATGGGGCCGTGGTTGGTTACTGCTGATGAGATTGACGACCCCTTGAATTTGTCAGTTAAACTTTGGGTAAATGAGGAATTAAAACAAAACTACAATACTAGTGATATGGCACATAAGATTCCCAGAATTATAGAATGGGTTAGCTCCATACATGACTTGGAACCCGGGGACGTGGTAGCAACGGGTACAAACCACAGAGGGCTGAGTGCTTTTCAAGATGGTGATAGAGTAAATCTGGAAGTTCAAGGTCTGGGTAACTTAAATTTTGGCGTACGTGACGATCTAAAACGGACCTGGGCGAGGACTACTAGATTGGAAATGGCCGAGCAAGGGAAAGAAGGGACTACTCCTCAATTATCGGGCAAGTATTCTGGTTCATAAAGCTATAAGCTGTCCCGAATACTGAACTCTGCGGTTTTAATAACGCCTATCCAATTGCAATTGGATAGGCGTTATTAACGATTTTCAGTAGTTGCTTATTTCTCTTTGGAGTTAATTGACTAATGCGGGAGCAAGGCCACAGAACTCCGGGTCTGTCTTTATGGCTCGGAAGAACTCAGTCTGTTGATCGACCCAACGCATAGCGTCCAAAGAAGTACGAGAGATTGCCAACTCTTCTTCTCGGTTTGGATGAGGCCCGAAAATAGACCAAAAGAGAGCATTACTGTTGTGTTGGATTCTGTAACCTCGATAATAAATTCTTTTTCCTTCGGTGAGAGTTTGTAACATGATCGATTTTCTCCTGAATATTTATGGAATATCCTCCCATCACCTGTACCGGAGTTGTATGAGTTTTTCTGTAATCCCACGTATGATCAACTACGGTTTCCCTAAAACAAATGTTCTAATATACCAATCTAAGAGTCAATTGCGCGGTGTCAGTGAATATTGATACAGTTAGCAATGCAACCTAATTTTGAGGGGGGATTATGGCACGTACTCCTGTGGTTACTAGAGAGAGTGTCCCTGAGTCGGATCGATCAATATTTGACGATATAGTTCGCGAGCGTGGGGGAATTCCAACTGAAGGGCCTGGGTCCGTCATGTTAAATGCCCCACAAGTGGCTAGACGAGCTTTAGATTTGGCCGCTTTTCTGAGAGGTCAGACGTCGTTGGAACCGAGAATTCGTGAATTGGCTATGTTGTTAGCCGCGAGGGAAAACGATTGCCAATACATATGGAATGCTCATGCCCCGCCAGCTAGGGCAGCCGGACTAAAGGATGAGATCGTTGACGGTCTGCGGGACAACTCTGATTTAATGGGGTTATCACCGGATGAATCTGCGGTCGTTAATTATGGTAGAGAGTTCTTTAGAACCCATCGAGTAAGTCAACAGAATTTTGACACAGCATTGAAACTATTCGGAAGGAATGGCTTAACAGAGTTGACGACCTTGCTAGGCTGTTACGCTATGTTAGCTTTCAATGTTAATGCTTTTGGGGCTGAGTTACCCGATGATCATGTGGAGCTAGAGTTGCCTGTGTAATCTCCGGATATCGGACCCCAGCAGGTTTAGATAAAACTAAGATTTAATCGATTCGATAAATTCTGTAAGGTCCAGGGTTTCCTGTGTGGAGGTACTCATATCACGGATTACTACTTCTCCACGGGAAATCTCGTCGTCACCTAGTATGGCTACGAACGGGATCCCAAGAGCATTGGCTTGCCTCATCTGGCCTCTTAAGGCCCGTTGGCCGCTGCTGAGGATTGCTCCGACTCCTTCTAGCCGGATCCTGGAGGCAAGAGATAACGCATGACTCCTAGCATTATCTCCTACATTTGCAACAAGGTAGCTAGGCGATGGTTCTGCTGGGATATCCACTCCGGATTCCTTGAGATTAAGGGTCAATCGCTCCATTCCTGATCCGAAGCCGATGCCAGGAGTGGGGTTCCCACCTAACTGTTCGATTAGTTTGTCATATCGACCGCCGCCGCATATTGTCGATTGCCCACCCGAGTTCTTGGGTTGAATTTCAAATACCGTTCGGGTGTAATAATCCAGCCCTCTTACCAAACGGTGATCTATCTGATATTTGAGGCCCATTATTTCAATATGGCTTATTAATTGATCCCAGTGTATTTGACATCCGTCACAAAGATGATCAATGGATTTAGGAGCCGTCTCTCCTAACACTCTGCAGGTCTCTATTTTGCAATCCAGCAACCTTAGAGGATTACGCTCCAGCCTACCCTGACAATCTGAGCAGAGGGATTCTGTGTGGTTGAGGTAGTAATTTTTAAGTTCCTGTATATAGTTGGGACGGCATTCGGAATCACCAATGCTGTTAATAAATAGGTCAATTTCGGTCAATCCTAGGGATGCCATAAATTGGCATGCTAATTCAATCACCTCTGCATCTACTGATGGATCGGCGTCCCCTAAAACTTCTAGGCCAAATTGATGATGTTCTCTGTAGCGTCCTGCTTGTGGTCGTTCATATCGAAATACAGGGCAAAAGTAATACATTCGTACTGGCTGCGGAAGGTTGTGCATTCCGTGCTCTAAATAGGCTCTGCACACAGGAGCTGTCCCTTCTGGTCTGAGAGTTAATTTATCGTTACCCCTGTCTTCGAACGTATACATTTCCTTTTCTACGATGTCCGTGCCTTCGCCTACTGATCTAACAAATAAGTTTGCATCTTCAAAGGTTGGGCTATCGATTCTTCCGAACCCGTAGCGCCTGGTGAGTTGAACGGCTTTACTCTCAATATACCGCCAATATTTTTGGTCTTCAGGTAGTAAATCGGTGGTTCCCCGAGGGGCTTGAAATGAGGTCACAATAATTCTCTACGTTTAATTAAATTAGGTTAATCTATGGTGATTGGCTTTTAAACTAGCCCTTCTGACTCCATACTCCGGAGCTCGTCTACACTTATTCCTCCAATGCTGCATAAGATCTCTTGGTTATTTGCACCAAGGAGCGGAGGAGAGTTTGATGGCGAATCTTCTGTATCGACGAGCCTAATTGGAGTATTGACTGTTCTGAACGGTCCTCCCATGGTATCACCGCTATCTAAAAACATTTTTCTAGTTTCCAAATGTGGACAATCGTCCAAGTCAGCTACGTTTTGTACGATTCCCATGGAAAAACCGCATCCCAGTAGCAGTTTGTTAAGCTCTTGTTTTGGTATGTGTTGAGACCATTCCTCGATCGCCGGTACTATGTTGTTGAAATAAAAATCTCCTGCGATGTTTAGTCCCAGGTAACGAGTGTCACTGATTAATTCGTCTCTCCCTACCAGCTTCCAAAGAGCCGTCCATTTTTCGGGAGCATCTCCTGCTCCTGCAAGAACCACATAGCCGTCCATTGCTTTCAATGCTAACTGGGCGCTAAACATATTCTCTCTGGCCCTAGTTGTTATCTGACCACTTTGTTGGTAGAGCGGCATACTGCTGGTCGTATGAGCCACCATGCAATCATACATAGCCATGTCCACGTGTTGCCCACTCCCGGTCTTACGTTTGGATTCTAAGGCCATCATTATCCCTAGAGCAGTCCAGACACCAGGCACGGAGTCTCCAATGTTATCGCCTACCATTTGTGGAGCGCTGCCGGGAGGTCCGGTCATTTCCATCCAGCCCCCCATCCCTTGTACGCAGGGATTATTTGCTGGCCAATCCGAATACGGTCCTCTTAGCCCCTCTCCGTCCCCGTATCCAGTTATTGTTGCATATACAAGCCCAGGATTAATTTCACTGAGCCTATCCCATCCGAAACCTAAACGGCGCATAGCACCGGGCCCCCAGTTATCTAACAAGACATCCGAAACTTTGAGCATTTTTTCGAATGCCTCTTTACATCGTGGGTTTCGTAAATCAATTGTCACACTTTTCTTATTTCTATTGACTCCTAAATACCTTGCACTGACCTTTTCCCCGTCTGTGCCATTTACGAAAGGTGTGTTGCTTCTGGCCCTATCGCCTGCTCCAGGACGCTCAATTTTTATGACTTCAGCTCCCATATCTGCCAAAATCATGGCGCAATACGGTCCCGCTACGATGTGAGTGGCATCCAGTACTCGAAGACCTTCCAGAGGCAATGGTAACTGAGAATTATTGGTAGTCATGTTTTTCTCCTGGGTTGACCTGAGGTGGACAGTACGGAATCTACTATAAAACATTATCTGTAAGCTGAAAACCCAGAGTCTTTTAAGTCGTTATGCTATACTCGCATCGAAGTTTATACCATCTGTCATATGACTATCCGCGGATTGTCCAGTATCTAACCATCGCTTTGAATTAGTGGGTTAAGTTTATCGTTAAATGGACGTAAATAATGGATATACTGCATTTTGATACGAATCCTTTTGGCGGAGCAGTTATAGTTCCCCAATCATTGCCAGAGGACCCGGATGAGTTTGGTTCTAGATTAACTTATTCTTTGCAGACATGGGGATCTGACGGTCTTAAAGCTGTGTGGCTTCAAATACCTAAAGATTTGTCAAAATTGATACCCATTGCAATCGACGCTGGCTTTGATTTTCACCACACTTCAGATGAGTATTTGATGCTGACCCATCAGTTGATACCAGGGGCTCATCTTCCTCCATTTGCAACCCATTACATAGGCGTGGGTGGTGTGGTACTGAACGAAGATAAAGAACTTCTCGTAGTATGTGAAAGATATCGTCGTCCTGGGCAAGCGCCGTTTTATAAATTGCCAGGTGGTGCACTTCAGGCAGGAGAACATCTAGTAGATGCTATAGTCAGGGAGGTATTAGAAGAGACAGGCGTTGAAACCAAATTTGAATCCCTAGTATGCTTCCGTCATTGGCATGGTTATAGGTACGGGAAATCCGATATATATTTTGTTTGCAGATTGGCACCTTTAAGCAGGGAAATTACAATGCAAATAGAAGAGATTGAAGAATGTATTTGGATGCCGGCCAGTCAATTTCTGGGCTCGCCGGATATCAGCGAATTCAATAAAAGCATTGTCAGGGCAGCGTTAGAAAGCCCTGGGATAGTCAATTCCTGGATCGAAGGTGTTGGAGATCCCGAGACTAGAGAGTTCTTTATGCCAGGCAACATCGAGTAGAGCCATCATCAAGTCTGGCAAGGTTTGGTCGAAAACGGTAGGAGGTGGCGAGTCACGACCGCCTTCCAAAACAACATGATCTAGTCTGGGCGTTTTAAATATGGTTTGTATGATTAGCTCAGCCTATTGAAGAAATTAAGGAAAGACAGATTTAAGATATGTGATTCCTAGAGATATTTATGTTCTAACTGTTCTCTTTCGTATTTAATGGAAAAGGAGTGACTTATGGCTACTAATAAAATACCAAGTGAACAAGAGGTTATAGGCTGGATGGATTCCTTGAGCAACTGGGGCCGCTGGGGCTCTGATGACCAATTGGGGACTCTTAATCTGATTACGGACGCTAAACGGGTGGAAGCAGCTAATCTGGTTAAAGAAGGGATCAGTGTGACTTGTTCTCGTTTGGTGGTACCTGAGTTAGCACCCGATGTGACTACTATTCCGCCCTTACATTATATGATTCGAGCTGGCGATACTGTCCCTGCCCAAGGTGGTGGTGGTACATCAGATTTCATCGGTTTTTCTTATCACGGCCTGACCATAACTCATCTTGATGCACTTTGCCATCAGACATGGGACGGGAAATTGTATAACGGCAAAGATGCATCGGCTGTTGGGAGTGAGGAAAAGGCCACTGTGCTCAATATTGATCAAGCACAAAATGGCATCATCACTAGGGGAGTGATGTTAGATATCGCCAAATCAAGGGGAGTGGATTGGTTAGAGGCGGGTGAGGGAGTTTTTACGGAGGATTTGGAAGCTGCCGAGAAGGCTCAAGGAGTTGAACTGGGGCCAGGGGATGCGCTAATTTTGCGCCTGGGTTGGTATAAGCGCCGTATGGAAGTTGGTCCTCCAGAATCAGGCCGTCCCGGTTTGCATGCAGAGACGCTTCCCTGGCTAAAAGAACGGGGTATATCGGTTGTAGCCGGCGATGCTTCTCAAGACGTAGATCCGAGTGGATATCCGAATATCGGACTACCGGTACATCGGGTAGGTATAGTTGGAATGGGTTTGTGGCTTATTGATGCGGGAAATTGTGAAGAGCTAGCTTCTGTCTGCCAACGCCTAAATCGGTATGAATTTATGTTCATTGTTGCTCCCATAAGGTTCAAGAATGCGACGGGTTCTCCTACCAATCCTCTAGCTGTATTTTGATAATTTAGTCTTTCATTCAATATAGGAGGTCGCATAGATGCTTCCGGTTAAGAAAAGATTCAGAGATGTTTTATCCTCGGACAAATGTTCGCTGGCGGCAAATATTTTCGATCCATTATCGGCACGGATAGCAGATATTCTCGGTTACCAAGTTTGCGTTTTATCAGGCTCGGTCGGTAAGGTGGCAAATTTGGGTGTACCGGATATCGTCCTTTCTAATATGTCTGATGTGGTTGATCATTGCAGGCGTATTACAAGAATGACTGACGTGAGCCTCATGGTTGATGCAGAGGACGGTTTTGGAAATGCCGTAAATGTCGCACGGACCGTTCGGGATTTGGAGAATGCAGGGGTTTGTGGTATCGAAATTGAAGATAACGTAGTCCCAAGAGAATTTAATGTCTCTAATCCGGGGTTAGTATCAACTGAAGAGCAAGTTGGGAAATTACGAGCTGCCGTTGCAGCCAAAAGAGATCCCGATACTGTGATAATAGCCCGTACAAGTGCTTTATCCGAGGTTCCGTTGGATGAGGCATTGAACAGGATTAAGGCATATTCTGATACCGGCGCTGAAGCCTTAATGTTGGTCGGAGCGAAAAGGGGTAAAGAAGATATCAGTGCTGTGCACAATGTTACCTCGTTACCGATATGCGTTTTAAGTCCCCCAACTGATACCCGAGATGATAATGACTTTCTGGATGCGAATGGAGTTAGGATACTGATGCTCGGCAATCCAACGTTCGCAGTGGCTGTTCAGGCAATTTACGACAGCTTGGCTGCCTTGAATAACGGCATTAAACAAGAGGAATTGACGGATCGCATGGCATCATCTGAGCTTTTGAGGGAAGTAAATAAAACGGATGAATATTTGGATTGGCAGTTAGAATATCGCAATCCCTAACCAGACACGTAGGGTTTCTGGCGATAGAAACTTGCCACTGCTATACTATTGTTGATTCGTAGACAAGCGGGTCGTCGGTTACTGAGTCAGTTAGATTTTAGTTATTGAGGAGTATTCTACATGCTATACGAGCTCAGGGTTTATGAAACAATGCCTGGTAAATTGCCGGCTTTGAACGATAGATTTGCGAATCATACGACGGGATTTTTTAAAGATCACGGTATTGGTATGCTTGGATTTTGGACCGATGAAATAGGTGATAGTAACAAGTTAACCTATATTTTGGATTTCGAAAGTATGTCAGATCGAGATGAAAAATGGTCCGCATTTAATGCTGACCGACGATGGCAAGAGGTCAGGGCCGAGACTGAACAGGATGGGCCGATAGTGGGCAGGGTATTAAATTCTTTTTTGAACTTGACCCCATATTCACCTGTCCCTTCGATATCGTCTAATGTGCAAGAACTGAGAACCTATGAGGCAGTACCTGGAAAGCTGCCTGCTTTGAATGATAGGTTTGCAAATCATACTAACTCGCTGTTTCAAAAGCACGGGATAGACGTAGTCGGCTATTGGACAGAAGTAGTTGGTACCAGTAATGAGCTAATCTATATGCTGGGATATGATGGTCTAGCGGATCGGGAAGAAAAGTGGGCGAATTTTCAAAACGATCCGGATTGGATTAAAGCTCGCACCGCATCCGAGGTTGATGGCCCCTTGAACAGAAGGGCCCATAACCAAATTATTCGTCGTACTGCCTATTCCCCCGAATAGATTGGAGTTTTTAGCATAAATTCCCAGAATAGAAGTCGATAGCGTGCGAGTTTAGTCGGGTAAACTTGTCGGTGGCCATTGGTTAGCATAAAGCGAACGACATGCCCCTATACCAGGAGCAGTTTGTAAAGCCATTAAATGTGTTTGGGACAATTCTTAAATTAGATTTATATTCTGATTATTTACTTACACGTTACTCTAAACTGAATTGTTTTTGATCGCCATTAGAAAACCATTTCTAATGCTTCAGTCCTCAGAGTATCCAAATTGGTTCAGGATAAAAGTGTATTCTTCTGCGACCTCTTTTAGACGTTCGAAACGTCCAGAAGCCCCGGCATGGCCGGAGTCCATGTGGATTTTTAGTAGCAAAAGATTATTATCAGTTTTGTTGTGTCTTAGTGATGCAGCCCATTTAGTTGGCTCCCAGTATGTTACTCGTGGGTCGCTGATTCCCCCCGTAATAAACATTGAGGGGTAATCTTGTTGCAGGATGTTGTCGTAAGGTGAATAAGATTTGATGTAATTGTAGTATTCATGTTGATTAGGATTTCCCCATTCGTTATATTCCATTGTCGTAAGTGGCAAAGTATCATCGAGCATAGTGGTTAAAACATCTACGAAAGGTACATGTGCCACTATAGAACGAAAGAGGTCAGGCCTCATATTGGCAATTGCCCCCATTAGCATCCCTCCAGCGCTACCACCTACTGCTACGATCTGGCCTGCCTGAGTATACTTTTCTTGTATCAGATATTCCGCACACTGGATAAAATCGGTGAAAGTATTTTTTTTGTTCAGCAATTTACCTTCTTGATACCAGTCCCATCCTAAGTCCATGCCTCCTCTAGGATGAGCGATAGCGAATATGAATCCTCGGTCTACTAATGACAATCTGCTCGAACCGAAGTCTGATTCCATTATTATGCCGTATGATCCGTACCCATATAAATATAAAGGTGCAGAACCATCGAGAGGTGTATCTTTTCGAAATAGGAGTGATATCGGTATTAGAGTGCCGTCCTCCGCTGGTGCCAAGACCCTCTTGCTGGCGTAAAGATTTGAATCGAATCCAGCCAATACTTCGGTTTGTTTTTTGAGTTCTCGGCTGTTGTTAGCCATGTCATAATCAAAAATAGTTGATGGTGTAGTTAAGGATGCATAGCTGAATCGTAAAACCGAAGTATTCCACTCGCGTCCCTGTTGCGGACGGACATTATAATCTTCTTCGTCAAAATAAATACTCTGATTAGTTCCTGAGTCAAGATGTATCACCTCTAATTTGGGTAGGCCTTTATCCCGGATAGAAACTACTAAATAATCTTGAAAAAGTAATATAGTTTGAATAATACGTCCGGGTTGGTAATGGTAGAAATCTGTCCAGTTTTCTTTTAAAGGATTTGCGATGGGGGTTTGAGATATCTTGAAATCTTTAGCGCCATCTCCGTTATTCCGGATCATAAAATGTTCACCGTGATCCTCGACATCGTACTCAAAATCCTCCTGTCGTGGTTGAATCAGAGTTAGAGAATTATTTGGTTGATTGGCATCTAAAAAATGCCATTCGGTTATGTTATTACCCCCGGAAATTACGTAGATAAATCTGCTGCTGGCGGACTTAGTTAAGCCTACAAAGAACCTTGGATCGGTCTCTTGATATATCAAAACATCACTTGAAAAGTCTGTTCCGATCAGGTGTCGATGAATCTTTACAGGCCGGTGATGTTCGTCTAATGAATCATAAAAAATTGTACGACTGTCGTTGGCCCATTCAAGAGAATAATATGAATTGGGTATAGAGTCATCTAGCATGAATCCGGTTTCTAGGTCTTTTATCCTGATTGTATATTCTTCAGACCCGGTATAATCGACTGAAAAGGCGAGCAATTTGTGATCAGGACTGTTTTCTACTGAACCTATTTGGGTATAGTCTTGATTTTCTGCCAATTGGTTGACGTCCAGCAGAATCTCTTCTGGTTTGTCTAGAGATAGATATTTCCGGCAAAAAATAGGATATTGGGTACCCTCTTCGAATTTAGTGTAATACCAATAATCGCCTTCTTTCGAAGGCACTGTCGAATCATCTTCCTTGATACGAGCTCGCATTTCGGTGAAGAGCCGTTCTCGCTGTTCTGCCCAAGGTTCGAAAATGTGCTCAGTAAAGGAGTTTTCAGAATTTAGGTATTCCAGAGTGTCAGGGTCCTCCATATTCTGGATCCAGTACCAAGGGTCAATTCGAATATCTCCGTGGGCCGTCAGCTCTTGTTGCTTTTGAGGGGCAATCGGCGGTGAGTCTTGCATCTAGAGAACCTCTTGAAATGTTATATAAATATGTGGAAGGTGGGTCAGCCCTAGAACATACTGATCTTGGCAAGTGGGGCACGATTAATGGAGAGCCCATACTTTTTCAGGCGGACAATTCTTGTTTGACCCACGTCGTAGCTAACCATATAATGGGCTAACTAGGGCATTAATAATATCAGATTAAAACTGCTCTAAGGGGTCCACCGTTAGCAAATAACCGCAAAAGCGGAACTGGGAGTGGTAATGGTAGAACAGCAAGCCGCGATATTAAGTCCTGAGGGTTTAATCGAGGAATTTAAGAAAAATGGAGTAAGCCACGTAGTAACTATACCCGACAGTGAAACAAACTACCTTTACGAACTTATGAAGGAACAAGACTGGTTAGAGGTAGTTCCTGCTTCTCGAGAGGGAGAAACTTTCGCTATTGCCCTCGGTTTGATTATAGGTGGTAAGAAGCCTGTATGTCTGATTCAGAACACCGGTATGTTGGAATCAGGTGATTCGATAAGAGGAATGGCATTAGATTCCGGATTTCCTTTAGTCATGGTAATTGGTTACAGGGGATGGAATAGACATGGTGTAATATCTGATTCTATTGCCAGGTATACCGAGCCCTTTTTAAATGCTATGAGGGTTAACTATTACTTGGTGGAAACCAATGAAGATGCGGATCGAATATCTGTGGCCTTTGAAGAAGCCAAGAAAACGAACCGTCCAGTTGCGATTTTGGTGGGTGATGAGTATCACGGCTTTAATCGAGTATAAAATCACTAGACTAAATCAAATAGTAGATAAAATCTGAGAATTCCATTTGCTAGGAGTGCTTCAATGATTCGTGTAGAAGATGTTTTTCGGACTTTTAAAGAGAAACGAGGGGACTCGATTGTGATACCAACAGGTACTTCGGGTCGGCATTGGGGAGATTACACCGACAATGACAAGAGAGACATGAATCTCGGCGGTGCAATGGGTCAAACTACTTCGGCCGCACTCGGTTTGGCACTGTCGCTACCTGATGAAAAAGTAGTTCTGTTTGATTCAGAAGGGGCTCTGCTGATGAACCTCGGGATCGTCGCAACCATAGCTGGTAAGAAACCCCAGAACTTCTTTCATTTCCTGTTGGATAATGAGTGTTACGCTACCACAGGTGGTCAGCCAGTTCCTAATGCTGAAGAGATAAACTACGCAGGGATGGCTAAAGAGGCAGGTTACGCTGCTGCCTATTCTTTCGAAGACCTTGAAGATTTTGCGACCAACATCGATCAAATAATGAATGAAACTGGTCCGGTATTTATAGCTATAAAGGTTGTTCCATTGGTTGAGAATGAACCAATAGGTAGACGGGAACGTCGACCTCAAAAGAGTAGAGCTCAAAGTATTACTGATCTACAAGGTGAACTTGGTATCAAAGTCGCATAATTCTCGTAACAACTAATGTTGGCATGTTTGTCTACCCTAGGTATTTAAGGCCAAAATAGACGAACGTAACGAGTGGTTCGAGGCATGAGTCAGGTAGGTCTGCGGTAGAATTCCGGGGTAATATTTGATCTGTCTCGAACCGGCTAGTAATTAGATCATAATTCAGTTAGAACATTAAGAGAGGTTCTGATATGCCGCTATATGAATATCATTGCCCATCCTGCAATAATAAATTCGAAAAACTTCAGCCAATGAGCTCCACAGGAGCAGAGTGTCCTTCTTGCGAGCAGCCAGCTAAACGAGCTATATCTGTTTTCGCGTCGATAAGTAGTGGAGGTCCTGCCTCAGACATGGGATTCAATACCATGCCGCCTCCTATGGGTGGCGGTGGATGCTGTGGTGGCGGATGCTGCGCTAGTCACTGATGACAGCTGGTAGTCTATTTAAATACTGGACTTCTCTGTGAGACTCTTTCGCTAGCTTTTATTTGGTCTATTATTCGAGACATTGGCAACAACTTGTACGCCAGTCGAGGCTACTGTTGCAATAGTCGATATGACAATAGATATGAGCCCTATTTTTATAGTTGTGTCAAACCAGAACCCGAATGGGAAAAGCATTATCAAGTAATCTGTTCTCGGATCCAATATCCAAAGATCGTTACTGAAGCTGATCTCGTGGAATGTAACAAATACTTTATCGAATCCGGTTAAGGATAAAAAGCCTAGGGACAGCACCGATAAGATAGTCAAATAACCGCCATAGGCGATAATTAATGGTCTCGTGTAAAAAGGCCAAGTCGGGCCTGAAATACGACTCCAGATAATCGTCCCTACGATATAAATTCCTGAGATCATCATCAAGCTGTAAACTAGGTGAATTAGTTTTTTTACATCTCGCATATGAGTTGCTTCTCGGTCATTGAACAGAATGCGCTCGTCCCCAAAGATTTTTGTTTTCACGAATAGGGGTTCGTCCGTAGAGTTAAAATATCTCTGTATTTGTCTGCTCACGTCCGTTAGGTTGTCTGATGATATGCCTGTTTTTGTGGAAATGTGATATTTATCAAATCCCTTCTGGTATAAACCTATATCGTTAATAGCCCAGGTCACAGCACCAGATAATATTAAGATGGGAATACAAACTATAAATAAGGTGACGTGACATTTCACTACGATAACTTTTAACAGTGCTGTCCAAGATGCTATTGCACTCAATGTTCTGTCCTTGTTTGGAAAACCACATTGGATTTATAATTTTAATATGCTAGACAAAAACCCTCTGAATTATGACCTTGAGAAGTTCGATACATTAATAAAGATTGTTGAAGCTCTCCGTGCTCCGGGCGGATGCCCATGGGACATAGACCAAACTCATGGTTCTCTTAAGCGTCATTTGCTTGAAGAGTGCTACGAGGTGCTAGAAGCTATCGACAATGAGGATCCTGCAGCACTCAAGGAGGAACTTGGCGATATCTTAGTGCAAATTGCTTTTCATGCTGATATAGCAAGAGAACATCGATCATTCACGATATCTGATTTGCTGGTAGAAGTAAATCAAAAGTTAATCAGGCGACACCCCCACGTTTTCGACGATGTAAAGTTAGAAAAATCGGAAGAAGTTGAACTGCAATGGGAACAACTTAAGGCGCGGGAACGGGAAGCAAAGGGTATAACTAAATCTCCGGTTGAGGGTATCCCGAAGGATTTGCCGGCTCTCGTCTATTCGCAATTAATGCAAGATAGGGCGTCCAAATCTGGATTTGAATGGGAAGATATAAACGGCGTATTGAGTAAGATAGAAGAGGAATGCAAAGAGTTAACTGAAGCAGTAACGGAGCAAGAGAGTATTCACGAAATTGGAGATTTACTGTTGGTGATGGTGAATCTGTGTCGTTGGATGAACGTACAAGCGGAGGATGCACTCCGTCAGGCTAATGCCAGATTCTCTGATAGGTACATGCGAATGGAAAAACTTGCATTGGATAGTGGAAAGACTTTCTCAGATCTCCCACTGTCAGATAAAGAAGAGTTATGGCAACAAGCGAAGATGCTAGAAAAATAGCATAAGCAGGCATATTTTAGAATTTATATTCAGCAGTAATGAATCCGGTATAAAGCTATTCTACCGATCGCCTAAAATGTGGCCAGGGTCTAAATAATATATCCCGCCTGAGGTTAATTGATTAATCCCATTTGCGAGGATGTTCATGCTCGTTGATTCTCGACCCATCATACGTGCGGAAAAAGTCTTTTTTGGTCGTATCCATTTCGGTGTGGGCTTAGATTCACCAAGCTCAGCTGCGATTTCTATAGATCGTTGGAAATCTGCTAACACGTCCACAAGTCCTGTTTCATATCCTTTTTGGGCTGTATACAATTCTCCTGTAGCAAGAGCAAGGACTTGGTCTCGGTTCATATTTCTCCCATCCGATACGACTTTTACGAACGTCTCATACATCTCGTTAAGGAGAGACTGAAATTTATCGCTCTCTTCATCGGTTGGAGAACGCCAAAACCCGCTCATGTCTTTTAAATACCCCTCTTTAAATACTGAAATTTCTACTCCTACCTTATTTAATAGTTGTTCAATAATCGGGCGTATATGTATGACTCCTATTGATCCGACCAACGCCGTGGGTAATGACACTATCTGGTTCGCAGCGCAGCCTAGATAATATCCTCCGGATGCTCCTAGTCCTCTTATATATGCAACAACAGGTTTGGAGGCGGAAACTCTTTTTATACTGTGATACAGGAGATCTGATCCGGTAGCGGATCCGCCCGGTGAATCAATGTCTAAGACCAGGGCTCCGTATCGTTTATTCTTGGCTATCCCGTCGAGTACACGTGAATATGTCGAATCCTTTATTTTAGTGCCAATGGTCCCATGAATTTCTACTACAGCTACTATTGGCTTACGTTTTATCAAAAACACAGGCTTTTACCTCTGAATATCTCTCGGTAGATTGCTCATGTAGGTAGTTATTTTGATTAGATGTAAAAACCGCCCTGTATAATTCTCAGGGCGGTTTTTACATCTAATCAAGGTCTAAGTATATCAGTTTAGTCGTCAGCGTTAGTTGCCAAGCCGGCGGCAACGCGATTCTCGACTAGGTTCGAATCACAAGCTCCTTCATTTAACAGTCCCCATCCTAACATCCAGTGATAGGTGTCTGAAACTATTTGATCTGAATAAGGCGTGTTATAGGAATACCTGAGCCTCGGTAAATGAAAATCTTCAGGAGTTATCCCACCGTACTGTTTTGCTACTGCCGCGAATCTGGGGTCATCGATTAGATAATGAAGATATTTGCGTTTGTCGGAGTTAATCATGTCTACTGCTTTAACAACCGCTTTATTTATCGATGCAAAGGTCTCTGGGTCCATCGAATCGCTCGCATTTTCTGCGCCAAGATAATGACCCTCACAAACTGCTCGGCAACCCAGCTTTTCAGCCAGCGTGATCCAAGGTTCCATAAGAGCTGCTGCTTCAACTTCGCCGTTCAGCAAGGCCTCAAAACGATGTTGAGGAGAACCATAGTGTACCAATTTAATGTCATCTCGAGATAAGTACCCTTCTAATAATCGTAGCGCCACGTAGTGTGACCCCGCATGAAATTGGACCGCTACTGGTTTATTTCCCAGGGTGCCTGGATAGTAATGATCGGACTGTGGTCTAACTAGGATTGCCTGACTGGCTACGGCTGACCGTAATGAAATTACCTTGGCTCCTTGATTGCTTTCATAGGCCCGACGGACCTGGCCTTCTTCTCAAGCCCGGTATATGGAAACTCTGGCCTCCTCGAACGCCGTGTGACCCAATATAGGATTTACTTCGTTAGGATTTTCTGTATGGTCAACAATTCCACTGGTGTTGGCCTGAACAAATTCCATGTCTATACCTTCAGCCTCGAACAAACCGTAATCTTTAGCTACCATCCAGGGGAGGCTGAAAACAGCACCGCTAATTTCGCTAATTACTTTTTTCATCAGATTGATCTCCATAATTTACTTACTTCTTGAAAGCTGGTATGACGTGTTTGCCGAATAGTTCTATAGATTTCATGACTTTTGTATGATCGATAGTTTCAGTTGCCATTAGGAATTGCATTTGATCAACTCCGGTAGCTTCGTGAATCTTAATCGAGTCAATGCAACTCTGTGGGTCACCTGCGACTATAACGCCTCTATCTACGAGGGTCCCGGGATCCATTTCCTCCCATATTTTTTGAGCTAGGGCTGTCCCGCCTGACAGATCAAACTGGGTGGCCACTCCTTCGGAACTTTCTTTCACGTCGATATAACGGGAGAAGTTTTGTACCAGATGCTCCGGAATACCACCCCATTGCTGTAAAAGCTTCTGGTAAACATCAGTCTGATCTTGCACGTAAGGTCGTCCCGGCCCGAAAAAATTCTTTAGAGATCTGGCGCATAACTCTTGAGCGGCATGGTCATCTTCACCACAGTATCCGAAACAGGAACTTAGCCATTGATTATTAGCGAAGGATCCAACTGGCTTCGAGGTTTTTATAGTTTCACGATAATCTTTAATATGTGGTTCCAGTACTGAAGGTGCGCTCACACCAAGAGCCATAACTCCTATTCCTTTTTCTGCGGCTAATTGATATGTTGCTGGTTGCAGCGCAGCAACCCATATGGGTGGATGTGGTTTCTGGTAGGGTTTTGGTAAAACTTCTCTGGGAGGTACATTCCAGAACTGCCCTTCCCATTCGAAAGTATCAGATTCCCAAATCTTGGGTATCATGGTAAGAGATTCCTCCCACATATCCCTGGTATATCTAGGGTCTATACCCATACCTGTCTGTTCATACGGTGCTGATCGTCCAGTTCCGAAGTCAACACGCCCGTGGGATAGTTGGTCAACCATGGCTACTCTTTCAGCTACTCGGATTGGATGGTGATAGGGTAATATGACGACCCCGAAACCTAATCTGATTCTTTTGGTCAGTCGACTTAAAGCTCCAAATATCACCTCTGGGCAAGGAGAACTTGAGAATGTGGTCAGAAAGTGGTGTTCGACAAACCATACATAATCGAATCCCATTTCATCTGCCAGAATACATTGCTCGATAGTTTCTTCGACCACAGCGTGGTCATCAAGTGTCGGTCGTTGCATTTCGTAGGCAAGTCCAAATTGCATGGTGTGACTCCACTATTTATCTGGGTTGATTCAGTCAAAATGCCCTGTCCCAATGTAGCTGCGGTTCTGGGGTATTGTATCTTGGGCTCAGATGGGGTGCAAATAATTAGATTAATCAGCTGAGATTAAAACAATCTCTCGCTGCACCGGGGATGTAGCGTAAGGGCCGTCTTCCGACATGTAGGCGTCGATCTCGGACCTTACCCCAAAATCAGGTAAATATATGCCAGGTTCTATGGAGAACCCTATCCCTGGAATAATGCTGCGATTGTCGTGGGTTTCAAAATTGTCTAGATTAACTGCTTCACCGTGGACTTCGTAGCTAATACTGTGCCCAAGCCTGTGAGTGAAAAATTCTCCGTATCCTTTTGAATTGATATAGTCTCTAGCTACCTTGTCCACCTCCCATCCTTGATTAACTGCCCCGTGTTCGAAACTGGTTTTTAAAAACTCTAATGCGGAATCTCTAGCTTCTATAACTGTTTCAAAAACCGCAGAGATTTGTCTGGGTATTTGAGCACCTATGTACGCCACCCAGGTAATATCAGCATATACACTTGATGGGGAGGATTCTTTAGCCCATAGGTCGATTAAGACCCAGTCGCCTGGTCTGAAGATGCTCGTATTTTCGGGAGTGGGCTCATAATGTGGATCAGAGCAGTGAGAATTTATGGAAACTATAGGGCCATCAGCTGTTGTTAAGTTTTCTTCCAAAAACCGTTGTCTTATATATTCCGCTATGAAAAATTCTGATGGAGCGTCACTAGTGTGGCGGGCATTTTTCAGTTGTGTTCCGATGAGCTCAAAAGCTTGGTTAACTATGTTCCCCAACTTTGCTGCGGCGCGTTTATGTCCTGACAATTGATCTGTAGACCACCTTTGAGTTGAGAACTGCATTAGATCTGCTGAAGACACAACTTCACTACCCAGAGACCGAACCAACTCTACTGTACCTGCATCGACCCTTGATACTCGGGGCAGGTCATTGTTAGGAGAATATTCCATTGCAACTCTTGGCGCGTCTCGTAAGATAGACTGTAGAGAATCCACCATACTGTTTCTACTTTGGTAGACGGTCAGGTCAAAGTCAGGTTTATCTGATGAGAGGGTATCCTGATATGCAAATTTACCTGCATCCACGTGGTGTACCAGCAACATCGGTTTCCCCAGTGCTGGGATATAGAGAAGAGTAGGTCTCGTTACATGACCTAGGGAAGGCAATACTTGATTGAATATAGGGTTAGAATTTCGGTAATCGTGTATTAACCAACCTGGTATATCGTTGGATGCTAAGAATCGTTGACAAGTTTCAAAGATCTGGTTCTGGCTCATATCTTAATTCCGAGTGCAGATTTTATCGGATAGTTTGTAACATCCCTCCATCTATAACCGTACTACCTCCGGTCAAAAAGCTAGCTCTGTCAGATGCGAGGAAAGACACTAAATCGGCTATCTCCTCGGGTTTACCCAGTCTGCCCATAGGTATTCTCTTTAGTGATTCTTTCATAACCACGTCGAGCTCTTTTGATTCGCTGTAGGAGCGTGACTCTAATTGGGAAGCAAATTGTTCCGTGTCGACTGGACCAAATATGACGTTGTTGACAGTTATGTTGAACGGAGCCAATTCGTTGGATAATGATTTGAAGTAGCCTATAAGAGCCTGTTGGCTGGAAGATGCCAACGCCAGCCCTTTGTCGGATTGTTGGAATGGGCTTGAGAACAAGTTTATGATTCTTCCCCAATGTTGTTGTTTCATATAAGGTATGACTTCTCGGCTAAGCCTAATGGCGCTATAGAAGTTTCGTTCAAAATCTAATGCAATTGATTCATCTTCCAATTCTGATGCAGCCTCATTGGGAGATGTTCCTGACTGAGTTACCAAGATATTTATCTGGTCGAATCGGTTATATGTGTCTCTGACTACCCGCCGGATATCTCTTCCAGTAGAAATGTCAGCTGGGATCGCTAATACATGGTGCTGTGAATGAACTCTAGCTAATTCAATTTCGGTTTTTTTTAGGGCTTCATCGTTTTGTGCACATATTGTGACGCTAGCTCCTTCATGGGCAAAACCTAAGGCAATGGCTCGCCCTACACCTCTGCTGGACCCTCCTACTATAGCTACCCGTTCCCTTAGACCTAAATCC
>Ga0209034_10000017_pt1 | contig 74751 bp, 59 predicted proteins | sample MarorgKNORR_S2LV_2_FD_188219 | JGI IMG/M metagenome (GOLD analysis project Ga0209034, IMG submission 188219) | Marine microbial communities from the Southern Atlantic Ocean, analyzing organic carbon cycling - 250m_A/KNORR_S2/LV (SPAdes) (version 2) | ecosystem: Environmental > Aquatic > Marine... | reverse complement strand
CGACTGGCACACGGCTCAAGGTACGGCCAACTGGAGCGCCCCCTTCACCCTGCCAGAGTTCACCGAGGATGAGATCAACATCCTTGAGGTAAGCATCGAGGCTCAGGCTAGGAATCAGTTTGACCAATGGAGCGATGTCGCGGAGCAGAAGCACGAGGTCGGCCTAGTCGAAGTCACTATGGGCGGTCCCAGTGGACAGGATCCAGTCACTGGCTCTATCAACGTCTACGGTACTTGGGAGTCGGTTAACGGCGGGACCGTGCAATGGCGACTCGGTACCGATTCATGGGGGACTGCCCAGACCTTCGGCGGCAGCGGCAGTGGGAATGGCGACTGGTCAGTCACTTGGAATACCGAGGAAGTCGATGACGGCTTCTACCGGCTCTCGGTCAGGATAATCAGCGGTGACGGAGTGCACTCTGAGGAAATCCGCAGAACCGTTGAGGTCGACAACGACCCGCCGGCACCGGACCTGATATTCAGAACCGGCCTGTCGGTCGAGGAATACGGCATCCCGCTCTCGGAGACCTACGTCAACACATTCCTCGAAGTTCGCTGCGAGATACGTAATGACGGGGACTTAGCGGCCTCTAACCTCGCAATCTCGCTCTACGAAGACGGGGCCCGTAAGGATGAGATGGTGTTGCCGAGCATAGACAGTGGCGACATCGTCGAGATAGTGCTGTACTGGAACCCGACGACAGTCGGTGACAAGATAATCATGGTCTCTCTAGATCCAGCAGACACTATCGAGGAGAACGACGAGACCGACAACGAACAGTCACTTACATTCCCGGTCATCCAGAGGCCTCAGGGCATCGACCTAGCCTTCCGCGAGGGCGCTGTTCGCACAGAGCCCACCATCCCACACCCGAATGAGCAGTTCCTAATCACGGCTAGAGTGGACAATTTAGGCTCAAGCGATGCGACCGGTGTGGAGGCGATGCTCGAAATCATGACCGATAAGGGTTGGGAACTGGTCTCATCGACCGCAATAACACTAGTGGTAGGACAGGGTGCTTCGCAGATATCGTTCGCCCACAGGGTGAACGAGTCGGGGCCACTGGAAGTCAGGATTACGCTCTCTGGCTCGACCTTGGCAGACCTCGACTGGACCAACAACCAGGTCGAGGCAACCATCCTAGTCGACGAGTCGACTCTCTCCGGAGCGAGATCGATGAGTTTCGAATCTGGTGAGGTACCAATCGAAGTCGTCGACCTCGATGACGAAGGCCTCGTCATCACTGAGAAGAATGGCCAGTTAAGGCTTTACAGACTGAACTCAAACCTAGGAATTACAGCATGCACCAATATCTTGGACGACATGTGGTCGGGCGACATCGCAATCTGGAGCAACGAAGACGAGGTGGCCCATGTGGTCTGGACAAGGAGATTTCTAGATTCAAGTGGCTACTTCCAGCAGACGCTGAGCTACTCTACAATCGATGCGACCTGCCAGATAACTCCTATTCAGGACCTGCTGGAGCCGATTCTGCTGTCTGACGGCAAGTACTGGGGGGTCGACATCGATGTCGAAGACTCAGAGGTCTTAGTTGCAGGATACCATCGAGACCTTTTCACCGGAGGTACTTACGAGGATCTTACCAGCGTCTTCCTGCTCCACGCCGATGCTCCGACCAAATCCTCTGACTGGGAGTTGACACCTCATGTGGTGAGTGAGATTGACCTCATCCCGGGCACGGCAGACCCGGTGGACGTGGAGATCGGAGATGACGATGGTGCTCACCTCCTCTACCAGTCGATTAGAAGCGACTCAACCGGAATCGAGAGACTGGGGCTGTGGTATGCACACGGCCTCGTTGAGCAGGCATCCTGGACCTTCAAGAAGGCCATCGGTGACGAGGCTTCGCTCGGTTGCATGAAGGTTCTAATTGTCGACGATGAGGAGCGAATCGTAGCAGCCTGGAGAGAGGGAGAAGAAGACGAGGCTGAATTGGTGGCGATTGTGTCAGACTCGTCATTCGAAGCCGTCGATAACCTCAGTCGGAGATACCCCGCACGGGGCATTAGTACAATCGATATGATTGAGGTGGAGAGGGGCGTTCAACTCTTCTTCGACATGGTCGGACCGACTGGTCCGCAGGTCCAGTACGGGATGATAGATGCTGAAGACGGTTGGCTGGGTATCTCCAACCGGCTGAATTTGGGTTTCCTCTACCTCGTCGACCGTTCTCCTACCAGTAGCGAGACCATCATCATCCACACCTCAGCCAGCGGATGGCAGATCAGGGCCCTGATAGATGATAACGATCCTAACAATCGAGACGGTTCGCTATTGGAGCAGGTAAGACACGCGCTGGGGCTTGATGAACAGAACTTCAATATCCTGCTCGGAGGCTTCGCCATCACCATCCTCCTTCTGTGCGCCATCGTCCTGACCACCCTCTCCGCCAGAGCAGTCAGATGGATGAGGGGTCGCAGGATGACCGAGGCATCCGGATCCGTGCTTCTGGAGGAGGATGTGGTAGATGTCATCGACGAGGATGACATATCAGTCACCGCCAGTGAGCCTGACGACGCGCAGATAGTTGAGTTGGTTGACATCAACGAGGGAGCTGGTGAACGCAGGGAGCGCAGGGAGTTTAGGAGTAGTGTGGCAACCACTCCCGAGGTCCTGCCACCACTTCCAGAGCCCGAAACTTCCTCCGCTCATGAGGCGTTGCCGGAGGGGGCACCCGCTCCGCCTGAAATGCTGCCTCTGAATCGTCAGGTGATGTGCCCCAGTTGCTCCAGCAGATTCGAGACGTCAGCCGATGTGAAGACCACGAAGTGCCCGGTGTGCGACGAGCTCATCGCCTTCTGAGGTGCTTGGATGGCACTGCTTCTTCTCGCCTCGGCTTCCCAACGACGGCACTCGTGGCTGAATGACTGGGTAGACGGAACCGGTACGGACATAGAAGTCCGGCCACTGATATCTGCGGAGTCCAGACCGGGAGTTGGCTTGGAGGTCGGCTTGCAGGCCGAAGCCACATGCCTGGCCAAGGCAGAGGCGGCCGCTAGGGAGATTTTTCTCTCTGGTAACTCGGATTTCAAACTCGTAGTGGTTGCAGACACCCTCGTGGAGGATCCCGAGGACCCGCTAGTTGCAATGGGTAAGCCGGATGATGCGATAGCCGCCGCGGCGATGCTCTTGAGGCTCTCAGGGCGCAGACATCGTGTATGGTCCTCTACGGCACTCCTGTACCCGCCGGACGAGGAGCAAGAAGGGACTGAGTTACTCCATGGAGGATGGAGCGCAAACATCTGGACAGATTCAGCGGTGGTCGAGTTTGAGGATCTGAGTGAGGACCGGTTGGTCGAATTGGTTCGCAACGAGTCGTGGCACGGCAAAGCAGGGGCTTACGACCTAGGGGGTCATGCTGGCAGGAACGCCGTGCTCATAGATGGTTTTGAGGTCACTGTTCTAGGCTTCGCTCACACAGCGATGGATGCGCTGCTAGAGTCCCTTGATTAGACGAATATGACACCACCGTGCTTGAGCACGAAATCGCGCTGGAGCTCGTCGAACCATTCCAACATTGCCACGCTGAAGCGCACCGCGATGATCTCGGAGTCCATTAGAAGATCGTCTTGGATACCCTTGAGTGTGCCAGGAGCGGCTCCGCAGGACACACAAGCCCCATCCAAGTCGAGAACCAGTGACAGTGCCGAGATTCCGCTGTGCATCTCCTCGATTTTCGCCTCGGTGACCACCAAACCACCGCCGTGACCGTCCAGAGCGGCCCTTACGGGACCCAGTCTTGCCATCAGTGCTGGTATCAAGTCAGAGTCTTCGCCCTTGACCAGTTCGACGAGGGAGAGAGTCTCGAGACGAGCGATCTCAACCGGGTCGTGGGCCTCTGTCACCCTCCTCTCAGACTCCTTCTGAATCGCTGCCTCGATCTGAGCCCGATACGCCTCCTCGAGACTGTCAGATAGAGGATGGTGGTCGTCTTCACCAGACTTCATCGTCACACCGAGTGTGTAATCTGTTTTTAGGGTGACCTAAACATTAGAGAGACATTGAAAAGGGGCCTAGTCGGCGTACCAGCAAGGGGAACAGCATGGGCCGAGGCACGCCGCTACTAGAGATTCGAAATCTGCATGCTGGAATCGATGATGTATCAATCCTCAAAGGCATTGACCTCGTCATAAAACCGGGAGAAATCCACGCTATTATGGGGCGTAACGGCAGTGGCAAGACTACAGCTGCGAACATCATCATGGGACACCCTGACTTCGAGGTCGAACAGGGGGATGTGCTCCTTTCTGGAGAGGATCTTTTGGAACTCGAGACGTGGGAGAGAGCGCGAGCGGGTGTATTCCTCTCCTTCCAGTATCCACAAGCGGTCCCGGGCCTGCAAGTTGGCAACTTCCTCAGGAAGTCGGTCGCAAGCATCAGAGGGGAGGAAGCTGCCAAGGGCGCGGAATTCGGGAGTTCTCTGAAGGGTGCCATGGAGACTCTTGACATTCCTCGCAGTTTCCTATCGAGGTACGTCAATGACGGGTTCAGTGGAGGAGAGAAGAAGCGTTTCGAGATCCTCCAACTGCTGCTCCTGCAACCTAAGTTCGCTATACTCGACGAAACCGACAGCGGCCTCGACATAGATGGTATCAAGACTGTCGCTGCCGGCGTCAACTCGGCAGTCAGAGGTACTGACTCAGGGGCTTTGATAATCACTCACTATTCGAGAATCCTTGAATACGTCCAGCCGGACAAGGTCCACGTTCTGATGGATGGACGGATAGTTGCCACAGGTGGCCCTGAACTCGCCACGCAACTAGAGGAGCGGGGTTACGAGTGGCTAGACTCAAAGGCCGAAGCGGAGGGACTAGCATAATGTCAGCCAACCAGGTAGCACGGGAGGCCGTCGGAGACTACAAGGCCGGATGGCACGATCCGGAGAACTCAACCGTCCGCTTCGACTTCGGGCTCTCTGAGCAGGTCGTCAGAGATATCTCGGCCATTAAGGGAGAGCCGCAGTGGATGACCGATATCCGTGTCAATGCCTTCCACCACTTCATAGAACGCCCGATGCCTACATGGGGTTCCACTGAGTTGCTCAACTCGATCGAGTTCGACGAGATCTGCTACTTCCTACGCTCTGGCGAAGGCACGGAGGATGACTGGGATGATGTTCCCGCAGACATCCGGAACACCTTCGACAAGTTGGGCATACCCGAGGCCGAGCAGAAGTGGCTCTCAGGAGTGACTGCACAGTACGAGTCGGAGGCTGTCTACCACAGCATCCGCGAGGACCTCGAGAAGCAGGGTGTCATCTTCCTCGACATGGATAGTGGCCTCCGCGAGCATGAAGACATCGTAAAGAAATATTTCTGCAGCATCATCCCCTACCAAGACAACAAGTTCAGCGCACTCAACACCGCCGTATGGTCGGGAGGCTCGTTCATCTACGTCCCCAAGGGAGTTCACGTCGAGATGCCGGTGCAGGCCTACTTCCGTATCAACGCCAAGAATATGGGTCAGTTCGAACGCACGCTGATAATCGCCGACGAAGGCTCGTCGATCCACTACGTCGAGGGTTGCACTGCCCCGACCTATTCGACCGATTCGCTACACAGCGCCGTCGTTGAGCTTGTTGCACTACCCGGCTCATATATCCGCTACACCACAATCCAGAACTGGTCGAACAATGTCTACAATCTGGTCACCAAGCGTGGCATCGCACACGAGAACTCAACTATCGAATGGGTCGACGGCAACATCGGATCGAAGTTGACGATGAAGTACCCAGCAGTGATTCTCAAGGGAGAGGGTTCGCACGCAGAAGTCATCTCCGTGGCCTACGCAGGCGAAGGAATGCATCAGGATGCCGGGGCGAAAGTGCATCACCTAGCGTCGAACACCACCAGCAAGATTCTCTCCAAGAGCATCACCAAGAACGGTGGCCGTGGGAGTTACCGGGGCATGGTGTCGGTGAGCAAGAAGGCAGAAAACTGCAAGGTGAACGTCGTCTGTGACGCACTTATTCTCGACGAGCAAAGCCAATCAGACACCTATCCCACGATGGAGATCAAGAACCCCTCTTGCCGTTGCGAACACGAAGCATCGGTTAGCAAGGTGAGCGACGACCAGTTGTTCTACCTGATGAGTCGAGGCCACTCAGAAGACAAGGCGCTTGCACTGATTGTCAATGGGTTCTTCGAGCCGTTCGTCCGCGAACTACCGATGGAATACGCAGTCGAGCTCAACCAACTGATGGCCCTCGAGATGGAAGGCAGCATAGGCTGATTTGGGGTGAGCCATTGGACGCCGCCGCGGAGTACCTGTCCCTCGACGAGCCTGATAGGTCCAGCCATCTCTGGAAATATACACCATGGCGCAGGGTTCACCCCACCGGTGACATAACCAGCATCCCTGATGTTGGAACACCACGACTCAAACTCGTCGGCCTCGATGGAAGCGATGCTCCAGAGGGGATACGCTTGGAGGAGGGGGTGGTGTCTGTATCAGGACTTCCGGAGGGCGATGTGGTCACTGGTTCGTTCCTGCAGGCAGCCTCAGTAAGTTCACAGTGGATTCTTCGCATCGAGCCAGGCTTCTCCTCGCAACACCCTGTGGTTCTGGACATCGATTTGAAGGGTCCGTCAAAGGTATTGCATCTCTCACTCGATGTGGGGCGATTGTCTGAGTTGGAACTGATTACGCGGGTGAGAGGTTCTGGCGAGTGGTTCGGTCTTCTGCGTACCGGAGAAATCGGAGCCGGAGCCGTCCTCAATGACGTGGTCGTCTGCCTGCAGGACGAGGGTACTTTGCTCCGTGTCGATTCGATTGCAATCGGCAGGGATGCGCAGGTGCGCGTAGGGACTGTCTCTTCTGGCTCCGAGCGGACCAAGGCGGACCTGCGTTACAGGATGGGAGAGCCGGGAGGCAACCTCAGGGTTCTCGGCTCGGTTCTCTCTGCAGACTCGATGCACATAGACCACCACGTGGAGATACACCACGATGCTCCCGAAACTTTCAGCCGGCTCACATGGAACTCAGCATGCGGGGGCGATAGCAGAACCGTCGGGACGGGGATGCTCAGGGTCGCCGATGGCTCACGTGGAGCGGATGCCGCTCAGATCTTCCACAACCTACTCCTTTCCGTGGACGCCGAGGCGGACTCTATCCCAGAATTGGAGGTGCTCGAGCACGAGGTCGTTGGATGCGGTCATGGGACCGCCAACGGACCCATCGATGAAAACCAGTTGTTCTACCTCGAGTGCAGAGGCTTCGACCCATCTGATGCAAGAGGCGCGCTAATCGCCGCATTCCTCAACTCGACACTTTCTGAGATGGGGAGTGATGTTCTGCACGGCTGGCTCGTCAGGCTGCTCACCGTGGAACTGGAATCTCATGATCCATGACAGCAGCAAGCGATTAGAGCCTTGATGCTGGCCGATGCCCGTGGATGTCGACCACTGCGAGGATGTAGACTGCGAGTGCGGGTTCAGAGGCCATGCCATCCTAGTGCGTCAGCACATGGAGTGTCCTCGTTGCCGCAGAGTCGTGGAAGCGTGCTGCGAGGGGGTCCCGGACTACTCCTAAGCTGAGCGGTCCCTGTAACTGGACAGGAGTGCAGTCATCAGAAGTCCTGAAGCCCCGCCGAACATCATACCCTGCTCCTCCATCCCCGATCCGGCGAGATCACGAAATGCGAGCGCCATGGCCCCCGTCATCGGTACCACGAAGACAATGAAACGGCCGAACCACTCCTTTGGGGTGGGGGCCCTGCCCATCGGCCTTAGGGTCACAGAACTCGATTTCTGAATGACCTGCCACTCTGCCTTCTGGGCATCCACCTTGAGTCTCTGCAGGACAGCGGGTCTGATACCGGGATCGGCCGAGCCTGCATGCAGAACCTCGCCTCGGCCGGTAACCAGCTTCAGCCTGCTCAAGTCCGCCCTTCGTTCGAGCAGCCTGTCCGTCAGAGCGGCCGCAGAAGGGGCATCAAGTCCATGCAGGTCCACCACCAATACGCCCCTGTCCCTTCTTACCTTCTCCTCAACTGACCAAGACTGCTTAGCCCAAATGGACTCTCTTTCCCCTATCGGTGCAAGTATTGCTCTGACCCTCATGACTTCCTGTTCCTTGACGGCCGCGACATCCCTACCCGAGCGAGTCACCTCACGCATCCTGTAGTAGGCAAATGTGGTGATAATGACAGAGCCAGCAAGGCCAGCCACAATGCCCGAGCGAAGAGAACCAATCACATCCGGACTGTCCAAGCCACTGACGAAGATGCCGATGAAGGTGGCCATGACCGCGACCATCGAGCCAACTACTCCTCCGAGCCATGCAGCATCGCGTAATCCGAGGTCGGCCATGGTGGCCGGAGCATGGGGTTGCTCAAGAGACCGAAGGGTGGAATCTGAGGTGATGAAGCAGCATTCATCAAGTGTGGGCCGTTAGAGAGAACATGGGAACACTGGCCAATGGACTTGAAGACCGATCCAGAGAAATCAAAATCAGCAGAATCCTAGCAACCGTCGCTGGAGGGTACTTGCTTCTGTCATTCATAGCCCCCCTGGCGATGCCTGAGGGAACAGTTCCGGAGCTCTCCGGGCGCGCCAACGCATTAGACTACGCCACCGAGAGCGGTTGGGGGAATCAGAATCATGACGAGGATGCGGATGTGGGGCATGACCAATCGGCTCACGGCGGTACATTCGCTTGGACGGAACTAAACCCCCTATGGGCGTTCGCGTACGCTTTCGGCGACTTCAACTGCCACCAGAAGCACGAGCGCTCATGGGAGATTAACGGCAATCAGATGCCGATGTGCACCCGTGACGTTGGAATCTTTTTCGGGTTCGTGGTCGGTGCCGCCCTGTTCGGGCGGCGTGGGCTGAACCGGTGGACGGTTCGCGACACCTTCCTCTCGATAATTCCAGACCAGAGGCTGGAGCCCATTTACCTTACAGACAAGAGAATGCTGGCGATGCTGGCCGTCATCGGCATCGGACTCGCACCGATGGCTGTCGACGGCTTCACGCAGATGCTCACTGGATACGAGTCCAACAACCCTCTCAGGGTGGTCACCGGATTCGCGGCCGGTATTGTCGTTGGGTGGTGGTTCTCAGCCGCGCTGTGTGCCAGAACAGTGTACTTCGAGGATGATCCCGAACTGGTGGTCCTACCTGCGAATGCCAGGCTGATGACCAAGTGACTACTCGGTCTTCCCCTGCCACCAAGAGACCAACCCGCTGGCGCCGGCTGGGTTAGAGGCCCCCTCCATCCCACACCCGAGCAGCGCTATGCGCTCCAGAGTGTCGCGCACGGCAGCGGGGTGCTGACCGGATCTGACTATCTGACCCATAGCGAAGCGAGGGTGGGTGTCGGGATTGGCTTCTATCCACTTCGAAATGGCTTGCCTGAGCGGCCATATCGCCAATACCAGTATCCCGAGGGTGCGATATCGCCCCCTTAACTGCGAGCGGGGGGCATCACGCCCGAGCAAGGTCTTGTGCTTGTGAACCCAGTCCGTTCGTTCATGGAGGAACTTGACGAGTCTCTGAGTGTGGCGCTCGGACACGGCCCTGACTGGCCCGAGCGCTCGACGTAGTTCCCTCACATCTGCTGATTGCATCAGAGAGAGGGTCCCGCAGATGGCCGACATCGAATGCGAGAGGATGCTCTTGGGAACGTCCACTCTGGCATCTTCGCTAACTTCTTCCAAGGCGGTATCGTGTTCTGACTGAGCGTCGTTGAGTACCTTCCAAGGCGAATTGCCGCTCAACCAGTCGTCCTTGGTGCGTGCGGGCTCGACACCCAGTCCGGTCAGTGTGGTCTGGCCCTTTGAAATGTGGAGAAGTCGCCTTAGGAGGTGCCTCTCAACGACTTCGGTGTCGACATTTATTGGAAGTGGTTTGGAGTGCACGAACTTCCGGACGCTACTAATCAGAGTCCGGCAGAACTCGGCCTCAGTGCCCTCATTCAGAATAGGACCGATGACGGCGCCCATATCGAAGGGAGTGGGCATCTCCAGTTCGCCCGACAACAGTGAGGTGTAGCCTGCTCTGATACGCTGCTGCAGCTCAGTCGTCTCGAAGTATTCCCCTTTCTCAGTCAGCGCTCTCAGGCTCCCGCTCTTGATCCTCTTCAATGCGACCTCGGGATCGCAATCAACCCAGATACAGAGGTCGGGGACCAGTGCAGCTGAGTTCATGTGGGCGACCCTGTCAATTCCGAGGTCGCCGACGAGTCCCTGATAGACGATTGAGGAGTGTATATTGCGCTCGCTTACTACAACCTTGCCCTCTTCGAGACGAGGTAGTATCCAACCGTGAGAGTGGTCTACCCTGTCGGCTGCAAAAAGGCCAGCCTCCTGTTCTGGGGTCATGGTCTTCCTGCGTACGGCCTCGATTGCCAGTCGTCCCAGAGGGTGTTTTCGCCTAGGCTCCCCGGTAATCTCTACGGCAGTGAACGAGAACTCCTTGCTCAGGAGTTCAGAGACGACCTTTGTCGCCAGTCCCTTGCCGCTCCCATCGCCGCCTTCTATGGTAATCAGGTACACGGGTAAACCTCAAACTAATCCTCTGTGTGGTCTGTGAACTGATCCCTAGCCAAATGCGTCATTCCCATACCGAGGAGGATGAACATAGGACCTATGAAAAGCATGCCTCGGCTCCAAAGTCCGAAGAAAGAGAGCCACCATGTGCGACGGTAGTGGTCGCCCCGGTAAGCCTCCAAGCCGCCCACCATCCCGGCGAGTCCGGCCAATAACGTCAGTCCGGCGATGGTGGTGCCGATTAGCACCGACTCGGCGAGATGGCTCTCGCCGGTCATGTCGGACTCGTAAAGCCCGTCACCCTGGGTGAGAGTGATAGATATCTGGGCGTGATCGCCCGGAATAAGCAGTATCCTGACCGTAACGTTCTCAGGGTGGTCGACAAGTAGTGTCGAAGCACGTCTGGGAACATCCTCAACCGAGAATCTCCCTCCTGAGTCAGTGAAATCGTGGCCTATCTCAAGTTCGTCCGAATCGAGGATACTGACCTTAACGCCCTCGACAGGGTCGCCTCCAGTAGTGTTGTCCTCCAACGCCGTGTTCACCATCCCATTGACATCGGCGACACCATCGGAACTGTCGAGTTGGCCGGTAAGAATCTCGCCGACATCGGCGGATATCAGAGCGACTCCGAGTATTGCCCCTAGCAGACTACCGATGAATATCATCAGTGCCCCAGCGACTCTGGTCGCAGAGTCTATCGAGAGGTCGTGCAGCCATAGTTCCATGGCACTGTAATCGTCAAACTCGTCGTCGCTCATCGGGCTTCACCTCCTTCTTGCTTCTCCTCGCTGGGAGCCGGCGGCTGTTCAGTTTGCCGCCTAGCAATCATCAGGACAAAGAATTGTACGATTGCGCTCAGAAGACGCATAGAACTCAGGATAATGACCAATGCTGCAATCAGGAGGACCGGTAATATTTCCTCCAAGATACTCAACGGCAGAGGTTCCGAGGTGTTATTGTCGGAGGGTGTCTGAGAGTTCTCGAACGAAACCAAGTGCATCGAGGTCCAGTACTTGCCGGTAATCATGAATGCATCCCGATCTGGGAAGTAGGCTATTCCGTTCAACACATCAGATTCGTTCTCAGCCAGAACCGAGACGTCTATGGAAGACTCGACCTCGCCCGTGGTCTTGTCGATGGCGATGATAGAATCGCTGCCCCAAACGTTCGCATATACCGTCTGACCGACGCACTCAAGCTCGTTGAGCAAGCCCACCTCGGTGCCTTGATTAGTTACGGTGAGCGTTGCTTCAACGGAAAAGTTGGATGGATTCCTGAAAGCCAGATCTGAAGTTCCGTTGGACATAATCAGATAGTTCCCGTCGTAGCACAGCCCCCAGCCCTCGCCGGAGTACGTGTGATTAGCAATGACCTCAAGTGTCCCGATGTCGAAAACCAACGCAATCTCCTCCTTCCAAGTGAGCATCACGATAGTGTCCCCAACAACGGTGATACCTTCGCCGAACAAGCTCTGGTCGAGTCGTGTCTGGCGAAGCACCTCTCCGCTCGAGGGATCCACCTCTCTAAGGCTGGAGCTACCGTAAAGGCCAGTGCTCTCGTATAGTGAGCCGTCGTGCATTTCCAATCCCTGAGTGAATGCCTCATCGTCGTGGGAATGAGACGATATGATGTGCAATTCGATTGCTTCTGAGCCACCTTCAGCAGCAACGGGTGCGAATGTCAGAAGCAGTGCGACCAGCAGAGCCGGGAAGCCGCGTGGCACCGGGCCGGGCCGAATCATGTACGAACGATGCTCCATCGATGTTAAAATAGGTCTTTGAGCAGATTGAACCTGAATACAACACGGAGTGTTGAGCATGGAAGGAACCAGAACAGCGGCCTCATACAGAACGCCTCTGCTGCTCATCGTGACCATGCTACTCGCTAGCCTCTCCCCTATGGCTCTGGCAGAGCCTGAGTCAGATGAACTGTTTCTTGAAGTCATGTCAGGTGATCTGACGGACTTCACTCCCTCTATTGAGGGCAAGCAGTACATGTTCACCAAGGATGCCGAGCCAGTCTTCTCAGCCACTGGCTTCCTGAAGATGGAATGGAAGGACTCAGGCTATCCTGGGCTGGTCCTTCCATTCTCGCCCGGTTATCTCAACTCGAGATCCTCAGCCCGCTCTTGCGAGGATGCTTGGAGCCAAGGTGACACGGGGAACATCTCAACTGCCAGCGGGACGGTGGCTGTGACAGTACAGAAGGTATCGGCCAACTCAGCCATACTGGTGGAGGACGGGCAGATTATCTCCTCAACCACCCTCAACGACATTGCCTCGACCTGGGAATCAACCATCTTTCCAACAGACACCACATATTTCGGCACCGCCCCTGATGTAGACAACAACTGTCAAGTCGAGATTGCCCTAATCTCGATTGACGGAGCCGGGGGCACGGGCGGTTACTTCTCTCCTGGAATCTCATCCGTCAGAGAGTCCGTTTTCGTCGACGTCGACGACCTGAGTTGGAGGAATACCATCCTAGCACACGAGTTTCAGCACCTGCTGCACAGCGCTCGTGACCCCTACGAGTTCCTGTGGATTGACGAAGGCGCGGCCGACATGGCCGCATACCTCTGCTTCGGAGTCACAGACACGTTGACCGGCCACGCCAACGCATGGTCGCAGGACAGCAGCCTCGGCGTGCGGTGGTGGAACGGGAGGATAGCCGACTACGGTGCTGGTTTCATGTTCCTGATGTACCTCGCTGACAAGCTCGGTGGCGGGGCCGCGATTCAACGCCTCGTAGCAGACACCGCCACAGGAGGGGCTGCTATCGAGAACCTCGCGCAGAATCCCGAGACTGGCGCTACTGCCATCGGAGTCACGATGAGCGAGATTTATGCCAACTTCAGTGCCGCTGTCTCCCTAGACAGTGCGCAGGGAGCATTCGGATTCTCGAACCTTGACCTAACTTCGGGATGTATAGCCGCATATGTCTGCAAAGCCCAGATGAGCGGTTACAATGACCACTGGGTGAACGACTGGAACAGTTCCAGTCAGAGTATCGAAGGATGGGGAATGAGGGCCTACAAGTTCGCTCAAGGCTCCGGAGCCCCTCTCAATTTGATGGTACAACCAACTCAATTCGGCTTCGATGGTGCCATCATGGCCAAGGATGCTGACACCGGAACTTGGTCAATGAGCAGCCTTAGAATGGACTCTGGGACAGGGGCCGGAACAGGACTCGTTCACGGTTTTGGTAACACCACTGATGAGGTTTGGCTGCTGACATGGTATGAGTCGATGGTCAGCGACTGTGATTACAACTACGCCAGCTGTGGCATCACCACCGGTTCCTACCCCACCGCGTCGCTGACTGTCTATGCCGGCCTCATCACGGACCCGGCTGAGGTGTCGATCGATGCCATAACTCCCTTTGACAGAGACGGAAACAACCTCGACGACAGTGTACAAATTGATCTCGATGTGCTATCGAACGCGTTCTTCGAGATACTCGAGGTCACGGTCGGGGCCTATGTCAACAACACACTGACTGACTCTGTTGTGTTCGACATTACCGCCGGCAACAATGTACCTTCTCCGAGGAGTGTCTGGTTCACACCGCCCTCCTCGGGCGAATGGACATTCGGAATCAGTATCCGCGATGTTACCGGAGAGGTCGTCGACCAAGCATTCGCCTTACCAATGACCATTGCTAACATGGAACCAACCACCTCAGGGTCGATATCCACCTCGGTGACTCAGACATGGCTCCCCATAAGCATGTTCGGCTCTGGATATGACTCATGGGGCTTCGGTCAAATTAACGGTACTTTCAGCCACAACGAGACACCGACAGGGTACGTCTGGGATCTCGGTGACAACAATTCTTCTGGACTGAAGAACCCCGTCCATTCCTACCTCAATCCAGGGGATTACCAGATTGTCTTGGTGGTACAGGACCAAGGGGGGTACTACTCCGAACCACAGTCTTGGAACATCTCGGTCAATGACACCTCCGACCCGGTCCCGGAAATCTCTGTCGATGGAGTGGTGATAACCGACGAACTTGTGCTGCTGACGGACCAGAGGGTGCAATTCTCTGCGAGAGGGACCACGGACAACGTCCCTGTAGAGCAACTCGGTTTCACCTGGAACTGGGGCGATGGTCAGTCTGAGTCGGGGCAAGGTCTCACTGAGTCCGGGCACTCTTGGGTCGACGGTAGTGCCGATGGGATCGTCTATACTCTCATCCTGACCGTTGATGACGGTAACCACATCGTCGAGCATTCGCTGTACATCAGAGTGCTAAACCGCCTGCCTAAGCAGATCTTCGACGAGCCACTCCAAACCTACACACTGACACCGCTGACAATGCCAACCGTCTTCGAGGACTCCGATGGGATGATTGTGGAGTATTCTTGGTACTTTGAGGGCGGTGTCAATCTCGGTGGCTCGGGAATGAGTCTGACCTCCGACTTCTCCGAAACCGAGTCGATACTCCAAAACCCGAGCGTCGGATGGCTGGAACCGGGGATGAAGAACGTCACAATCGAAGTCACCGATGATGATGGGAACTCGTCTGTCACTATCCTCCAAGTGCAAGTGCTGAACCAGCGTCCGGTGGCTGTCTTCTCGAGACCTGTAGACGGCACTGTAGAAACCACTTACACCTTTGAGAGCGAGTCATTCGATCCTGACGGCGACACCTCCCTGCTTCAGACAATTTGGGAGATATCGGGGCTCAACGAGCCAGTGTACAATGTCTCTTCAGTCAGTCACACCTTCCTTGAGCCAGGTCTGTACGCAATTGCCCTAACCGTAATCGACGAAAGGGGTCTGTCTTCGGCTACTAAGTCATACTCCATCAGGATAGAGAACCCTCTGCCGGTGCCCGAACTCACCTTCAGTTGCCCCAGCGTCAACGGGACCGTTCTGGATGGCATTCCTGAGAATATGGGGGTCGTGGTCTGGCAGGTTCCGCATACTCACGATGGCAGCGCATTCGTTGCACCTGGCGACCCGATAAGGTTCGACGGTTCCGATAGTTACGATGCTGACCCTCTGTTCATCGGCAGGACATCGACCGACCCAAGCGACTCTGAATGGAATGGAATCGTTTCATGGATCTGGGACTTCGGTGACGCCAGTCCACCAGTACACGGCCCCGTGGTCTGGCACGCTTACGAGATTCCGGGGACCTATACTGTCACTCTAACAGTAGTAGACGGTTTCGAGGGGGGCGAGACCAACATCACCTCGTTGACCGTACACGTCTCCGTGGCACCGACTATCCTGACGAGCGATCCGATTTCAGCCGATTACGTTACTCTTGGAGACTTGGTTCTATTGAATGCCAGTGCCACCGATGCCGACCTGACGAACGGCATAGTGGCGTGGCTCGATGTTGATGCTTCTGACGACAGCGATGGAGATGGCGATCCAGCAAACGACCGAGACAGGTCTCTGACCGGACCTCTGACCGTCAGATGGGACCTCAACGCAATGGAAGACACCAATCTGGACGGCGACTATCGCAATGACTGGCTCTGGGGGAATCAGACTTGGAACCAACCTGGTGAAATCAGAGTAGTGATGCAGGTATGCGACGGAGTCAATGTCTGCTCCTCCGAGGACTACGTCATCACCGTGCTAGCCATTCAAGAGGATGATAGGCCTATGTCCCTAGCTGACCTCACTTGGAGTGATCTCGTTCCCAACAAGAAGAGCGGGGGACTGCTGGCCCTCGTTGCAACCGTCCTCTTGCTCGGGTGGTTAATTATGAGGCAGAAGGACGAGGACGAGTTAGATGCAGAAGAAATGCTGGAGACCTACGATGTCGCTGAAGTGGAGGTCGAAGGAGGTCTGCCAGGAATGGACCAGCACAATCCCCCGCCTCAACCGAAGTACCTGACTGTCGAAGAGCGAAGAAACAAGGAGTCCGGATACATCCGACCTATCCGGACGAGGAGGCGCTGAGAGTGAGGAACGGTCCTAAGAAGCTCACTGCGGCCCTGATTAACCTCTGTCTTCTCCTACCTACGGTTGCCGTGTTCATCACCGTCATTGCAGCCCCAATCGCATCGGCGCAGGATTCCTGCGGTGAATCACCTAACAACATACCAACAATCAGCCAATACTTTGAGGAGCACAGCGTCGAGGATGCCGGCTGGGGTATGTGGTGGGATGGTGGTAGTGAAGATCTAAGATCGCTCGATGTGGGTTTCAGCACTGAGATGGAGATAGAAAACGACAGCGCCAATGCCATCAGCATGGAACTGGTGCCTGGCTACCGGTACACCTTCTGCATCACCCTTGTCTCCGACTCTGCCTCTCCGCCCAGCATGGGGGCGATAGGCGATGTCTACCTGATGACTGAGAACAACTGGAACCGCTATACTGTTAGTTACGCCGACAGAGAGCGGGAGGACCTTGAAGAGGTGGTCAACACAATGCCGGTGGAGTGGCGAGATATGTTCGTCTGGCTCCCGTTCAGAGATGTCCACGCTTACGAGAGCGTTTCCAGCGAGGTTTTCTCAGTGGCGATCGACTCCAGCGGCTCGATGTGGTCGTCAGTCGACTGGTTTGATAGTGGTGAGGCGAAGTACTACCTCGTCGTCGATGGATGGGACAACGGCAGGCCCGACGACCGAGGTGCGGCCGGAGGAACCATGCAAGTGGAAATTCTCGTAGATGTGGAGGAGCGGACGACTCTTCCTAGTTTCATCGCATACATCCTCATAGCAGCTCTGCCACTGGCCTGCATCATAGCTCCTCTGATAATTCACAGCAGGTACATGAGTGCGGGCCTTGGTGACAATGAGGAAGAGTTTCGCCATGTACCCTATCTGGAAGACGAGAGCGACGAACGCGATGGCGCCGACTAAGCGACTTCATATTCAAGCAACTGCCACGCAGTCCGTAGGTCTGATGCATTGATTCGTCCTTGCCTAGATAGATGCCATCCCGTCTCCATTGTCGTGTAGACCATGGCCTGCCCCAGCAAGGGGGCGTGTATTCGGGTCCAGTCACCGCCCGAGCCCGAGCCCATGATCGCGTTGGGAATGTCTGATCCGTTTAGAGACCAAGCGGCCTCAAAGAGGCGCAGACCGTCGTGCCGGCCCAAGGTACGGTAGCACATCTTCACTATCTCGCCGGCATCAGAGTTGTCCTCAACATCCTGAATGATCTCCGATGCCGATGGAGGTTGCTCCGATGTGTGGTGAGAGGCGATTATTCTGGTCTTGCCCCCTGCTGAATCAACCAGTGACTTGCGAGACTTGCGCTCTATGTCCAACTCAAGGTCGACCCAACTTACGCCACTCTCAATTGCAGCAGACAGAATCTCGATGCGCTGTTCCTCGGTGCCGGGATAATGCCCTCCCTGGCGATTTGGACGGCAGGTGAGCACCACGGGCAACTCGATACCCTGCTTGAGGGAAGCGAGCGCTGTATGGACATCTACCGAGTCCAATGGCTGTGGTATCATCTCTGGCTCTACGAACTTGGGACGAACGTACTCGCCCCCGCCCTCCTCCGTCTTTTCCTCACGAGGTTCTGGCTCAGGCATCTGCTCGACTACCCATAGTTTGTCCAGTCTGATCTCCACAAGATCAGCCCCCGTGGCTGTGGCCATCGCAGCGTCCTTCAGCATCTCATCGACAGTGCACCCACTCAGAGTCACACAGATGAGGGGTCGAGCCATTCGCCCGCTCCACCTTGGCGTTCTGTTTAACCGTGTCGTGGAGGCAGGAGACAGGCCTTTAGGCCTGAAATCGGTCGAAAATAGGCAATTTTCTCTGTTTTGGCGGTCCCTTTCAGGAGGGTTGAAGAACCCCCCAAGCACACGATTGTAGTGATATGCTGAGGGTTCCCTAAGGGAACCCTCAAAAAAAGAGTTGGAACCATGGCTGACGAGTACGATGCAGACAGCATTCAGGTCCTTGAGGGACTGGAGGCAGTGAGGAAGCGCCCGGGCATGTATCTGGGTGACCCACATGATGGCTCCGCCCTACACCACTGCATCTGGGAAGTGGTTGACAATGCCGTCGACGAGCATCTTGCTGGGTACAATCCTACCGTCGAAGTGAACCTCGAGAAGGACGGTTCTGTGACCGTCATCGACCACGGCAGAGGAATCCCGGTGGACAAGCACCCTGAGGAGGGTGTCAGCGCTGCCGAGGTCATCATGACCAAGTTACATGCCGGCGCTAAGTTCGACAACGAGTCCTACAAGGTAGCCGGCGGACTGCACGGCGTCGGCGTGAGTGCTGTCAACGCAGTGTCCGAAAAGTTGGCAATGACTATCTATAGAGGTGGCAAGGTATGGACCCAGGAATACGTCAAAGGTGAAAAGAAGGCAGCACTGAAAGCCACCGGGAAGTCCGATACCACGGGGACGGAGATCAATTTCAAACCCGACCCGACTATCTTCAAAGATGTCACAGAATTCGATTTCGATCAAATCAATATCAGACTGCGCCGTACGGCCTTCCTCAACGCCGGCCTGCAAATCTGGCTGCGCGACTTCCGCGGCGAAGACGCGGTCGAGATTGAGCACAAGTACGACGGTGGCCTGAAGGAGTACGTACAGGCAATGAACGAGAAAAAGGAGGTCATTCACGACGAGGTCTTGCACATCCTCGGAACCAAAAACGGCGACAAGGGCGAGGTTCAGGTTGAGGTCGCCATGCAGTGGACCAATGCGTACTCGGAGGCGATTCACTGCTTCACCAACATCATCCACAACACCGATGGAGGCACTCACCTGTCCGGGCTGAAGAGTTCCCTGACCCGGACGGTGAACGCATATGCTCAGTCCAGAAAACTGCTGAAGAACGTAAGCGGCCTGTCCGGCGACGACATCCGAGAAGGATTGTCGGCGGTCGTCTCGATCAAACATCCCGACCCTTCCTTCAACGCCCAGACCAAGTCCAAACTGGTGACCAGCGAGGTCGCCGGGATCGTTGAGCAGATCGTTAACGACAAACTGGGCGACTACTTCGAGGAGAATCCTTCAGTTGCCCGCTCCATCGTCGACAAGGCTGTCCTCGCCAGCAAGGCGAGGGATGCTGCGCGCAAGGCCCGCGATCTTACACGGAGAAAGGGCGTGCTGGAAGGCGGAGGCCTGCCCGGGCAACTGGCCGACTGCCAGTCACGGGACCCTGAGGAATGCGAGCTCTACATCGTCGAGGGCGAGAGTGCGGGGGGCTCTGCGAAAACCGCTCGAGACCGACGCACGCAGGCCGTGCTCCCTCTGCGTGGCAAGATTCTCAACGTCGAACGGCAGCAGCGTAACCTGACCAAGGTCTTCTCAAACGAGCAAATCCAGCGAATGATTCGGGCCCTTGGCGCTGGAGTTGGCAATGAAGAGGAGGACGAAGGCGCGTTCGACCCGGAGAAACTGCGTTATGGTAAAATCATCATCATGACCGATGCAGACATCGACGGAGCCCACATCCGCACCCTCATCCTAACTTTCATGTGGCGCTTCATGAGGCGCGCCATAGTCAATGGCAACGTGTTCATCGCAGCTCCACCACTGTTCTCAGTATCGCGTGGCAAGCACACTGAGTGGGTGCACAGCGAGAAGGATCGAGTCGCTGCGGTCAGGCGCCTACAGAAGGAGGCGCCTTCAGCCAAGATCGATGTCCAGCGCTACAAGGGATTGGGTGAGATGAACCCTGAACAGTTGTGGGAGACCACGATGGACCCAGAGGCTCGCACGATGATGAAGGTCGAGATAAAGGATGCCGAGGAGGCCGACGAATTGTTCGCCGTGCTGATGGGGGAGGACGTGCCAGACAGGAGGGCGTTCATCGAGAAGAACGCTTCCAAGGTGACATCGTTGGACGTGTGAGGTAATAGTATGGTTGAGGATTTGCTTCGTAGAGACATCTCAGACGAGATGAAGGAGAGTTACATCAACTACGCGATGAGCGTAATCATCGGCAGAGCGCTGCCCGATGTCAGAGACGGGCTCAAGCCTGTCCATCGCAGAATCCTGTGGGGCATGCACCAAGCCGGGCACACCCACGAGAAGGGATACAGCAAGTCCGCCCGCTCGGTCGGCGAGGTGATGGGGAAGTACCACCCCCACGGCGACCAGGCCCTGTACGACACCATGGTCAGGATGGCCCAAGACTTCTCGTTGAGGTACCCCCTGATAGACGGCCAGGGTAACTTCGGCTCGATAGACGGCGACCCACCTGCCGCAATGCGCTACACGGAGAGCAGGCTCGACAGACTGTCGCAGCACATGCTCGACGACATCAACAAGGCCACCATCGACATGGAACCAAACTTCGACGACACCGAGAGCGAGCCAACTGTGTTGCCCTCGCGCCTTCCGAACCTCCTGCTGAACGGCAGTGATGGTATCGCCGTCGGGATGGCAACCAAGATTCCCCCTCACAACCTGAACGAAGTCGCCGCAGCCATCAAGTTCCACGTGGAGAGGGTAATCGAGCAGAATCGGAAAATCGGGCTCGACAACCCTCCAAAGATCGATGCTGCCGAGTACATGGAGTACCTCAAGGGACCAGACTTCCCTACGGGGGCCACCATTCACGGCATCGATGGTATACTGGACATGTACCGCACCGGGAACGGCCGCTTCCACATCCGTTCTGACGTCGAGGTCCAAGAGGATTCGCGTAGCAAGAGGTTGGTCGTGCACTCCATCCCCTATCAGGTGAAGAAAGCGGGGATGCTGCAAGGTATAGCCGAACTCGTCCAGAAGGAGGCGATCAAGGGGATACGCGACATCAGAGACGAGTCGAGCAAGGAGGGAATTAGAGTCGTCATCGAGATTAAGCAGAATGCCGACCCCCATGCCGTCCTGAACCAGCTCTACCAGTCCAGTAGGCTGCAGGAGTCCTACTCGGCCAACATGATGGGTATCCTCAAAGGAGAGCCGGTCCAACTCGACTTGCGGACAATCCTCCACACTCACGTTCGCCATCGGGAATCAGTAATCGAGCGGAGAACTCAGTTCGATCTCGACAAGGCTGATGCCAGAGCACACATCCTCGATGGACTGATACGCGCGCAGAAGAGGATGAGCGAGATAATCGAGGTCGGCAGGAACTCCAATTCTCGCGACCAGTTCGAGCAGTACCTGCGCGGAGACGAGAAGTACCCGAAGATCAAGCGCTTCGGCTTCTCGGAGAAACAAGCCAAGGCAATCGCTGAGAGGCGCCTATACCAACTCACCAAACTGAATGTCCAAGAGGTCGCTGACGAACTCAAGAAACTGAAGGACGCCATCAAGGACTACAAGGATATCCTCGGTAGCAGAATCCGGCGCCTGAACATCGTGATCTCCGAACTGGACGAGGTCGTAGACAGGCATGGCGACGAGCGCAGATCTCAAATCGACCCCATGCCATTGTCGATGGACAGAGAGGATCTGGTTGCCGAGCAAGCGATTGTCATCTCGCTGACTCAGGACAACTACATCCGGCACCTACCCGTCGAGTCGTTCCGACTGCAAAACAGAGGTGGCAAGGGCCTGAAGGGAGTGGCGACCAAAGAGGAGGATACGCCCTCTAAGATTGTGACCTGCTTCTCCAAGGACAGACTCCTCATCTTCACCGACATGGGTCGCGTCTACGGCCTCAGGGCTTGGGAGACACCTTCCGCTAGCCGCTACGGCAGGGGCTCGCACATCCGCAACCTGCTGACTCGGATCCGTGACGACGAGAAAGTCGTCTCCATCCTCCCGATGAACCGGAGTCTCATCGAGGACCCAGAGGGGCACTACCTGATATTCGCCACAGCCAACGGCCGAATCAAGAAGAGTAGGCTCTCGGAGTACGTCAAGATCAACCGCAATGGGAAGTACGCCCTCCGCTTCGCGGAGGGAGAGGGAGATGCCCTAGTCACCGTCAGACCCGCGACGGATGCCGACCACGTCGTTCTGGTGTCGTCCCAGGGCAACGCCTGTAGGTTCATGCCAGCCCAAGAGAAATCCAGAGTCGACCCAAACTCTGGCGAGACCGTGACCACGCACGTAGTCAGGGTGCAGGGAAGGGTCAGCCAAGGGGTGTCCGGCATGAAACTCAGGAAGGGCGACCAAGTAATCGGGATGATCGTCACCGACGACTTCGAAACCAGCGTTCTGACCATCTCGAAGTACGGGATGGCGAAGCGCAGCCGTCTGGGCTCGGGCGAGATGAAACCGGTCTCGGGCGATGATGGCGAGACGCTCCTCGACGAGGACGGAGGTGCCATTCATGGGAGGGACGGCTACAGACGCACCAACAGGGGCACCAAGGGAGTTCGGACCATGTCCCTACGGGACGACGACCACATCGTCAGTGTCCGTCAGATTCCCGATCTCGACGACCAGCTGTTCATGCTCACCGAAACCGGGATGATGATCAGGATGGTGTCCGGTCAGACCAAGGAGACTCTCGGCAAGGTGACCAAGGGGACCCGCATAATGGAGCTGCGAAACGCCGACCGGACGGGATACGTCGACGAGATTATCTTCGTAGCGAGGCTCCCAGCCGACCTGGTCGACTCCTCGGACGCCGACGACACTTCGCTTGAGGAAGAGTGAGTGAAACCGCTCGGCTTAAGCGATTAACGCGGGTGGCTAGAGCGCTGCGGCAGTCGCATAGCCTGGCCATTGCGCTGGATTGCTAATCCAGTGGTGTTTCACCTCGGGAGTTCGAATCTCCCCTGCCGCGCCACCCGGAACAGGGTAGTGTTGATTCGGTTAGCCGGCTCACGCCCATCATGGATTGGCTCGGGGTGCTCAGGCTCGCCAAGCCCTCCAACGAGCGCGATTGGGTGCCAGAGAACAGGAGGATGGCGTATGCCGAGTTCGACGGGGACGAGGTCACACTGAGCAATGTCAGGGACTTCGGCTGGCGCACCACCAGAGACTACGACGAGCGCTGGACTGAGATGAGTTTTCGGCTGAGCGAAGTCTGTAAGATTTGGTTGGTGCTGGAGTACTTCGATCCGAAGCACCGGCCGATTGCCCACACCTTGATCAGTTTCGAGTTCGAGGATGGCAGGAGGCTGGCCTGCTCCATCGAAGTGCGCCGCGAGTTAGGAGAGGTATATCATCCGCTCAAGGGCATGCTCAGGCAGTACGAGTTGCTCTATGTTTGGGCGACAGAGAGTGATGTGATAGGAGTGAGGGCAAGGTGCCGTAGGAAATCCAAGACTCATCTGTTCGAAGGTGTCGTGCTGGGGGAGGATAGTCACAGGAGGTTGCTGAAGTCGTTCCTTCGGAGGACAAACAAACTCCACGACGAGCCGGAGTGGTATCACAGCATCACCAACGCCTGCACGACCAACATAGTCAGGCACGTCAACGAGGTCTATCCCGGAAGGGTCCCGAGAGCGATAGCAGTCTTACTCCCGGGCCTCAGTCCGAAGATACTGGAGAGGAATAACCTGATCAGACTGAATGGTTCACTTGAGCAGACCATGGAATCGAGTCTGATTGACCAGCGCTCGCTTGACTGGGACGGAGAGTCGGACTACGGCAGCTGGATCAGGGGATAGTCGATACGAGGTTTCAACAGATTGTCGCCCATGGCGGTGGCATGCTGACCCTAGAGCCGATGGACCTACACGACCCCATCGACTGGATGCTGCCTCCATCCAAGAGCCACATGATTCGCTGGCTCACCCTAGCCGCACAGGCCGAGGGAGAGACTGTTCTGAGTTTCGACGGCGAGCCTGGAGACGACATACTCTCGATGGCCGAGTGCCTGCGGCGACTGGGTGCTGGTATCGATCAGAGTGCCTCACAATGGAGCGTTACCGGTGTCGGCGCTGGCGGATTCAGCGAGCCGGAAGGGGTGCTGGACTGCGGCAACTCTGGCACTGCTGTCCGCTTCCTGACCGCGATTGCGGCTGGAATCGAATCAGAAGTGATGCTGGACGGTGACGCGTCCCTGAGGAGACGTGATCTGTCAGCTCTGAACAGCGCTCTCCGCGAACTCGGCTGTAAGATATCATCGGACACCGTGCCACTGTCGGTGAAAGGCCCAATCGGCACCGGAGGGACCCACCTCGACGTACGCTCATCCAGCCAGCCACTCTCCGCACTCCTACTCGCCTCTCCTGGATACTCGGGACCCCTGCACCTTGGGTTAGCTGAAGGATCTGTGAGCCGCGGCTACTCCCAGCTCTCTTTCAAACTGGCAGAACTCTGCGGCTCGCCGAACCGACTCGACAGCGACATATTGGTGATCGAACCGTGGCGCGTCTCGGCACCGGCTACAGTAGACATCCCGGATGAGGCGAGCCTTCTCCCGATGGCGATGCTGATGTCCGAACTACATTGCGTAGAGGTGGAGATTCGCGGCTGGGACAACGAGCTCCCTCCCGCATTGATGGCCTTGTCAGAACAAGCGAGTGAACTAGACCTGCGTGACGAGAGCGATGTCATCACGCCTGCGGCGGCACTGCTCGCTCTGGTTCGAGGAGGTCGGATTACAGGTGCCGCCCACGCCAGAGGCAAGGAGTCGGACAGGATTCTCAGAACGGTCGAGATGCTTGCCGCCTTCGGCATGGTGTCGAGCGCGAAGGATGACGGCATCGAGATCCCCGGCGGGCAGGTCCCGGCTAGGCCGGATTCACCTGTCGAGACGCATGGTGACCATCGTATCGCGATGACGGCCATGGTGCTGGCCAGCAAGGTCGGAGGCACCATCGTCGACCCGGGAATAAGCGCCGTCACTGATCCGGGGTTCATCGAGAGATTAACTGGTTTGGGAAGGTAGTATGTCGAAGTTCAAGGAGGATTTGGGGACTCACCTGCTGCTCCTATTGGTGGCTGTGATATGGGGATCAACTTGGGCCGTGGGCAGATTCCTCAGCTATGGGTTGGATGGATCAACTGAGGCCAATCTTGAGCCGGCCACCGCCGCTTGGCTGAGGTATATGGTAGCCGTAATCGCCTTCGTAGCCTGGTGCTGGGCATACAGGAATCGCAATGGTCCGAGAATGCTCCCTCACGACTCGCAATCGTGGCGCTACACGATCTGGCTCGGACTGCTCGGAACGATGGCATACCAACTTCTCTTCATGCATGGAATGAAGTGGACTGCGGCTGGCGACGCTTCCCTAATCATCCCTATCAATCCGGTCTTCACCGTCCTCCTAGCAGCACCCATGCTGGGCCAGAAAGTGACGAGGAGGATGGCCTTCGGGCTGATACTCGGTATAATCGGAGTTAGTGCTGTGGTGGGTTGGAGTCCGAACACCGACATCCCGTTCGAACATCGATTACTAGGGGATGCGATGATTGTCCTCGCTGCCCTCGCTTGGGCGACAAATAGCAACCTGACCAAGATAGCGCTCGGAAAAGAGGGCATGGGCACTACCGAGGAGTTGGTAATTTGGTACTCGATTGTCGGTTGGGTGATGCTCACCCCCTGGATGTTGGTTGAGATCTGGAACTCGGGCATACCCAGCCCCAGTACAACGGAGTGGGGTTCGATTGCTTATCTAGGGCTATTCTCGACCGTTCTGACCTATGTCTGGTTTGCAAGAGGAATCGACAGGATCGGTCCGACAGCAGCAGCCTCCTACGTCTTCCTAGTACCTGTTTTCGGGGTTCTGAGTGGATGGGCATTGCTGGACGAAAGCGTCGGGGCCTCGATGCTCGTCGGCTTCGTTCTGATAGTTCTAGGTGTAAAAGAGGTTCAGAGGGAGAGTGAGAAACTCAGGACCGATTGAGGGAACGCCTACGGCGTTGCCTCATCGTTATATAGAGGGGGTCGGTGGCCCGCCAACGAGGTAGACAGATGGCACGCAAGCCAGGCAAGATGTACCGTCAGATCAAGGGTCAGGCGTACACTCGCCGGGAATACTCCGGTGGAGTGCCGAACAACCGCATACTGCGCTACTTCATGGGCGACCGCAAGACGGCCGAGGCGGGTCAGTTCGAAGTCATAGTGGAGTTGTCTGCTGACGACGCATGCCAAGTTCGCGACTCGGCTCTGGAGGCCGCTCGGCAGGTAGCAAACGCGACCATTAGGAAGAGTGCGGGAGACATGGGCTACGCTCTACGCATGCACACCTATCCCCATCAGATCCTACGCGAGAACAAACAAGCGACCGGGGCGGGCGCGGACCGTGTCTCTCTGGGTATGCGACAGTCATTCGGCAAGAACGTCGGAACTGCTGCCCGGGTCAAACCCGGTCAGACACTCGTCTCGATACAAACCAGCCCGGAGCACTACTTGGTGGCTCGGGATGCACTACGGAAAGCAAGTTGCAAATTCCCTACGTCCTGCACCGCCAAGATTGTGAAGGGTGCCGAGCATTTGAAGGGCCTAGTGTGAGGTTGGTGGGCCATGTCGCCCTCTGACCCCCTGACAGTGCTGCAGGAGTCTCTGCGCGGAGCGCCTATCATCTGGAAGGGAGAATACCCCTACTTCATCCACCCCATCTCCGATGGCATCCCGCGCATGGATGCCGATGTGCTGCGCGCCACCTGCGACCTCATCGTCGAGATGGTCGACTGGTCCAAGATCGATTTGATCGTCAGTGTCGAGGCCATGGGACTGCCTCTCCTAGCTACTGTCGGAGATGCCACGGGCAAGCCCACCGTGGTGATTCGCAAGCGCTCGTATGGAATGGAGGGTGAAGTGAGAGTGGATGTCTCGACTGGTTACTCTGAGTCTAAGACCTACATCAACGACATCAAATCTGGAGAGAGGATACTGATTGTCGATGATGTCATCTCCACAGGCGGCACTCTAGAGCCTATCCTCGAGACACTTGAGGGAATGGGTGTGGTATTGCAGGACATCGTAGTGGCCATCGAGAAAGGCGAGGGTCGAGAGAGATTGGCCCGAGAGCGTCCTAACTGGCCGATCAGGACGCTGGCCAGAATTGACATAATCGACGGAGCGGTTCAGATAATCGAGTGATTCCATGGACTTAGACCGACACGATTTCCAGTTAGATGAGCTCGTAGAGCGCATCAAGTCGAACGATAACAGGTTGGTGGCACTGCAGGTCCCTGAGGGACTCAAGATGCAGGCCCTTGAGATGATGGACTCGATTGAAGACGAGTCTTCAGCGAAGGTGATTCTGGCCGCTGACCCGTGCTACGGCGCTTGTGACCTGGTGCACGACAAGATGCGTTCGATGGGGGTTGAGTTGGTGGCCCACATGGGGCACAGCCAGATGAATATCGACTCTGGCATGCCTACTCACTTCATCCCCGTCACCTACGACGGCGACCCAGAGTTGGCACCGGCCGTTCCCTTTCTGGAACGGCACCGGGCAATCGCCCAATCTCGTTTGGACTCGTCGGACGGAGAAGAGTTGGATGAGGACGCTGCAAAGCAGCGCTTCCTTGATGCCGTTGGACGTGTGGCCCCCCTGACTGGTACAAAACTAGGGCTGGTGGGCTCGATACAGCACCTCCACCTCCTGCCTGATTTCAAAGAGAGGCTCGAGAAGGCGGGTTTCGAGGTGGAGATACCAGTAGGGGGGGACAGGCTTACTTTCCCCGGACAGGTTCTCGGGTGTAACTACTCGGGTGATACGCCGTCGATAGGTCACTACCTCTTCCTCGGCTCGGGTGATTTCCACCCCATCGGCCTAGTTCTCCACACCGGCAAGCCGCTAACTATGCTCGATCCCTACACCGGGGATTCAACTGAGATGTCATTAGAACGCGTCGAGCGCATACTGCGCCAGCGCTTCGGCCTAATCATGGCCGTCGACGAAGCCAAGACGTTTGGCATCCTCATCGGCGAGAAGCCCGGGCAGATGCGTCGCAATCTGGCCATCCGGATGAAGCGACTCCTCGAAGAGCACGGTCGCAAGGGCTACCTCCTCGCTCTGGATCATATTGGACCTGAACTGATTGACTTTTACCCCGTTGATGCCTTCGTCAATACTGCCTGCCCTCGAATCGCCATTGACGACTCGGTGAAGTACGCCAAACCGCTCATCACCCCCTACGAACTAGAGGTCGCTCTCGGCGAGAAGGAATGGCAGAGTGGATACCAGTTCGATGAGATTCCATGAACGCCAGTGCGTCACAGACGGGTGTATGCGGGCGTGCTGCTCCAAATATGTCTAATAACGATGTGAGCACGAGTCACATGATGGCCGACTACCTCGATAGAATAGGAGCGGGAAAAGTCCTGCTGGACAGAGCACCGTTCTCATTCGACTGGACACCGCCCGCATTAGTTGGCCGGGATTCGGAGCTTCGGGAACTGGCTTCTATGTTCATCGGTATGGAAAGCCACGGAGTTGGTGGAAGGGCAGTAATCACGGGTCCTGTCGGCTCAGGGAAGACTGTCATAACGCGCCGCTTCGGAGAAGACCTGCAGCGCCTTCTGGACGGGCGCAGGAAGATCGTTCTGGCACATGTCAACTGCCGCAACCACCCAACCACATCGCAGGTCCTGCAGCAGATTGCGCTCTCCCTCGACTCCGGTCACCCTGAACGAGGCTTCAGTTCAGGCGAGATCGTCCAGTCCATCCGTCGCAACTTGAATTCACATGAGAGTCATCTGCTGCTGGTCCTCGACGAGGTAGATGTCCTGATCCGGAGAGAGAAGTCCGACCTCATCTACAAACTGCTGAGGATCGATGAAGGACAGGACCAGCAAGGCTCCCTCTCACTGATACTGGTGAGTCAAGATGCCTCCATGCTGAAGTTGTTCGAAGCCGCTATCATCTCTCGCCTCGGGGAGAGTAATATCCTAGATTTACAGCCCTACGACGAGCCTGAACTAGTGGGCATCGCCAGACAACGCTACGAAGAGGCCTGCAGGCCGGGATCAGTAGGCGACGAAACCCTAGCTAAGATTGGTAGGTTCGCCTCTGACTCCGGGGATGCACGCCTCGCGATCGAGTTGCTAGAGGCCGCGGTCCGCCGTGCGGAGAAGGATGGCAGGGGCGATGTCCTAGTGGAGGACGTACGGCCCAGCACACTGCGGGCAGCCTCTGTCGAGCCGAGTCAGGTCGACAACCTAGGAAGGCACCAGAAACTGGTCCTCCTCGGAATCTGTAGGCGCCTGAAGAAGGTCGATGAGATATCCAGCGGCGATGCACAGAAACTGTACAACCTAGTTTGCGAGGAGTTTGGAGCCCGACCCCGTAGTTATACGACATTCTGGAAGCACCTCAAGGTGCTCGAGACCCAAGGGCTGATTGAGACTAGGACGGCCAATGCATCGGTCGGAAGGGGCAGGACCCAGCACATCACGATGACCAACACCGCACCTGCTGTCCTCGAGAGTCGGATAGAGAAGGAATTCGGATGATTCGAAAAGCGCCGTAGGCGCTTGCGAACCGCTCTTATAGGGGCCTCATGTCGGGATGCCGTCCGAGGTGCGATTATGGCGGGTGAGCAGTCATTCAAGGCAGTAATTAATGACACTAATCCGAATGTACGTCATAAGGACAAAAATGGCAAATGGCGGACTGGTGGGTCTGCATGGTCAGTTGAAATCACCGGTTCGAACTACAACCACTTCCTAGGGAAGAAGATAGGCGATGGTGTTGATGGCATGTTCGTCGGAGAGGGTGACAAGTCGCTCTCCGGCTACAAGTTGCAGATCACCGGTGGGTCTGACCTCACAGGGCGCCCCATGCGCTCCGAACTCGCTGGTGGCGGCATCAAGTCGGTGCTCATTACCGCTGGAACTGGATACAAGGGGAAGCGTTACGTCAACAAGAGAGGCAAGACCTACCGGTACAAGTACGATGGAATTCGCAGGCGGCGCAATCTTCGTGGCAACGTGGTCAGCCAGGACACCCGACAGATCAACCTGAAAATCACCGAGGTGGGCAATCGCTCCCTCGACGCCATCTTCGGCCCCGTCGATGAGGCAGAACCTGTCGAGGAGCCCTCTGGAGAAGAGGAGTGAATCGGCAGGGGGGATGAGAACTGGCACAGAGTCTCCCCCGTCAACCCGAAGTCAACATAGGCATGGTCGGTCACGTCGACCACGGCAAGACCACCCTTACTCAGGCTCTTTCCGGAGTCTGGACAGACACTCACTCCGAGGAGAGGAAGCGGGGCATCAGCATCAAACTGGGGTATGCGGACACAGCGTTCTACAAGACCGTTGACGGCAGGTTCTACGCCAAGGGCAAGCACCCCGAAGACAGAGATGACTCAGACGGCGAACTGCTTCGAGTGGTATCCTTCGTCGATGCCCCGGGTCACGAGACTTTGATGGCGGTGATGATCTCCGGGGCCTCGATAATGGACGGTGCCATGCTGCTCATAGCGGCTACCGAAAAGTGCCCTCAGCCTCAGACTCGCGAACATCTGGCCGCGTTGCAGATTGCCGGTATCGAGAACATCGTGGTGGTGCAGAACAAGATCGACATCGTGACTCGTGAGAGAGCCGTGGAGTCTTATGGCGAAATCAAGAAGTTCCTCAGTGGGACGATAGCCGAGGGTGCCCCGATCATCCCTGTCTCAGCCCACCACGATGTCAACCTCGACATCCTGATTCAAGCAATCGAGGATGTAATCCCGACACCTGACCGCTCCTCTGACGAGACCGGTTTGATGTACGTAGCGCGCTCTTTCGACACCAATCGTCCGGGTTCAAGGCCCGTTGAACTACAGGGTGGCATTATCGGAGGAAGCATAGTCGAGGGTTCGTTCAGAATCGGCGACTCGATCCTAATCGCTCCAGGGCGCAGGGTGCAAGGAGACGACAGTTGGGAACCAATCCGTACTACTATCGAGAGCGTCAAGGGCGGTGGGATCGACCTTGAATCGGTCCACGCAGGGGGGCTTTGCGGTATCGCCACTCCGATGGATCCGGTCTCGACTAAAGCTGACGAGCTTTCTGGGCAAGTGATGGCTCGTGAAGGAGAATTGCCTCCTGTATGGAAGGATTTGGATTTGAATCTAGAACTTCTGGATAACATGGTCTCAGGAGGCGGGGACGCGCCGGAGAAGGTCAGGCCCCTACAGCCCAACGAGATGCTGATGGTTAACTCGGCCACTGCAACTAGCGTGGGCACAGTATCATCAATCAAGGGCAGTAAGGCGACTCTGCAACTGCGTCTGCCAATCTGTGCTAAGTCCGGCAGCAGAATCACTCTCTCACGACGCGTCGGCTCCCGCTGGAGACTCATCGGACACGGCTCGATATCGGGGTGATTAGATGGTCAGCGTCCTAGTCGACGCATGCGGATGGGTCGCGATGATGGACGCTGGATTGAACCTAGACGAAGCGATGAAGAACGTCGTCGGCAAGGCCGATCTCCTTGTCCTAGATAGCGTTCAGAATGAACTCGAACTGCTGTCGCAGCGGAGGAAGGGGCTCCTGCTAGAACTCCTTGTGAGTCGGTCCGACAGGGTTCCGGACATCGAAGGGATGAGTCATCCAGACGAAATGCTCGTTCAGATGTCAACTGCTAACGGGTGGCCGGTACTGACTGTAGATCGTCAGTTGAAAGAGCGGCTGATAGGTTCTGGGGGCTCGTACATCGAAGTCACTTCGGGACGTTCCCTGCGACTGTTCGGTGCCTAGGGCAGAGTGAATAGCCGGTCGTCGCCGTGGCCGTTCAGAAGACCGATTCGAACCGCGGCATCGAGCCATGCATGAGAGTAGTTGATGGCCCCGAAGGCGCGGAGAAGATCGCCTGACTCCATGAAATGACGAGCATCGGCAGCATAGTCATCACACATCCTCATCATGGTTTCCAGGCGCGCTTCGTCCTCACTACCCTGCGCGCATGGTGTGGCTTTTGCTCTGGCCTCACTAGTCAGAGCGAGGTACTCTTCGACCTTCTCCTTAGTCACTATGGCATCGTCGGACATCAGAGCACCTACGCCGGTTTGAATTCCAGTGATGCCTCGTGGCTGAGTTTGAACAGCCTCGTTCTACCCTGCTTGCGCACCGAAAGCAGCCCTGCCTTGCGCAAACTGTTGTAGATCTGAGACAGTCGGGGTCGACCCACTTCTAGAAGCGCCTGCAACTCGGAGTCGGATGGCGAAATCTCGCGCTTTCCGGCCGCAGACAGGATCAATCGCTCAGCGTCCGACAGACTTGCTGAGCGGGTGCGGTCCAGTGGCTCGTCATCGTCCCACTTAGGCCCCATAGTAATCGGTATCTTGGGCGGCACCGGTGTGGGCTCGGGCTCAGCGAAAACAGATTCCAACTCGGCTGGAGGGGGAGGAGGGATGTGTTCGATATCAAACACTGGTGCGAGGGGTTCCTCCTGCTCTGCATCTAAGTCGGGCAGCGACGATCCCAGACTGGGGTCCATCGTCCAAAGAGCGCCTTCATCAGTCATCACAGGCATCTCCTCGGGCGAACTGATCGAGATGTCGGGCTTGGCTTCGGTGACAAAGGCAGGCAGTGGTTCTGGCTTAGGAGGTGCCTTGAGAGGGATAGGTGTCAGTTGAGGTCTCTTCTCAGCATAGGTGATTGGAGTATTGTCAGGACCCTCTGGCATAGAATCACTGACTCTGACTGACCTGTTTAGAAGCCCGCCAAATCCGCGTACTTGCGGCTGCTCAGGTGGCTCAGTACCCTCCTGCATGACGACAAAAGAGTCCAGAGTCTCCTGGTCGCCCTGTGTGGCAATGGTTTCCTCGTCCTCAGACTCCTCGTCCCACATGTCGTCCGGTTCTGGGAGTTCCTCCTCCCAAGACTCTTCAATATCTTCCTCTGGCTCGGCCTCGTCTTCCCACATGTCGTCCGGTTCGTTGTCCCAATCATCTTCTTCAGCGGATGGCTCTGTTTCGGGCTCTGGGATTTCCTCAACCTCTAGCGGAGCGGTTGGGGGCTCATTCTCATCTATGGCTGGCGGCTTCTGCCACCCCATCAGTCGCTGGAGTGTGCCTTTGGAGCCTGTATCACGCCTCTCGTCGACGAGATCTCGGAGCAAGCGGACTACTTCTCGTGGATTTCCCCCGGTATTACTGTGGATTGCCCTGAGAAGTTCAGATTTGATGTTCCATCTCTCTCTTGCCTTCCTGCGTACCAGATTATCGCTCATTTTCTGTATCTGAGGGGCAGAAAGGCCGCTCAGGTATTCAGGAGGGTCGAATATATCGAGAGTTTCTTCGTCTAGAGAAGTCAACTGGGCGGGTGTGAGGGTGACTACCACCAGTGCCCTGAGTCGCTGCAACAGCGGTGCCATTCTCATCAGGAAATCATTGATTTGGACATTGGAGGGGTAGTCTAGGGCAATCAGAGGGAGAGTTCCTGTCCCTTGCTCAAGAGTATGGATAAGTTGCTCGCATAGCTGTCCCATCGAAGGAGGGACTTCGTATCCAAGGAAATGAATGGCAATCTCATGCATTACCGAATTCACCGGATCGTCTTCCGGCCAGTACTGACCGACGAACTTCTTGTTCACCTGGGAAGACAGCGCGTTAATCAGAGATGTCCGGCCGCTTCCCCTCTCACCTACCAGAAAAATCAACCGAGGGGATTCGGAGATGGCGTGCTCGCGCAATCTGGTGAGCGTGGAGTCACGTCCGACTATGTCCTGAGCGCGCAACGACTCGATTGGTCGGAGTTCAAACGGGTTTCCCCTCAAGGGAGGTAGGTCAAGCAGCGAAATCTCTGCTACATCCATTGCTCAAGCAGTGGTTTTTCTCATTATTAATATTCACGCATCCTCACGCTTCACAGAGGGCGATTTAACGTGTTTGAGAGGTTTTCCGAGTGGCTTTACTGGGCGTTAATCCCTCCAGTGCATCGATTATGGAACAGTTACGTTAACGCGTTTCTAACGCATTATTGATACGTTAACGATGCGTTAATGGACAAATTAACGCTTTTTCCTAGGTCATTTTGCGAGTTTCTCGGGCCATCCATAAGAGGTTCAGGCATGAAATCACAAAATGTTAGAAGCCACGCTCGCCGGGCTCCAACCGATACAGATGCCAGTAGACAGCAGTCGCCTCGAGGGATTCTACAAGCTCTCGGTTTCCGAACGTAGAGAGAAGTTGGCGGAGATCGCAGGCCTGACTCCGGAGCAGGTGGAAGCATGGTCCTCCTCCGGAGAGTTGTCTGATGACGCGGCGGACAGGATGATTGAGAATGTCGTCGGAACCTATTCTCTGCCCATCGGGATCGCGACGAACTTCATCATAGACGGGGAGCACTACCTGATTCCTTTCGTCCTGGAGGAGCCGAGCGTCGTGGCAGCTGCCAGTAACATGGCAAAGCGCTGCCATGTCAAAGGCGGATTCACGTCAAACAACGACGAGCCAGTGATGATTGGCCAGATCCAGATCGTCGGATGCGATGATCCAGAGGCTGCTAGAGGCTCAATTATGGCTGCTAAGGCGGAATTAGTAGATTCTTGTAACGAAGTTGACCCGATTCTGGTAAAATTCGGCGGTGGTTGTAGAGATATTCAGGCTAGAATCATAGAAACTGAGTCAGGATCCATGGTAATCGTCCATATCCTCGTCGACTGCAGGGATGCGATGGGTGCAAATGCTGTCAATACGATGGCCGAGACGATAGCCCCGAAGGTAGAGGAGATGACGGGGGGGACGGTCATATTGCGCATAATCAGCAATCTCGCTGTTCACAGACTTGCGCGCGTGAGCGCAGTCTTCACCCCGGCCGAAATGGCGAACAGCGGTGATGTCGGACAAGGCTCAGATGTCATCGACGGTGTTCTGCAAGCCTATCACTTCGCCAAAGCCGACCCGTTTCGCGCTACTACCCATAACAAGGGAATAATGAATGCGATTTCACCCATAGCTATTGCCTGCGGGCAGGATTGGAGGGCTATCGAATCCGGTGCCCACAGTTTTGCCGCGCACGATAGGATCTACGGCTCACTGACTCATTGGGAGAAGGATTCCGAAGGCAATCTGGTTGGCTCGATTGAGTTGCCGATGGCAGTGGGACTCGTGGGCGGAGCCGTTCGCGTGCATCCCGCAGCGCAGGCCAATGTTGCCCTACTGGGCATCTCATCGGCAGATGACCTTGCGAAAGTCATGGCCGCTGCCGGTCTGGCTCAGAACCTCGGTGCCCTGCGCGCTCTCGCCACCGTGGGCATCCAAGCTGGCCACATGAAACTCCACGTGCGCAACATGGCAGTCACGGCGGGGGCCGAAGGAGAAGAAGTCGACATCGTCGCAGCAAGGATGCGAGCTCATGATGGCAGAATAACCCAGAAGGCGGTAGAAGAGGAACTTGAGAAACTCAGGTCGGAGTGACTACTCCTCGGCTTCGAGGGTTTCGCTCTCCGCTACTTCCTCATCGGAGAATTCGCTAATCGTCAACTGCTCATCCGGTGCCAGCGAAGCGGCCAACTGAGCACTGGTCAGACCCATCTTAGCAGCCTCCTCCCTGAACCAGGTGCGGACCTTGCGATACTCGACTTCGGGGCATCCGAAGTACTCTGCGAAGCGGCGTGTGGTGGTCAGTCTGCGGGTCAATCCATCTCGCCGACGGTCAATGAGACCAGTTCGGGCCAAGTCGCGGACGTGGTCGTACGCCCTCTGACCTAGCATATCGACCAATTGAGACTGCGCCATGGGCTGGTGATATGCTATGAGAGCGGCTGCGGGGAGCAGGCGTTGCGGGATGTCGGCCCGGAACGACTCCGGCAGGTGAGGTGAGAGAGAGGGGCGGACTTCGAAAATCCAGCGTCCAGCGACGTCGCTCAGCTGGAGTGCAGAGTCGCGCCGCCTGCGAATAGTCGCTTGTAGGTCCTGCAGTGCGGATTGGACTTCGGTCTGTGACTTCTCCAGCAGCTCAGCCAGCTCCTCCACCGACATCGAGCGCCCGGCACCAAACAGTATGGCTTCGAGAACAGTCGGTAGGTGCACATCAGACATCAGCGAAACCCTCCATGTTCAATGTCTTGGGGTTGAGTCTCTCCGTCAGAGCAGTGAAGTCGTCATCGTCCTTCCAGAGATCCTCCAGGAGAATCTTGCCATTGCGGCCCTTCTCCTGAGTGAGATTAGCATAGCCACGGTGCGTCAGAAACAATGCCGAGACTAGGGCGGTGACTTGGGCCTCCACTTCCGCTTCATCGTGATTGAGTCCAGAGTCAATCGATTTTTTTCTCATCTCATCAACGAGAGTTCTCAGTTCCACGGGCTTTCCACTACCTCCGGAACGGGTCCTCAGAGCCTCCCACGTCCTACGAAGGTCTCCCTCAAGATCCTCGATATGTAGACTGCCACTGAATCTCTCCCTCGCACGAGTGTGGGCCTCGCGGCGCTCCTTGGCGATCTGCTCGCGCAGGCGCTGCTCTTCTGCTAGCCTGCCTGCGGCCTGAAGTCCCATGAGAAGTTCGCCCAGAGTTACTGGTCGGCTCTCGTCACGGTGGATTCTGCCCTCGAACATCTGAGGCAGCACCTCGTCAGCAGCCCCGGTGAGGACCCCTACTGAGAAGTTGTAGTCGGCATCGTCGAAATCAGCCTCCCAGCCGCCATCGAAGTCCCATATCTCTTCTTCTTCGTAGTCGAATGCCCGCTCCTGTCGCTCCATCAGTGTGGATGCCTGTCCGCGCAGAATGCACCATGCCATCCTGACGAGCCTGCCGCAGGTAGGTAGGTCGATGTTCTCTGACTCCTTGATTCTCTTATTGAACATCTCAAGGAAGCTCGAAAGGTCGACGTCCCAGGGGTCGAGGTCACTCGATTGGAAGAGTTGGAAGACAAGTGCGACCGAGCGGTCGAAGGGGTCGATGAGGAACTGGTGCTCAGCCTCCTCTAAAGTAGCGAGCTCGACCAGTCTGTCTAGATAGCGGCTCGTCTCGAGGTCGGCCTCGCCACCAAGCAACCGCACCACTATATCGTCGCGCATCGCCTGACCGTCGAACACGGTCATCACTCGGCCTCCTTCTGCTCGGCTTCGGCCTCGGACTCAGAAACAGCAGACTCCTCTGAGGTCTGCTCGATTGTCTCGCGCTCTTCCATGTCCTCAGTCCAGTCATCAGTTCGGTCACGGAGTGACTCCAGAGTGCCATCGTCGGCTTCAATCTCTTCTTCCGCATCGCCTTCGACGACTTCCACTCCGGCTCGCTCAGCCAAGCCGCCAAGGCTCTTGGGCGTGCCGAGAGGCTCGGGGGCTCGAGGCATGCCATCTGGATCGGGCAACTCCGGCATTGCTTCACGCTCGGCTTTGGCCTCGGCCTGAGATTTTCGCTCCGCCTCGAAATCTTCACCCATCTCAATGGCGGCGGCCCTGTCGAATTCGCTGATCAGGCGGCTGCGTCCGTCGCCGGCGTGAGTGATTCCAACATGGTGGTCAGCGAGAGTCAGGCTGACCTTACGCAGAGTGACCATCATGAACTGGGCTCGCTGACTGCGCATCCTACACAGGGTCGCAATCCGCTCTGCGTTGAACGGGTCGAGGTTCTGGTCAACCTCGTCGAGATAGTAGAACGGACTCGGTTCGTAGTCCTGTATGGCGAAGATCAGAGCGAGTGCAGCCATCGACTTCTCGCCGCCCGAAAGCATGCTCCTCTTGGTGTGCTTGCTCTTGCCAGGAGGGACGCAGTCCATCTCCAAGCCTCCCTCGAAGGGATTCTTCGGGTTCTCCATCCGAAGGCTGCCGCTCCCCGTAGGCTGCAGAATCTTGTAGACCCTGCCGAAGTTGTTGCTCACGTGCTCAAAGACCGTCATCAGGCGAGTTCGCCGCTCGTCCTCCAATTGCTCCGCTATGGATACCAGTTGACTGCGTCGGTCACGGAGTAGATTTCCGTCCTCGACGAGGCCGGCGATTCGCTCGACGGCGGTGTCATATTGCTCGATGGCGAGCATGTTGACATCGCCGAGACGACCGAGGCGGCGTTCGAGCCCCTGCACGCTCTTCTCCGCCTCGGCCACAGTCGGCAGTTGCACATCCGGCGATGGGATGGAGACCTCAGCGGCCTCTAACTCGACCTCGATCTCATCCACCGCTTCGCGCTTCTGCTGGATTTGTACGTTCAGCTCCTCTATTCGAGCTGTCAGGGTCTCCCTGTTCTGGGAGAGTACCTCTAACGAGGCGCGCAGACTGGCCCGCTCCTCTATGATCTCTTCTCGACGAGACTGGAGTGCGTTCTGCTCCTCGTTGAACTGGGAGGCCTGCTCCTTGAGGTCGACCAGCTTTGTCTCGGCCTCGTTCATGTCTTCCTCTAGTTTTGTGATAGCTGCTTCGGCCTCTGAGACGAGTCCCTGTTTCTTGTCGATCTGTCGCTGGATCTCCTTGACTCGTCCTGCTAGTATCGCTGTGCGCTCGTTGCCGCTGGAGATCGCTGCCTCGGAGGCGAGTCTTGTTCGCTCGGCCTCAGTCATGGTGCGCTCAGCGTCGCGCAGCTTCTGAGACAGGTGGTCTGGTGCGTGATCCTGCAGGTCCTGCGCGGCTGCGGACCTCTTGGATACAGCCTGTTCATAGGACTCTCTGGCCTCGTCTGCATTAGCCCTCAGTTCGGCTTGCGTGGAGTCACATCCTTCAAACTCCTTGGTAGCATCGACGACCTTCTTGCGAACCTCTTGAACGCTCTTCTGCGCTCGCTCAAGATCCGCCTTCCAATTACGCAGCCGTAGAGAATGGTCGCTGTCGTCAAGGCCGTGGATCCTGTCACGCAGGTTCTGCTGGTTCGTCCGCACCTCCTTCAGTGCAGCCTCGACTGTGGAGTGAATTAAGTTGGCTTCTTCGACGGCTGACTCTAACCTGTCGAGACTGGATGATATTGAGCCGCCTCCGAAGGCATTGCGGTTAGTCCTAGAGGCCGAGCCGCCGGTCATGGCGCCAGAACTCTCGATGACTGAGCCGTCGAGGGTGACTAATCGGACACCTCCCATGTTGCGTCGGGCGACATCCATGGATTGGACGATGAGGGTGTTGCGGCCTGCGTATCTGACCGCGGTGTCAATCTCCGAGTCGTAGTCGAGCAGGTCATGTGCGAAACCGATGACACCTGGGTTGTTGGCGACTATCAGTGAACGCCCTTGGGGACGACCGACGCTGAGCTTGCTCAAGGGCAGGAAGGTGGCCCTACCTCCTCCGTTCTTCCTCAACCATGAGATACATTTGGCAGCGACGTCGTCGTCGGTGACCACGATGCTTCTCAAGCCGCCTCCAAGTGCGTTGGATAGGGCCTCCTCGTGCGCTGGGTCCTTGGGAGCGGTGAGCTCCCCCAAGGAACCCATAATGCCGTGAATCTCGCCGTTCTGGCGAAGTCTGGTGAGTGCTGCTAGGGTGACTGCTGATCCGGGAGTGTTTGCCCGCTCCTCTTGACGGGCACGGGCCTTGTTCAGATCCCTCTCTGTATCTCGAACCTTGATCTCGGAGCGATCTCGATCCTCGGCCAGTTCCCCCTCCTGCTTCTGTAGTCTGCGAAGCTCTTCAGCCAAGGAGCCACGATCTGCCTGGGGCTCGTCGCTCTGCAGGTCCTCACCGACAAGCTCAAGGTCGTCGCGGACGATTGTAGCCTCCTCAAACTCGCCTTCGAGATCGGCGAGCTTGCTTGAAGCGATCTGAGCAGTCTGCTCCGCCCGGTCAGCCTGAAGTCTGACTTGGGAATGGGTGGAATGTGCTTCGTCGACCGCTTCCGTGGCCTTGCCGAGGATGCGCTTCAAATCACGTGCGTGCTTGTCACCTGACTGGATGGCATCACGGGCGCCCTCCTCATCTTTGGCCGCCTGCTTGAGTGACTGATTGGCAGACACAAGAGTTTCGCTGGCATCTTTGAGGGAGCCTTCGGCTTCTACGCGGGCCTTTTCAGCCCGATCAAGTTCGCCCTCGAACTCCTCAATCTCTCCCTCAGCATGCTCGATGATTCGCCGCTGGTCGCCTATCCTGTCCCCGCCTGTCTCGATATCGATATCATGCTGGCGGATCTGTTCCAGCAAATTACGGGCATCGCCGCCCATAATCTCGTTGATGTCGGAATCGACCTTGACTATCTCCTCGTCGAGCGCCAGCAGTTCCTTGTTGCCTTCGGTGATTTTTTCGCCGATTTTGTCTATGTCGCCGAGGTAGCGCGATCGCTCCTCGCCCAGAAGCCGCACCTCATCGAGCCGATTCCTGTGCCTAGACTGGTGTAAGACTACCTTGGAGATATTCAACTCGTCCTTCAGATCCTTGAATTTCAGGGCCTGCTCGCGTTCCTTGGCGAGATTCTTGAGACGTCCCTTCTGCTCTTCCTCGAACAAATCGATGGTCTCGATGTTATTCTCGACGTGCTTGCGCTGAGTGTTGGCTCGACGAATCTCGTCATCGTAGGCAGTCACTCCAGCGACGTCCTCTAGGATGGCCCGCCTCTTGTAAGGGGTCATCGTGGCCAGATTCGTCACGTCGCCCTGCTGGACTATGTTGTAGCCATCGGCGCGCAGACCGGCCTCAGCGAGGATGCGTCTCATATCGGTTGCCGAGGAGGGGTCGTCATTGATTCTGTATGCGGAAATCGGGTCGCCCTTCCTACCAAGCCTGACTGAGCGGGTGAAACTAACCTCGTCGGTGTCGATCCTCAGCCTCCTGCGTCCATCAAACTCCGGAGTGTTGGAGAAAACGAGTGTGGCCGACATGTGCTTGGCTGGCCTGCCACGCTTTCCGCCGTTGAATATCAACTGGGCCACATTTGCGGCTCTGAGAGACTTGGTTGACTTGGGGCCGAGGACGAATTGCATGGCATCTAGGGAGTTTGACTTGCCCGATCCGTTTGGCCCGGTTATGGCCGTGAATCCCTCTTCGAGTGGGATTGTGACTTCTCCTGCGAATGACTTGAAGTTCTCCAGTTCAATACGTAACAGATGCATCCCATCCCCCCTACGCCGTACGAAACATCGCCGACGTCGTTCGCGTGCTCCCCTTCTGTTTGCCTATGAATGTTGAGGCTTCTATAGGCGCAGCACAACGATTCCAGAAGGGACGAAAAAACGCCGGATGAGGTCAATCGAAGTGAGGAGATATCTGGATGCCCTTGACAAGCGCGTGAAGCATCGCATTGCGAGGTGTCGGGACTCCGGCTGACTCACCTTGCGATACCACCGCTCCGCACAGTGCATCAATCTCGGTCAAGCGTCCTGCCATGATGTCTTGCAGCATCGAACACCGGTTCTCCGCGGTGGCTCCGGCGACCTGTCTGAGATGGTCATCGAGGACCATGTCGCCGAGGTCCACACCACTGGCCTCTGCGACCGTCGCCGCCTCCTGCATGGCGCCCAGCGCCTGCTCCCAAAGCTCGGGCACCTCCAGCAGTGCGCCGTTGCGCACACCGGCAATCGAGCAGACCGGGTTGATTGCGACGTTGACCAAGAGTTTGGTCCAGACGATGCGCTGCATGTTCTCGCTCCATTCCGGCTCGAGACCTGCGGCTGCGAGTGCGGAGAGCAGTTCCGCAGCGGTGCCTGAAGGGGCACCCCCCTCAATCCAGCCGAGATGGATGGTTCCACGTCCAACCCAGTGGACGGATCCCTCGTCGTCCCTCCAAGCACCGTGTGTAATCGAGCCGCCGAGAACCCTCGAGCGGCCCAGCCGATGTGCTAGCGCCTCGGCGTGTCCGAGTCCGTTCTGTACGCTGATGGCGACCCCCTGAGACGTGAGGACATCTTCTGCGAGTTGGACGAGCATGGGAGTCGAGTCGGCCTTGCCGCAGAGTATCGCGGCGTCGCAGGACTCATGAATTTCATCGGGCACCGGCCCTACGGTGCTGTCGAAGGTGGAGAATGCATCCGGAGGGATGACTTCGATTGAGCCCTCTGGCATGTGCATCACGAGACCCATGCCTGAGAGCTCGGTGGCGGTGGTGCCCCGAGCCACCGCCACCATCTCGGCATCGGTGTCGGACAGCGCACCCAGCAAGATGCCTCCTATCGAGCCGACTCCGATGATGGCGATGCGCATCATGCACCCTCCATCGTTCGTGCCGCGAAGTGCAGCGTGATGCCGTCTTCGTCTGCGGTCACCCATGCTGCCCACCAAGCGAGAGGAGAGCCGTGTACTGAGGCGTTGGCGGTGGCCGAGGACATCGCATCCACCTCTGATGGTGCCCACGCTTCCCAATTGTCCCATGCGACTGCGTCCCCGGTCCAATCGAGGTTAATGGGCATCGAGGCGTTGTCTCGGTTCACGATACTGAACTCCCCGTTCGGCAGCCTCGACGCTAGTGTACCAGGGTCGACCATGACATCCGGCCCCTCGGTCACCCTGTATGAAGCGAGTATAGTAGTGTCATTGCATAGCGCCAGCCAGCCCGACTCGCTGAACCTGAGGGTTCCATTGCCTACATCACCGGCCGGCATGAGTATTGCCGAGCGGTCAGCGAGGTCCCTGTCCCAGTCACCACTGGCGTTGACGCCTGCAATCACATCAGTGGGCGGGCAGAAGGCCGAGCCGGACTCACCGCGGGTTATCGCATACTCAAAGTCCGACTCAAACCACTCTGGAATTCGCCACTCACCGTCGGAGACCTGCAAACTCGGCTGGGTCTCCTCGACGGCCATGAACAGGATGTCATTGGATATACTGGCGCGTGAGAGTGTAATCGTCGGACCTATCCTGCGGAACTGGTCGTCCTGCATGGACAGCGACTGGATGGCCCCCTGATGGCCTCGCATACACAGATCGTGCGTTCCGGGGCCCAGAGAAGTCTCGTTCTCAAAGGACCAGAACGGGTTGTGGTTGCTCAGGTTAACGTAATCGCCCTCGACGACCAGAAGTTCGATGCATATCCTCGGAGTATCGGTGTCCTCTACCATTACCCAGAGCGGGTCGACCGATGAGGTCATCCCAGTTGGCTGGAACACTATGGCATGCTCGGTGACGTGGTCGGCGACATCGATCAGGATGAGAAGTCTGAACGTTTGCTCACTGGCCTCCATCTGATTTCTTGCTAGATTGATGGTGATACTGCCCGGAGAGGCCTGAGTGACATCGTCGAACCTGCACACGCCCCTGTCGTCCAAGCACTCGGAATATATCTGCCAGCTCCCCGTTGTGGCACCCTCAACGCGCATCTGCAACCAGCCCGATACGGGCATAATCCCTGCCGGCTCGAGCGTCAGTTCGACCTCGGCCTGTCCGTCTTCGAACCCCATGAACGCTGGCCACGTATCCGTGGACAGGCCTTCGTCCCAGCCCTCCAACTCATGACTGGGCTCAAGGCCGGGATATCCGATTACCAATATCGCCAGCAGAAGTGCGCCAATCTGCCTCATCGAGGCCTCATCGAGCCCGGCATACTCGTCCACAACGAACGGGGATGGAGTCTGCTCGGGGCTGAACCTGCGCCAAGCTGCTATGGCGACTACTAGCAGCCATGGCCAGTACTCAGTGCTGATGAATATCAGGAGCATGAAAGCGAGGGTGGAGATGAACAGAGAGGTCTGATTTCTTTCGTGGGTCATCTCGATAGGTCCGATGAGCGCATGCAGTATCCTGTCCCCAGGGAACCCTGGTATCGGAAGTAGCAGACCCCAGCCAACTATCGACAGTCCAATGCCTGCAAGGCCGGTCGGATGGATCCACTGCAATTTCAGAGCGAGGTCGGTGCCGAATCCCATGGAGATGAGAGTCTCAATCAGGAAATTCGTGTCCAAGATTATCGGAGTGGCTTCGTATGCAGGCGGCTGATTGGCAGTCAGACTGAGTCCCACGAGCGTCAGCACGGTGCCACAGAAAAACAGGACGGTTGGTACAACCAGTTCGATGAACCCGAGTGAGCGGCGGTCGGGCACCGGCTGCAGGTCCGGACGCAGTTGACCGAGTGTGGCTACGATGCCGAAGGGCCAGACCGGAGACAGCACCGGGAGAGCAAGTGGGATTAGATGTCCGGCGTCAATCTCAAATCGAGCCGCCAAGAGTAGTCGGGCATAACTCGCCAGCAGAACCGAGCCGATTACCGGAAGCGTGAAGGTGAGCAGAGCCGATTGGATGACGGACGCGCCCAATGTAGTGCTGCTAGGGTCCAGATGGGTCGCCCAAAGAGAGCCTGCAATAGTCACGAAACCGGAGACGAGTGCCCAGACGAGTGCCTGCTGCCATGATGGCATTACCATCGGCAGGAGAGGTAGGCGCCCGATGCTCAGCACCGGTGGGTCGCCTTCGTCGAGGACCCCAATCAGGCTCAGTTTCTTCAGATGGCGGTTCAACGAGCGCAAGCAGGCGCTCGGGTTCCTACCGTCTCTGCCGTTGACGTGCCACGAGAGTTCCAGCAGCCCTTGGTTGCCGAGGACGAAGTACCTCCTACAGATGACCTCGAGCAGCTCTCGCTGACTCCACGCCTCCTTGTCTATCAGGTACTGTTCTCCCTCAGGCATCGTCGCACCGTAGTATGCGGCCGGGTAGGTCCGATTTGACCTCTCGCACGTGCGGGCGGCGAACTGCGTTCGCCGAATCACTTGTTCTTGAATCGCTTCAGACGGAATGTCTCCTCGCGCTCCATCTCCTCCAAACGAAGCTGGATGAAGTTGCGGGCCTCCTCCATTTGGGGTATGACCACGTACTCAAGGGCGTTGACCCTGCGCTTGGTCGCCTCGATCTCTACGAGTAGTCGCTTGAGGGTAGCCTCCATCTCTGCGGCTTTGACTATCTTCTCAACTAGCGTGGAGTAGGAATCCGAGGCCTCATCGATGTACGCCGAACCGCCTATCAGGCCAGTTCCACGCTCGTCGATGGACGTAGTAAGATTAGTTCCAACGACGCTCGGCACGACAACGCCCATGATGTTGCGGCGGGTTACCTCGACATCGGGGTGACGCGATATGGCGATTGCGGCGCTCTTGACTGCGAGGCCGCCCTCGATGGCACTTGCAAGGCCGATCGATTGGACCGCTTCCCGGTAGGTCCCGACGAGTCCTTCCCTGGCTGCGATCATATCGGACAGCAGGGTCCTGAACTCGTGGAACAGTCCGTCACGCTTCATCTTCAACAGATTGTATCCGTTCTCGGTCTGCTTGATGCGCCGCTTGAGGTTGATCAACTCGCTGCGGGTCGGCTTGATGTCGAGTGCCATCATGTCACCTCCAGCGAAAGTTCCACCTCAGGACTTCCTCTCCGTCGGGTGGTACTTGTCGATCCACTTCTGGTCGAGTCTAACGAGGAACTTTGTGTCGATGTTCGTCAGCAGGTTCCAAGCGAGGTCGAGCGTGCCCTCAGTAATCGAGCGGTCGTCATCGCGGCTCTGTCGCAAGAACTGATCCTCGAAGATGTCCGCGAACTTCAGCATCTGAAGGTCACGCTCGTTCAGCGCGTCCTCACCGACGATGGCCACCAGGCCACGCAGTTCGCGCCCTTGGGCGTAGGCAGCGTACAACTGGTCGGAGACTGACTTGTGATCCTCGCGGGTCTTGCCCTCGCCGATGCCAGCGTTCATCAGCCGGGACAGCGAAGGAAGCACGTTGATAGGCGGATAGATTCCCTTCTGGTGTAGTTCACGTGAAATCACAATCTGCCCCTCAGTGATGTATCCCGAGAGGTCGGGGATCGGGTGGGTGATATCGTCACCAGGCATGGTGAGAATCGGGAACTGTGTGATGCTTCCCTTCTTTCCTTTGACGATTCCGGCACGCTCGTACAGCATAGCCAAATCTGTGTACATGTAACCAGGGTAGCCACGTCGACCGGGAACTTCCTCGCGAGCAGCTCCAATCTGCCTGAGTGACTCGCAGTAATTTGTCATGTCAGTGTAGATGACGAGTACGTGGTAGTCGTGCTCGAACGCCAGATATTCAGCAGCCGTCAGAGCAAGACGCGGTGTGATCAGTCGCTCTACAGCTGGGTCGTCGGCTAGATTGACGAATAGCACGGCGTTCTCCATGGCACCGGTGCGCTCAAGGTCGTGAACGAAGAAATTGTACTCCTCAGCGGTGATACCCATCGCGCAGAACACGACGACGAAGTCGTCGTCGCTGTCGACAAGCTTGGCTTGTCGGGCGATTTGCAAGGCGATGTCGTTGTGCGGCAGACCGGATGCCGAGAAGATCGGCAACTTCTGACCGCGGACCAGAGTGGTGCAGGCATCGATAGCAGAGATCCCAGTCTGGATGAATTGCTCGGGGCTTTCTCGACTGTATGGGTTGATGGCCGCTCCGATGATATCTGCCATCTCTTCGGCCACAATCTCGGGGCCTCCGTCTCTGGGCTTACCGTTACCTGCGAGGATCCGTCCGACGAGGTCCTTGCTTACGGGTAGACGAAACACATCGCCGAGGAATCGCACCCCGGTTTGTCGGTCAACAGAAGCAGTTCCCTCGAAGACCTGTACGATGACTTGGTCTTCGCTGGTGTCCAGCACCTGTCCGTTTTTCATCGAACCATCAGATAGTCGAAGTTGCACGATCTCTCCGAAGGCCACGGGCTCAGTCTTCTCGAGGAAGACCAAAGGCCCCTTCACATCAGTAATTGTTCTGTATTCTTTTCCACTCATTCATGGCACCCCCTTAGTTGTCCTCCATAGTCCCGGCAATCTGTTTCGACATCTCCCCGAGCAACTCATCGATGCGTTCACCGTATCCCTGCTCAAAGCGGCCTCTCATGAGGTCGGTGCGTGCGGGCACGTTGACGACATCCTCGAGACCGGCACCTCCAGCGATGGCTTTCTCCGATTCTTCCTGAAAGGTCAGGATGGCCTTGGCCATAGCGTACTGCAGGTTGAGTGTGCTGAATGTGTCGACATCGTGGAATGCGTTCTGTTGGAGGAAAAATTCGCGAATCATGCGCGCCACTTCAAGAGTCAGTTGTTGGTCTATCGGCAGGGCATCAGAGCCAACCAACTGAACAATCTCCTGAAGTTCAGCCTCGACTTGGAGCAGACTGCTAATCTTGGTTCGGACCTCGGGATAGTCGCTGGCGATGTTGTCTCGGTACCACTGGTCGAGGGCCTGTGGGTACAGGCTGTACGAACTGAGCCAGTTGATTGACGGGAAGTGTCGCTGTCGGGCGAGTCCGGCATCCAGCCCCCAGTATACCTTGACGATTCTTAGGGTCCCCTGACTGACTGGCTCGGAGATGTCGCCACCGGGTGGTGACACGGCTCCGATGACTGAGATCGAGCCGTCGTCGCCGGCTAGAGTCTCCACCCGTCCGGCGCGCTCGTAGAACTCAGCCAGTCGGCTCGACAGGTATGCAGGGTAGCCCTCCTCACCGGGCATCTCCTCCAATCTGGATGATATCTCTCGCATGGCCTCAGCCCATCGGCTGGTGGAGTCGGCCATCAGAGCGACATCGTAGCCCATGTCGCGGAAGTACTCAGCGATGGTGATTCCGGTGTAAACCGAGGCTTCGCGAGCAGCCACTGGCATGTTGGATGTATTGGCAATCATCGTGGTCCTGTTCATCAGAGGCTTGCCGGTGTTCGGATCGATCAAGTGCGGGAACTCGCTGAGAACTTCGGTCATCTCGTTTCCTCGCTCGCCGCAGCCGATGTAGACCACGATCTGCGCGTCCGACCACTTGGCCAACTGCTGCTGAGTAACCGTCTTGCCGGACCCGAAGGGTCCGGGAATACCGGCGGTACCGCCCTTAGCTAGAGGGAAAAGGAAGTCGAGTATTCTCTGACCGGTCACTAGAGGAACGCCGGGGGCGTACTTCTGGACGAAGGGGCGCGGAGTCCTGACTGGCCATTCCTGCATCATTGCGATCTCAGTGCCGTCGTCGAGCGTGCACACCGTCGTTGTGATGTTGAACTTGCCCGACTGGATACTGGCTACCTTGCCGCCATTGCTGGGGGGCACCATCACTCTGTGCTCGACGGTCTCAGTCTCTTGGACTGTACCGATCACAGTACCTCCAGATACCTCGTCACCGACCGAGACTGTCGCGTTGAACTCCCACTTCTTCTTCATATCGAGTCCGTCAGCGTCGACGCCTCGCGTAATGAACACGCCCATCGTCGCTTCTAGGTCCTCGAGGGGACGCTGGATGCCGTCGTATATCTGGGTCAGAAGACCTGGGCCCAGCTTGACGGACAGGGTCTGTCCCGTCCTGATGACTGGTTCGCCCGGCTTGACGCCAGATGTTTCCTCATACACTTGAATGACCGATTGGTCGCCGTGCAATTCGATTACTTCTCCCATCAGTCCCTCGTCGCCTACTCGCACCACTTCGTACATTCTCGGCGTAATGCCAACTGCAGTAACGACCGGTCCGGAGATTCTGTAAATTAATCCACTATCTTCACTCATTTTTCCACTTCCTTTTCTTTATTGATGAATCATTTCCAAAGGTCGACCCCTAGCGCCGACTTGATGGACTCTCGGAGGGTGTTGTCCTCCTCGGTCCCGATGCCCAGAACTGTGGGCGAGATGCTGTCGGAAAGCCGCTGACGCAGCTTGCCCGGCAGACGGGTGAGTTCGGCCGCATCGATGACGATGATGCCGACCTCGTCCTCCTCGAGCATCGTGCGCAGGACCTTGCCTGTATCCTCGATGCTCTCGGGGTTGTGCAGGCGCATGATGCCCGCGAGTTGGAAACCGAGGGTGAACTCGGGAGTACCGACTATTGCAATCTCCATCCTCTATCCCTCCTCATAGCCCCATGTGTGCCTCGATGACGTCGTCTGAAAGGCCAACCGCCTTCCCACGCACGAGCAAGCGCAGATTCTGCACCTCGAGGACTTTGCTTTCAATGTAGTAAATCAGAGGGAACGCCGACAGCGGATTGAGGCTGTTCATCCTGTTCAGCAAGTCTAGTCTCTGAGTGTTGAGGAGGTTCACTATCGGATCGAGTGTGCCTCTTTCTTTCGACTCTATCAGCGCCTCGTCGAAGCCGCTGTCATCGAATCCAGGGGCTCGTCTGAGTATTTCGAGCAGTGCCTCTTCATTCTCCGCCTCAGCCGCTTGGCGCAAGAACGTCGATGTGATTGCCCTGCCGCCAGCGATCATCAACTCGCTGCGCTTCTCGGCTGGCATTTCCTGCTTGAGTGCGCGGAACAGGTTGATCACGTTTCGGTGGTCGATCTCCGTGCGCAGGTAGCGAAGAAGCATCGGGTGGCGAGTCGTGCCCTCACGCAGCTTCTTCGTGGCAGATGAGTAGTAGTGGCGGTCGAGAGCGTCTTCAAAGGCCATCAGGTCGTCGTTTCCGTCAAGATCTGTGAGTGCTCGTTCGAACTGTGTTCCTTCGAGCGACGAAACAGCATCCTGCAGTGTTTCTGAGTCGTTGACCAGATCCAACCAAGGGCGGTTCGCTTCATTCTGCTCAGGTAGGACCTGACTAGACACAATCTCCAGCGAAACGCCACTGCGAATCGCTCTGAGAGCAGTCTTCAACTTCTGATAGGTGAATCTCTCGACGTAGATAGATACCAAGCCCTTCAGGTGACCTTGGCAGAAACCGAGCACCTGATTCAGGTCTCGGTCCATATTGTGGTTCAGTGCGGCTTCGACTAAGTCGACGCCACTCAATTTGTCGGCATACTCGTCGAGTTCGTCACGATAGCCAAACTCGGCGATACTGGCAGCGATTGAGTCGGGGGACTGTTGAAGCAACTGGCGCATGCGGGTATCGTCGATGAGCGCAGCCTTCCGAGCCTTGCCACGCGCTGATGCGTTGGCCCAATTGGACTGCCCCTTAGATATCGTCGCCATTACCCTCACTCCGTTCTCAATTCTCTCCGAATAATGCCGATGTCACAGCAGGGAGAGCCGTAATCCAAGACCTCTCGAATAAGCCGTCGAAGCGGTAGTCGAGAATCATCGAGCCATCCGGTGCCTCCAGGACGAAGCCACCTAGGCCATCGACATCTTCACCCAATGCAAAGCCGCTTCCGGCACTCTCCAGTGCCGAGCGATCGATGCCCACGGGCCTCAGTACCATATTCGCTTCCGCATCGCCCTTCGCTTCACTTATGAGTGACTGAAGCAGGGTGGAGCGCCCCTTCAGATTAGTTGACCCTACCATCTCCATCGCTGATTCTTTGGTCGCATCGAGTTCCTCCCTTCGTGCGATGAGTATCGATTTCTGATTGGCCTGTCTGGCCGAAGCAACCGTCTCGGTCATGATCTGAGAGCACTCTTTCATGGCCTTGGATAAGATGTCGCTGTGTAGAGACTTGAGTTCGAGCTTGGCTTCTGAGACAGTGTCCTTGGCTTTCGCCTTGGCAGCGTCGGTGATGGCTTTCGCCTCTTCCTCCGCCGCATTGTCAATATCACTAGCAAGTGCGTCTAACGTCATGTGTAATTCTCCTTGTCCTGTTCATCATCCCGAACGTTCACAATAGGAACATTGCGAGGAATCCGAAGATCAGGATGGTCTCAGGGAGCACGGTGAATAGCATGGCAAGCCCCAACTTGGAGCCGTCTTCAGCTACCCAACCAACTGCTGCTGCACCTATCTGGCCTTGTCCGAGGCCAGTGCCTATGCCGCAACCCGCAAGCGCGATACCTGCGGCCAGTTTGGCCATCGTGTCCTTCTCGGCTAGTTCTTCCGCGCTCAACTGAGCGCTCACCACACCAGCTATCAGGGTCAATCCCCAAAGCACCAGCAGCAGTCTTATACTCAATCTCGTCAATTTCATATTCTTCATTTTCTCATTCTCCTTTTCTCCATGCATAGCATTGGAATCTGATGTATTACTCTACCTCCACTACTCGGGCAGTGAACCCGAATGGCTCGAACTTGTCGCCGACGGCCTCGTAGAACTGTCTCATCCACTCGACGAGGTGGAGTCGTGCCGTGTGGATGTTCGGGCTGACTAGTCCCAGTATCCACGCGAAGACCTGTACGACTAGCCATCCGAAGAATAGCGTCAGCAGCATGAACACGCTGCCACCCATTCCGAGCGCGAAACCGAGCCCGCCGGAGATTAGGAAGCCGAAGAGGAACTGCCGACCGAAGGAGTTCAGGCCGAGAGGCAACTCAGGCAAGCTCACCTTGAGCAGAATCAGAGCGAATGGCAGAATCACTGGCAGCAGTACGGCTAGGAGCGTCAAGCCACTGACATCGTGATGAGCGAGGTCTTCGACAATCCCCATCATACCTGCATCGTGGCCGCCATAGAGCATGTCATTGCCCGTCTCCGCTATCTTGACCCCAGCGACACCCACAGCGAACAGACGCACGTAGGAGATGACTGACGGCATCAAACCGATTCCCTCAATGAGACCGAGCAGCCCGGCGATGAGCAGGGGCATCCCGTGATACTTGTAACTCGCATAACAGAGCATGAGTATGCCAACGGCGACGAAAATCAGGCCGTAGGTCTGCATCATTGTTAGTGTCTCATCACCTGGATTGGCTTTCAGCCCCAGGTAGCCAGTAGCGAAGAAGTAGCCGGCGATGAGGATGGTTATCCACGAGCCGCGATCGAAAAACGCGACAATCGGACCCGTGTTGCCATGGCTGTCGCCGTAAAGCCAGATGTCGCGGAATCCGATTAGTAGGCCCATCAGAACGTGAACTGCGCCCATGTAGATTGTTAGCAGTACCAGATCATCGAGGTTGTGCCCGACCCTGTGGAATGGGAATGCCAGAACCAGTTTGCCAAATTCCCATGACCAATCCCACTGGAATTCTCCGCCGTAGGGGTATAGGGCCGTGAGCCACGTGGCCCAGTCAGGGGCGTGAGAAGCCTCCCAGCCATGGTCCACGTGATGCGGCAGTATCTCAAAGCCGGCGAACTCGCCGTAGATGTAGCCGAATATCACAGCGGCGATACCGATGTAGACGATGAATTTGGAGGCGAGCAGGCCTGTCTCGGTGTGCCCTATCCTCGTGTACAGGAAATAGCCGAACAACATCGTTGCGGCACCATAGAGGATGTCGCCGAGGATGAGTCCGAAGAACAGAGGGTAGGTGAAGAACATGAATAGGGTCGGGTCGACCTTTCCGTACCGAGGTCGTCCCATCATATCGGTGAGCAGTTCCATCGGCTTGCTCTTGTGCCGGTCTACGAACTTGATTGGTGGCAGTTTGAGTTCGGGCCCATGGTGACCATGTCCACCGCCTCCTGGAACCACTTTGAACGGCCCGATGTCGACGACTCGGCATGTCTCGGAAAGCACTGTGCTGACCTCCTCTGAGCGAGAGGTCTCGATCCACCCGTCAATCACGAAGGCGTGACCACTGACTGCGACCCTGATCGGCCCCAGTGCCAGTGCCATGTCTCTCTCCAGAAGCTCGATCCCACCAAGTAAGGTCGCTCCGTTGGCTTCGGCCCAGACATCCAACTCGCCCTGCAGCGTCGAGCGCTCTTCCAGAAGCTCGCCGCGTCTCGCAGCGAGTACTTCCTGACGGGCCCCTACAGGACCCTTTTCATCAGGAATAGGGATAGCGGCGAATCCCGCCTCGGCCAACTCAGACTGGACTGCGGATGAGGAGTCGTTCTTGCAGAACACGGCGACAACAGAGGGCTTGACTCCCTCGATGATTACGAGACCGTCGGGGGCACACGACTCAGCTCGGGAGGCATCCTTCACTGTACCGACGAAGGCGGTCAGAGAGCCGTATCCCGAAAGCAGGTCGAGGTCGAGGTCCAGCGGTAGCAGCAGTTCTAGGGCGTCTCCCTCTTCGGCCATGCTGGAGAGTTCGCTGTCGATGACATCGAGTCGATCCAAGTGGCCGAGCATCATCTCGACACGAGAAGGAAGTTCCCCGTCCAGATGACCGCGAATAGGTTCGGACTCGAGCAGGGTCTTCGGGCCGATGAGGTCGAGTTGGGAAGAGGCGCTGCGGTAGCGGTTTAGGTCGCGCCCGATCTCCTCGGATTCATCGGTTGGACTGCCGAGTTCGAAGCCCTCCTCGTCCCCGGGGTAATCTAGGAGGTGGACCGCCTTCAGATCAGCGAGCGAGCGGACAGCTTCATCGACTCTGGATAGCGAGCCAGCAGCAGTCAGGCGCGACATTCCTTGAGTTGTCAAACTGCCCATGAACACAAACTCCGATTTATCAGTCAACTCTGTTGGATTTCTATGATTGGAGGAACGCATCTAGTACTGCATCGACCGCAGACGAGCGGTTCTTCACACCGTGCTCGTGAATCGCCGTCAGGGAGGCTTCGCCATCGGCTCGGGCGGAATCGGCCTGCTTGTTCGCAGCTTCTCTCGCCTCATCGACCATAGACTGCGCCTCGGCCTCGGCATCCTGTAGTCCGGAGGAGATTAGGTCAGCCGCCTTGCCGCGGGCTTTGCTGGTTATGTTCGAGGCATCCGTGCGGGCCTTCTCCAACTTGGCGCCTGTCTTCTCTTCGGCCTCCTTGATTGATCTCAGAACTTCGTCCCTAGCCACTTGTTCACCCTCTGGGTGAACTTCCTAAAGTTGGCGAGTTTATCATATTGACCGTTTGGCCCCTTCGTGGGCTCTGAGGCTGGTCACGGGATTCAACCAAATAGAGGATGGGCGGAGGAGTCTGCATGGATGCCGAGCGCATCGGTGCCGAGGAGTGGAACGAGCTCCAGCGCAATCTTGAGATGAGTATCCCGGCGTATGACAGAATCAACAGGTTCGCCACCCTCGGACAGGTCTCCAAGTGGCGCAGGATGGTTCAGGACAGGCTGCCTGCAAAAGGGCGGATTCTCGAGGTGGGGTGCGGCCCGGGAAGCTTCGCTGAGGAGGTCGTCGGCAGGGACTTGGTATGCCTCGACCCGATTCCGGAGATGCTACGCTCAGCGGAGTCTCGCGTCAACCCCAAGCGGACCGCTCGCGGCGACTCCGCTGTTGAGTTCGTAGAAGCCACAGCAGAGGACTTGCCATTCGACGACAACTCATTCGATGCGGTCTGCTCCCTGTTCTCGTTTAGAGACTGGTACGACAAGCGTGCCGGCCTGTCCGAAGCGCTCAGAGTCCTCAAACCGGGTGGGATTATCGTAATCGTCGACCCGGCCAAGATCAACCGGCTCCACGGAGTGCTCGGTTGGCTCTGGATGAGGATCTGGGTCGGTACCTACGCCAGACTCATCTACAGTAAGAGTGACCACCCTTGGAGGTGGTTGACGAGGACCTACTCGAGTTTCGGCACCACACGTGATTATGTGCGAATGCTGGAGGATGTCGGATTCACCGATGTCCGAGCCAAAGTCGTGTTCCCCGGCATGGCCACCATCTGGCAGGGCACTTCACCCTAGGCCAAGCAACGGGCGGCAGGTCACAGCCCTCCAGATGAATGGCTTGGTCAGCCTATTGAAAGCCAGATTGAGTAGCCAATCGGGAGAGCGGAACAGCAGGCTTCCGAACCTGAAGGCTCGCTTCGAGTTGCGCATCACCTTGCCCATCTGGTCATCCCACCTCACCTCGTACTCACTGAGCGGTGTGCCGTTCTGCAGGTGCTCTGCGACTACCTGTCCTGCAATCCTGCCACCAATCATCGCAATCGTGATGCCGGCGCCATTGGAGGGCAGGACCATTCCGGCGGCGTCACCAACGAGGAGGTGTTTACCCTTGACGAGGGGGCGGATGGAGCCGGACATCGGCAGGGAGCCGGCCCCGTTGTAAGTGATCTGTCCTCGATACCTCGATATGAAATCCTCGGCGTAGTCGTTCAGGCTCCTGCCCTTGGACAGGCTCCTCTGGATACCGAGCCCGATGTTCGCTCCTCCATTCTTCGGGAACATCCAGGCGTAGCCGCCGGGTGCTACTGAGCCGAAGTGCAACTCCACCGCATCGCTGAACTCACCGGACATGAGAACGAACTTCACAGGGATGTCTAGTGATTCCTCATTCCACTGTGACTTGCGAATCGGGTCGTTATGCCCAGCGGCTCCGATGATGACTCTCGCAGTGTATTCGGAGCCACCCCTGAGGTAGACGGTTTCGCCATTGACTCTGTCGACGCGACTGTTGACGAGATACTCGGCCCCTGTTGACTGAGCCAATTCTACCAAAGCCTCGTCATGAGTTACACGATTGAGTACCAGTCCCTCGAAATCATATCTCAGCGGCTTGCCGGAAGGAGGGACCAGATGCATCTCCCATATCCTCTTCGAGATGGCTGCCTCCGGTGTCTGGAGGAGGTCGTCCATATCTGGAACGTCTGGGCACAACCTGCGCATCTCGTTGTTGGTGGGAACGAGTTCCCCACACTGCAGCGGCGAACCTATCGGGTCTCTGCCGTCGATGACCAGGACATCCGCGCCACCCTCTGCGATATATCGCGCCGTCGTACTTCCAGCGGGACCTCCGCCGATGACTATCGCATCCCAGTCGGTGCGGATGTCGGGCATGTCCTCAAGTCCGGCGCGACTGTGAGCGTCTGGCGACCACTCCCAAGAGGTCGCGCGCTGTGCTCTGTGGAAGCAGACTTACCGCCTCGAGAGCACGGTCGACGTGATTCTCGATGAGTTGGGTGACGTAATCGAAGGAGCCTGCCCCCTCAAGGAGATATGTCAGTTCACCCCAGCGGTTGTTACTGAAGTTCTGCAGCACGTCGGCAAGTTGTTCGCGCTCAACACCATGCAGCATAGTGAGCGCGTGAATAATTGGTAGTGTCATCTTGCCATCGTGAACGTCGGTACCCCTGGGCTTGCCCATCGAAGTTTCGCCGGTCAAGTCCAGCATATCATCAACGAGTTGGAATGCACGTCCGACCTCCATCCCGAAGACCTCGAGGGACTCAACTACCGAAACGGGTGCATTGGCAATGATTGCCGCGCACGAGCACGTGGTAGCGAAGGGGGCTGCGGTCTTGCCGTCGATTATGGCGTAGTAGTCCTCGGGAGTGGTTGCGAGGTCACCAATGTGCTCTAACTGCAGCAGCTCACCAGTGGCTAAGCCCGCGGAGGTTCGGGCCATCCGCTCTACTATTTGAGCATCGTAACGCCCCCCCAGGCCGAAGCCGAGGACGAACAGGTAGTCGCCTGCGATGATGGCGTGTGGGATGCCGTGCAATGAGTGGAGCGTCGGCTTGCCGCGGCGGGTCTTGGATTGATCGTAGATGTCGTCGTGCACGAGAGTGGCGGTGTGAACAATCTCGGAGGCGAGCGCGAGATCCATGACCTCGGACTGGTCCTCACCACCTGAGGCTTCGAATGCGAGAAGCGCGAGAATGGGTCGGAACCTCTTGCCGCCATCTAAGAGGACGTGTCGTGCCAATGCCATAGGAGGGGCCTCGGAGCCGGTCATCCTCTCCTGCACGAAGTCCTCCAGAGCCTCCTCGACGATGTCGTGCCTATTGGCGAGTTTCTCATTATTCGAAAGCATCGAAACCATGCTGATTCGAACCTTCTTGGCAGGGGTCGCCTATATCAACAGGTGTGCGCGCCGGCCGAACGGGCACAAGGCGTGCCCCCCCCTTGAGGTGGATGCGACGATGGACCAAATTACACTGGCGACCATAGATTCGCCCGACTGTCCCGTATCCGAGCACATAGCAATCTTCTCCGCCTCCGGCGATGCTCCTGAACTCGTCATAGAAAGCCTCGCTGTAGAGGGATTCTCAGAAGGTCTGGCTATGCTGGGAAGAGGTAAGGTGGACATGCTCGCAATACCGGCGCGGATACTGCACGGAAGGCAGTTGGAAATGCTGGAGGCGGGATGCGAGGTGGTGGGTGCGAGGACCCCACGCCGACCTAACTTAGTACTGGTGTCGGAGAACAAAATCGCATACCAGCCGAAGTCGGCGGTGATACTGTCAGATTCCAAACTGGTCCGCAGACAACTGCGGCGAGCCAGACGAGGATTGCGCGTCCTGAGGCCAGGTGCCTACGCATCAATCAACGAGTTGGGCAAGGTCCCAGAGGAGCCCGTGGCTATGGCGGAATGGATGGAGGCCATGAGACAAAGCGGGGCTATCGATGGTTACATCACCTCTCGTCCGGTGTATGACGAACTCGAACTTGGCGTTCGCAGGCATGCCTTGCTTCCAGACCCGAAGGATAGGGGGGATCCGCACTTCCTGCCTCTGCCATACGCCGACCTCGTAGTGGTACTCGCGAGAAAGCGGTTTCCCCTTAGCATCTCGGCGCAGATCTCCGAGCGAGAGGGCAACACGGTCTGGTGGATTCAAAACCACCTGATTGCCGGTCTGAATGAGGAGATGCTGGAGAGGACTGGTGTTCTTGTCAGGCACAGGCAAATCAGTTCCCTGATGAAGCAGGCTGAGGAGACCAAGGACATCACCCTGCTGCAGTCTTGTCATGACACAGAGGGAGAGGTGCTCGATGACGACGTGCACGTCGAAGTCAGGCTTGAGTTGCTCTCGAAGAATGGGCACAGGACGCTGAGTCTCGAACGGGTCATCACATACTCCCGGCACCAGCATGCAATCATCTCACTGTTGAGGGATTGGGAGGTCCTCCTCCTCGAGGCATCTAGAGAGGTTCCCAAGGACTTCTACACCGACGTCGAGGCTCCTGCCTACATCGACCCGTCTGATTAAACGGTGACTACCCCTAACAGCTGCTAACACCGCCACAGCACCTGTGGTGCTGCGTAAGCGATATGACGGGTTAGGGGAGAGGGGGTACCTGAGAAGGTGCTGAGGATGGGTATCGACAGGGTGCTGCTCGACGCGCTTTACAGAGGTCGGCTGCGTGGACTTCGGAACAGGGCTGAGGAGGCGGGGCTGAGCAAGAGCGGTTCGGTTGAAGTGGTACGCGCCAGACTGATTCAGCATCACATTTTAGGTGATGACGATCTATCATGGGAAGGTATCCAATCGATGACCCACAAGGAGATTGGAGAGGTACTCAAGGTCTTCGGAATCAAGTCATCTGGCTCACATAAAGAGAGGCGGCAGAGGCTGTGGCTTCACCTCAACTTCGACTCACGCAGACTGACCGTGGAACGACTGGTCGAGATGGATCGCGACACTCTCCAAGAACTATGTCAGAAACTGGAATTGAGAGTCACAGGAAATCGGACGGTATTGATGGCTCAAGTCGGAAGTGTCCTGACCAATCAAGCGAACGGCTGGGGCAGGATCAAGCGCAGCCTGTGGCGCTCAGGAATCCCCGATGTCTCTGCGGATGTAACTGAGGTGGAGTCTGAGGATGTCGTTGAAGAGGTCGAATTCGGAGAGCCGCCCGCCGAGCCTGAGGAGGAGGTCGACTTCCAAAGGACGGCTTCGGAGGCAGTGCTGGAGGATGCCAGCGACGCGCTGGTGTTCGATCTAGACAAGGCTGAATCATCTGTCCAAGGGGCGCTGCTGACCATCCAAGCCAGGGTCGAAGACCTCGAGAGGATGGTTGGGACCATCCTTAGAGGGCACGGTGGCCAATGGGGAGAGGAAGAGCAGGTTCTCCTAATCAAACTTGCAAAACGCAGGGGCTGGCCGCTCGATGAGGAGGAGGTGCGCTCGAGGGTGAGGCGCGTTGCCACCGATATCGCTGAAATCAAGGGTGGGTCCCTCGGCGGGGGAGAATCTCACAGCAGAATCAACTCCGACGCTACTCTGGAGAGGGTCAAGGAGAAGATGCGTCACGCTGAGACGCTGCTCTCAGAGAGTCCCGAGGACTGATCACTCTGGCACTAGTTGGAAGAATCCAAAGCGGGGCTCCATCACCTCGCCCTGAGTACGGGCATCGTCCAAGGCATCCTCGGCGGACTCGTGCGAGTGCCCGGTTTGGACAAGTGCCTCGATGATATTGCCGTACTCGACGCCTTCGCCTGCGTCCTGTGAACGAATGGTCTCAAGGACCAGAGTGAGTGCGTCGCCGAGTGGCTCGGACGGTGTCGGTGGCTCCCCCTGTGCTTGAGAGGTCGCTGCATCTAGGGTCGGAGTGGGCGCTGCCGGCTGTGGCTCCTCCATGACGCTGGTTCTGCCTATCGCCATCGAGAGCGCTTGCAGAATCCCGACCCGGTAGTTCTCCGGGTCGAGTTCGCCATAGTGCCCTCGGGCGAGAATCAGGCCGTCGACGAGGTCACTCGGCACGCCAGCTGCCTCGAGTGCTGCAGGAGTCAACTCGCTCTCCAGCGAAGCTGAATGCGCGTCGATGCGTCGCAGAGTCGCCTCGGCCGTCTCAACCAACCAGTTGGTGTAGCACTCCTTGTCTATGACAGTGAACTCCTCAGCACGCAACGAGGTGAAGATTCCACCGTCTTCGGACTCGAACCATCGGGCCTTGCCCACCAAGGCCAGCAGGAACCTGTCACCGGACTCGAAGCGGGCCAACAACTCCTCAAAGTCCGGATGCAATTCGGGTTGGAATGGCGCGACGCTGAACAGGTGGCTTCCAGTCGGGTCCCTAATATGCCCCGAGTAGCTAGGGCCACTCTCACCTTCTCGGCGTTCCATCCTGTCGATGACTCCGCATACGAGCGCGCGGTTGATCTTGGCACCCAGTTTAGTGATAACAAACGACGGGTCGTACTCGCCGGAGCCCTCCTCAGGCAGTGAAGCCTCCTGGTACTCATGAGCGAACATGCGCACAGCGCTCTGGCGGGAAAATCGACGTGTTGGCTCTTGCATCAAAGTACCACCTCCCAACGCTGCATTACCTCATTGGCGGCGTCGACTGATGTGGTCTCGTCTTGCTCTACCTCATCGGCGAGCAGCATGGCACCCTGTTCATCGATGATCGAGCGCCCTCTGACGCTCAGTCTGCGCGCGAGCACGCGTTCGCGCAGGAAAGCGGCGAATCCGTCTTGGCCCTCCTTTTCCAACTGCTCCTTAACAGCCCCCTGATCCATCCCGAGGAAGGTTTCCGAAGGATCCTTTGCCAACAAGAGCGATGCATTGGAAACGCCGTCGTCGATGACGAATCTGAGTCTGAGGTCCTCGACTCCACGTTGGGGGCCGTGATCGATGCAGGCACCTTCTCTAAGGACGCGTCTGCATTCAGGACATCGCTCAATGATGCCAGAGTCCCTGCGTACGGCCACGATGGTGCCATTGGTGCGAATGCCTCTGCGCGAGCCGCTGGTGACCACATCCGTCAGGTCGGCTTCGATCCAGTGCTGCTCGGGGTCTATTGAGTCCCAAGGCGGGTCGGACAGGTCAGTCACCTGTGCGGCATCGTCCACGACGAGATCGGGGGAACCCTGCCAATACTGCACGCGGGAGCCGGTCAGATGCAGGAAGTCTCCCTGCTTGGGATCAACCTCGCACCAAGCAGTGAGTCGGCAGCGGCCACTGGGATCAATGACATCACCGCTGCGGACGACTCGCTCAGTACCGTCTTCAGAGGTGAATGAGCGTTGGTCCCATGATTCGACTTGAACTGTGATTTCGATGTCGCGCATTCCATTGCGCAACTCAGCGATACTGACTTTGTTAGATTGCGAGAGGTCATCCATACTGGCGAATGCCGTGTCGTGGTAAACCTCTATCCTAGTTCTGTCACCGATGTTGATTTCCGGAGTCTCACGGAACTTCCTAACGGATGCGCCATCTATCTTGAGCAAGGTCCCCGGCTCGTGCTCGAGAGGTACCCATGACAGGAAGCCGATGCTACCGCTGGAGTCGGCCAGCCTACCACGGACGACATCTAACTGACCGCTGCCGTCACGCTTCACGATGACATCGGGCTTGGACGAAATCAGGCGCGCGACGAGATTCGCATAGCCCTCGTTCTCCGAGGCTTTCTCTATGGTGACGGGTTCGTCACTAATCTGCGTCACTGGAGCGCCGCCCTCGCGTAGAACGGTCACCCGAGTGGTGCGGTTGATGTTTATCGAGCGCTTGTCATTCCACTCGTTGACCGATGCGCCCTCAAGCCGCACGACCGAGCCTGGGGCGAGATTCTCGCTCTGCTCGCCCCAGTCCTTGTAGTCCCAGCGCTCGCGTTGGTCGCTGTTCTCCCAAGGATTATCCTCAATCCAGCCGAATGCGACCTGTCGTTCCTCACCTCGCACCATCTGGATGCGTGGCGAGTAGGAGATGATTGCGACTTCGATTGTCACGTTGCGGTCGTCGGCACCGAGCTCGGAGAAGCGATTGACTTTCATCTCGGCCCTAACTGGCGAGGCCAGTTTAGTGACCTCCATCCCGGAGGCAGTCTGGAATTTGCGGACAACTGAACGCAGAGCGTCCTCCGGAGGTATCAGGAACTCTTCCTCATAACGTCTGAACTCTTCTTCTATCTCACTGTCGTCCGCATCGGGACATTCTTGTTTCACCACAGTGACCTGTGCTTTGTATCTTCCATCTTCTGTCATGTGCTCACCTGCGTCAGTGAATGAGAACTGAGCCTACATAAACCACTGGTGCGGGAGCCTCCGAAGAAGCGTCTGGCAACGACGTTGGGGCAACGTTGGTTCGTGCGTGTTGGGGTAGACTCAGCACTTCATCGCCTCCGGGACTCCAAGTTTCACTCGGCGGTCTTTGAAGATGTGCATTCATTTACACACTGAGTGAGTGACTGCGTTTATTCAGAGTACCTCTTGTCGGACCACGATGGCAGCCGGTGAATTGTGCAGATTTGGAGTACTGACAGCCTCTGACAGAGCCAGTGCAGGGGACTACGAGGATCTCAGCGGACCTGCCATCGAGCAGTTCCTTGACGAGGCGGTAACCTCCCCGTGGGAGGTGGTTCGTCGACTCGTTTCCGACGAGCAGTCTCTCATCGAGGCGGCGCTGGTAGAGTTGGTCGACGTCGAAGGCTGCTCGATGGTAGTGACCACCGGTGGAACTGGGCCTGCACCCCGGGATGTGACACCGGAGGCCACCGAGACGGTGTGCGAGAAGATGCTGCCGGGTTTCGGCGAGCAAATGAGGTCGATATCTCTGCGTCACGTCCCTACCGCTGTGCTATCGCGGCAGACTGCGGGCATCCGAGGCTCCGCACTTATCCTCAATCTGCCCGGCTCTCCTCGCTCGATCCGCGAGATACTAGACGAGGTCTTTGCCGCTGTTCCCTACTGCATCGATCTCGTCGGAGGACCTTACATCACGACTGATTCGGCAGTGGTCGACGCCTTTCGGCCACCACACGCCCGACGCGAATGATTCATGCGGGAATCGCCGCTCGCAGCGCCATGGCGAAGATGAAGTCTGGCGAAACAGGCAGTGACCGAGGTGCGGACGAACTCAGGGGCATCGAGGTCACGCTCGATTACACTCCCAATGCACTTGCCTCACTGATGTTCCGCCAAGGCGACACTATGGTCCTTGCCTGCGCGACGAAAGCCGCTGGTCTACCGCGCTGGTTCCCAAGGAATGCGGAGCGCGGCTGGGTCCACGCTGAGTACGCGCTCCTGCCTGGTTCCACAGACAGCAGGTTCCGGCGCGAGCGCAACGGTGCCAAGGGACGGACCCAAGAGATTGAGCGGCTGGTCGCACGCTCGCTGCGCGGTGCGGTCGACCTCGATGAACTCGGTCCAATCGCGCTTACAGTAGACTGCGACGTGCTGAACGCCGACGGAGGGACTAGGTGTGCTTCTGTTACTGCAGCCTCAATCGCCCTCAGACTGGCAATCCGTCGACTGATAGCATCTGGCGAGTGCCTACCGAAGGAGTTGCGCCCCTCCAGAGAGGATATCCGCAACGGAGTAGAGTCACCAACACTCAGCGCCAAGGAGAGGGCTGCTCACGAGGCCGCAGTGATGCCAAACGATGTCGGTGCACTCAGCGTCGGGATGGTCGACGGCGAAGTCAGGACCGACCTCGACTACATTCTGGACAGTAATGCCGATGTCGACATGAACGTAGTGATGACCAGTGACGGCGGCTTCGTAGAGGTCCAAGGCACCGGCGAAGAGGCGACATACACACGTGAGGAACTCGATGCCTTGATTGATTCCGCGACAGTGGGGATCGCTAAACTCCACGCCCTCCAAGCCAGCGTCCTAGAAACTGCAAACTGAATCAACAGTACCACTGCGAACAGTACGCAGAGAGTGGTGGGACTGGCCGGACTTGAACCAGCGGCCTCCGCATCTTCAGTGCGGCGCTCTCCCAGCTGAGCTACAGTCCCGTAGCAACCTCGCCACTATGATTCTGACTTCAAGCCTTCCGAGCGTGGAATCGCTAGAAAATGTCGTCTTTGTCCTCATCCTTGTCGAATGACATCATCTTGCCCTTGGCCTTGGCCTTGGCTGCCGGTTTCTTCGCCTTCTTGGCAGACTTGTCCGATTTGGGCTTCTCGGCTTCTCCGTCCGAGCCGGCCTTGCGCGCCTCGGCAGCCTCCTTCTCGAGCATCTCGAGTTCCTCTGGTGACATTCCCGCTTCCATCGCGAGTTTGATGCGGCGCTCGTCGCGAGCGTGTATCTCGAGGAGTCTCTGCCTCGCCTTGTCGTAGTGCTGCAGCATGTACATGGCATCGTGCTCAAGCAGCGGTGAGTCGGAGATGATGGTGATATCGAGCCAGCTTCCTTCCTCAGCAAGGAACTCGGCGAAAGGCTCGAACTTTAGATCGGACTTCTTGATCTGGGTGTAATGGAGTGCGTTACCCATTCGGTGCTCTATTCCGGCGAAATGGCAGTAGAACTTCTTGCCACCGTAGTCCTTGCGGACCTGCTCAAACAGCTCGGAGTAGTCCTCGCTGGTTCTCATCCTACCGTGGCCGCGAGCGTGGATGTGAGCCATGTTGAGTACGGGCACTGTGCCCTCGACGTGGTTGCAGACCTCGATGACCTCTTCGACCGTGCCCCACAGCTCCTGTCGGCCCGAGGTCTCGATACCTACTAGTGATGGTTTGGACTTGTGGACCCATGGGAATGCGGCGTAGTCTTCCTGCTCCGACTTGTCGCCCCATATCTGGTGGACCCGGTCGACTACTCCAGAGAAAATGTTCGCCACCTGCTCGTTTGCTTCGGCACCGGGTTCGTACTCACCGTAGGGGCCTACGTGGTACACTAGGTGCCTCGCGTTGACTATCTTGCCAGCCTGCATGCTGGCCTCCATCTTGGTGAGTGTCCGGTTGCGCTCCCTCCGTGAGCCAAGGAGTTCGGCGTAGTAGGGCCCATGGAGGTTCATCTCGAGGTCAGAGTTCCAAGAAAGTATGCCCGCCTGCCAGTACTGATCGAAGTGCTTCGGCTGGACCGTTCGCACGGTCTGTATTTCCATAGCATCGAGTCCGAGAGCGGTGATGTCGTCCATTCCCTCGACAATCGTCCGTCCCTTGCAGGACAGCGGAACACCGGCTGGACCTAATCTCAATGGCATACTCGCACCCCTCGCGGGTCGGGCCGAACGGGTGCCCCTTCAAAAGGGGTCTCTGCTAATGGTGTCAAATGCAGTTCGAATTCGAGTTTCAACACCTTCCGGATGCATGCTCAACGCCAGCCTGCCCCGGACCCGCTGAGGGAAGCTTGCAGAGGAAGGCGGCCAGCCACTCCAAAGGTTGGCACTCTGTCTTCGTTTGCACTCTGACCGAGCCGAGTGAGTGTTCGACGAGCGCTACGCGCTCGTTGGGAAGATAAGTGCAGACATGAGGGACTAGCCCGCGGTGGCGGATCGACTGCAGGAGTTCCGCGGCGCTGACCTCCTCAAGAGTGGACAGGGCATCGATGGCTTCGGGGGCGATGAAAAGGACGTGGACCTGTCTAATCCTCTCAATCACAGCACCCCACGACTCAGCGAGCCTGGAGGGGTCTGAGGGCATGTCAACAAGCATCACGGTGCGCGCTCCCTCTAACTCTCCGAAGGTCATTGCTGCCCCCCACGCATATCGCGGTGATGCGCCCTCTAGTGCGGTTGATGTTGAAGCCACCAACCAGTGAGCGTTGTCGAGGGCATCCCTCCAGTCGATGGTTCCGTGGTCCATCGTCACAAAGTCCTCGCTTGCAGCCGAAGTCACTAATCTCGTTCTGGCACCTCGTTGGGCTGCCGCGGACAGCACTTCTGAGACGGCATCGTCACGCTCTGGCCTTCCGAAGGCGACGATGCGTACTTCGCTCGCAGCCATGCCTACCGCTGACGCTCGGCGGTGATGAGCCTGTCTACTCGGTCTTCCAGCGGAGCAGGGCGATGGCCCCGCCGAAGCCCAGTAGCTGCTGGCCGGCATCGTGGTCGATCGAAGCCTGAATGATGCTGCCGCCCGCGCCCTCTACGCTGGCGGCTGTCCTCTCCCAGTGCACGCGGGCCTCATCATCGTCGCTGCGTAGCATGGAAGCCTCGATGATCAGTGTCTCGACGGCACCCTGCTTGGAGGCAGCGGCTATCGCATCAGGACCGTATGAGACCGCTCCGCCGGTAGCTATCCGCTTCAGCCCCTCCTCAATCGCTCGCACCTGCTGAATGAGTGAGTTGTCCCCTAGCAACGAGTCTGCGAGGCCTTCTGCTAGAACCTCGTTTGCTGCGGCCCGACCTCCTATGGAGGTCGCCGCATTGAGAATCTGATTCTGTGCACCTTGGCCCTTGAGGTGGGACTCGAACTGCTCGCGGGCCATTCCCGGACCGCAGATGACCATCGGCATCTGGTCCTTGAAGACGAGTCCGACTTCCTTGGCGACGCGTTCGAAGAAGCCACGGCGCACGCTGGTGGAGTCGTCGGCCTTCTTGCCGCCACCTCTCATGCTGAACTGCGATACGTCCCGGATGCCATGGGCTGTGACCTCGAAGATGAGTACCTCGTCCGACTCAACGACCACGAGTCCGCACTTGGTGCGTCGTCCTGCGGAGAGGGCCTCCTTGAGTAGGGATCTGTCGGCTGGTGGCAGGCCACCAACGCGAGTAAGTTCCAGCTCGGAGCCGGGGCTGATGATGTGAGTGTGATGGCTTCCGATGTCGATCTTTGCCTCGGTGATTACCCCGTGGATACGGAGGTTGTCGGTGAACGGTTGGAATGCCGTCTCTTGGACATCGAGCACTATCCACATCGGCTTGCGCTCGGCGCTCTTCGCCCTGCTATCGGACTGGGTGCCGGTGGTTGAGTCCCTACGGTGGGAAAGCATCCCAACGCTAGTTCCGGGCCTACACAATTGCGAAACAGTCCACAGGTCGTCCTCGTCTTCGAGCCTCAGTCGGACTCCCTCGTCCAATCGCTTGACCCTGCGCATGCGACCACCTCACCTGAAGACGCCAGTCAGCCTTCCATCCTCGTCCATATCCATGTCGAGGGCAGCCGGTCTTGTAGGTAGCCCGGGCATTGTCATCATCGAACCACAAATGGCGACCACGAAGCCGGCACCGGCATTGACGCGAATCTCGCGGATAGGGAGGGTGAAGCCGGTGGGCGCACCTAGCACCTTGGGTTCGTGGCTGAATGAGTACTGGGTCTTGGCCATGCAAACCGGCAGCGAGTCCATTCCCCAACCCTTGAGCGTCTCGAGCGCGGCTTGGGACTTGTCGCTGAAGTCGACGGTGTGGGCGCCGTACATGTTGGTGGCGACCCTGAGGATGTTCTCCTCGATGGTCATGCCCTGCTCAACAATGGGCGTGTACGGCCGGCCGGCCTCGTCGTGGGCCGCGCATGCGTCCACGACCGCGTCGGCCAGCTCCGTGGCACCCTCTCCTCCCTTGGCGTGACACTCGTTCAGCACGACCCGGAGGGCACCGGCCTTGACGGCCTCGTCCCGAATCGCCTCAATCTCGTCATCGGTGTCGTGTACGAAGCGGTTGATTGAGACGATGACGGGGATGCTGGTCTCAGCGAGGTTCCTGACGTGTCGGCGCAGGTTCGATGCGGCTCCTGCTCTGGTCGCCTCGACGTTCTCGGTCTCGAGTTCCTCCGGAGTAGGTCTGCGTCCGCCCCCAGAGGCAAAGCCTCCGCCGTGCATCTTCATGGCTCGCACGGTAGCGTTGAGAATCAGGCAATCGGGCACCACCCCAGATGCTGGTGCCTTGATGTGAAACGCCTTCTCGGCACCCATCTCGGCGCCGAAGCCAGCCTCGGTGATGACGTAGTCAGAGCATGCGAGAGCTATGTCATCGGCGATGACTGACGAGTTGCCGTGAGCGATGTTGGCGAACGGACCGCAGTGGATGAAGGCGGGGTTGCCCTCGAGAGTCTGGACGAGGTTCGGCATCAGCGCCTCTCGCATCAGCAGAGCCATCGATCCGGCGGCGCCGATATCGTCGGAGGTGATCGGATTGCCCGAGTTCGACTTGGCGATGATGATGCGCCCGACCCGGGCGCGCAGGTCCACGTAGTCCTTCGCAAGTGCGAGTATGGCCATCACCTCGCTGGCCGCGGTGATGTCGAAGCGGTCGGTGCGGACGATGCCGTTGGCAGCCCCGCCCAGACCGACGGTGACCTGCCTCAGACTGCGGTCGTTCATGTCGATGGCGCGAGGCCAGTAGATTCGGTTGATGTCGATGTCCAACTCGTTGCCCCTGTGGAGGTGGTTGTCGATGATGGCCGAGCATAGGTTGTGGGCTGCGGTGACCGCGTGCAAGTCACCGGTGAAGTGCAGGTTGACCTGTTCCATCGGAATCACCTGCGAGTAGCCACCGCCGGCAGCCCCTCCTTTGATGCCGAAAACCGGTCCCATCGAGGGTTCGCGTATCACGCAGCAGGCATTGTGCCCGCGCGCGTTGAGACCCTGATTGAGGCCGATGGTGGTCAGGGTCTTGCCCTCTCCGAAGGCAGTCGGGCTGACGCTGGTGACCAAAACGAGATGGCCCCTGTCTCCGTTCTGCTTGGCCTTGATGGTCTCCCAGTTGATTTTGGCGATGTTCGGCCCGTGGAGAATCAGGTCACTGCGAGCCAGTCCGAGTTGTTCAGCCACCTCCTCTATGGGGCGCATCGTGGCACTCCGGGCGATATCGAGGTCGCTGTCCATCACTCGCGGCGAGGCCGCGCCTCTCTTGAAACCTTCATCGATGAGAACCCGTAGGGTTCCCTGTGGATGAGCCGTCGTTCTGGGGCATCGCGGGATACCCGGTCTCTCACTCGCTCACACCACGCCTGTTCGCCGCAGTCGGTCGGCACCTAGGCATAGAGGGTCCGCAGAGAGTCTTCCTCGAAGCAGCGGACATAGACGAGTTCGAGCACCGCCTCGCCGAACTGGACGGGGATGTCTGGCTCTCCTGCACCGCACCGCTGAAGCACGCCCCTCAGGATAGGCTCGGGGTGACCGGGCCAGAGGGCGTCAATGCAATCAACCAGCTGAAGCGGACGCAGGGCGAGTGGACTGGCACCAGCACCGACGGGCTCGGTTTCGTCGCTGCCTGCCGTCACATTGGCATCGAGCCTGGCGAGTCGGTCCTGCGTATGCGCGGCGGCGGTTCTGCGGCACGAGCGATAGCAGCCGCTTGGGCCGATGCGGGCGGGATGCTCATCCCAGAGCAGGGGCGCAGGGCATTGGTCAGCGGACCTTGGGATAGGGCGGTTGTCGACGATGGGCGCGCTGACCTCGGAATCGATCTCGATGCGGCCCCAGCTGGCGGCCAGAGCGTCGCTCTCGATGCCGATACTCAGGTATCCATCTCCTACGGAGATGGGGCGAGCACGGACGAGTTCGCAGTCATCATGGTGGCGGCCCAGCACCTCGAGGCGTGGAAATCCATCTTCGCGCCAGAGTTGGCAGCCGAACTGCCCTCGCTCTCACTCCTCCTCGAGAGGATCTCTGTGGCCCCGTAGGTTCACGATGACGAGGGGTGCCGTGAGTAGCCACCAAGTGAGGATTGGCCCGGGTCCGATGGTCATCTCCCCGTGGAACCCAATCAGCGACTCGTAGCCCGGCTCGCCCTCCGTTGGGGCGCTTTCTATCACTGCTTGTCTGTCCTCTTCCGCAAGCAGTCCGAGATCGAAGCCGACTGAGTCATAGGTGAATGATATCCCGTCGAACGACAATCCAACGTCCCCGTCCTGCTCAAAGTGGGCGAACTGGTCAACTTCGACGGTCTCCTGGGCGTTTGTGTCGAATCCCCCGGTGGAAGACTCCCCTCCGTCCTCGCCGCCTGAGATTCCGAAGTCGGCCGCCGCGGCTAGCGGGACGGCAGTCAGAATCACGACGGTTCCGAGCAACCACACCAAGGCGGTCGCGGCTCTGAGGGGAGTAGTCGGGCGGGCTGAAGACAGGCATAGCGCTGCGAATAGGGCTAACATCGTCAATCCGACCAAACTCCTAGCCCTGTCGAGGCATGATCCTGAGCAAGGGTCGCTGCTGCCATCTGAGGAAGAGGGATCTGTCGGCATATCGCTGGAGTTTTCCTCCTGTGTCGTCGGTTCGGTGGAGACGTCTTCCCTCTCGATCCAGTACAGGAGCAGCGGCGTGGAGTTCTCTATCGACATCTCGAATGACTCATGGCTATTGTCGATCATATAGTGGGTCCTGATGGTGGGCTCTCTCTCTAGTCCGTCAGTGTATGTCCCGACGGCTGCAATCTCGAACCACGTGCTAGACCACGCGATTAGCAGGAACAGCCCTGCGAGGGCGATGACGGCCGGTCTGCTGGAACTCATCGTAACACGGGGGCCGACTTAGTCTTCCCTTCTAGGCATGAGGATTGCAGCTGCTCCAAGCATCGTGATTACAGCGAGCATTGTTGGGCCAGGAATCGTATCTATCTCATCCTCGACAATTTCGACAACAGGGGCGGACAGGGGATCTGGGTCCTCCCAGTCGAACATGCCATCACCATCATCGTCCTGATCGAAGAAATCAATCACTCCGTCCCCATCGGTGTCCGTCTGGTCTAGATCAGGGAGGAAGTCATCGCCGAGAATGTCGTACAGTTCCTCAACATCGTGTCTGGACTCGGGGGCGATATCCCTGATATCTATCAAACCCAGAATGTCCGCCTTGGCTTCTCTGGCGTCATCACCGTCGAAGTACAGCAGGTTGAGCTCTACTCCGTGCTCTGCTACTCCGACTATGTCAGGCCCCAGTAGGACCTCCATCGAGTCATCGCCGTCCTCATCGTTCAGCAGTGCCAATCCCACGACCCTAGAGTCCTCAGTGGTCCAGAACATGATGCCGCATGAGTCCTCAATATCGAGCACGGGCTCACTTGGGACGTTGTCTTCGACGAGGATTTCCAACTTCTCACCGAAGGCTTCCATCGTCTTGTTTAGGTTCGTATTCATCAGGGCCTCAGCCATCCTCTCGAACCTCTCCATGGCATCGGCTGACTCGTCATTCTCGTCGGAGCCGTCGGAACAGTCCTCCTCTCCATCATTCTCCCATGAAGCCGGAATAACTTCTCCGTTGTCGCAGGTGAATGTCCCTCCAGCCTGCTCCTCGTTCTCGTCGGAGCCGTCGGAGCAGTCCTCCCAACCGTCGTTCTCCCACTCGGCTGGTATCTCTTCGCCATCATCGCAGACAAAGATGCCTTCCTCTTCCGAAATCTCTTCCATCCAAGCCCCCACTTGCTCCTCGATTACGGTTGCAAGCTGCTGGAACCCGTTGTCGAAAGCCGGTACCAGAGAGAACCCCATCATGAAAGCCATCCCAGCCGGGAACGGAGGTGCGAGGCCGCATTGTGCCTCGACCGTGGAACCGTCAATGTTCAGATCCTCCGTACCTCCGACAGGTGGGCATTCCCAGTCCCACATCGCTCCGGAGGCTACTGGGAGGTCCTCCCGGAAGTCGCCTGTTCCCGGTATGCTGTCTGACAGTTCGACGTTGAATGCGTCAAGGTTGAGTCCGAAGTCCTCCGTAGGAAGCCCGTCCAACGCGAGATACAGGGAGTATCCAGTGATGGTAGAGTAGTCGCCTCTAATCAGGCCGCCCTCGTACTCTTGGCCAACTGCTCCGCCTTCGCTGTCGCCCTCACTGCCGTTCTCGTTGCCGTTCTCCTCATTGACAGGTTGCTCGCTCAGGTGGTGATGGTAATCGACTGGCTGGTCGACCCTCCATTCGGACGAAAGGTTTGGGATCTCGAAGTACACCGAGTATCCGAGGTCAATCTCTGGGGCCTCGACCTCGTCTGCCGCGATGACCTGTAGGTTGAATGAGAGATCGGCTTCCTGCCCGTACTCGCCGCTCATCTCGAGATCTCCCCCGTACACCATCATATCAGAGTCGACGTACTCGGTGTAGACTGCGTCGATTACCATCACAACCTCCTGTGAGGCGCTCATCCAGATGTCGATGCTCTCGTTCTCGTCGGTCCATGCAGCAGTGAAGCCCATGTCGAAAAGAAGGCCGTGTCGTATGGTGAGCTCGGTCATCCTCTTGGTCACCTGGTGCGACACGCCGTTGGCGTCATCGATTGTGACCGCAACGTCATCGTCCCATGACTCGACGAAGAAGTGAGATCCTCCGCTGACAACCTGATCGGTTTCGAGAATGAAACCCGCGTATTCAGCGGCGTCCTCGAGGTCCTCGTTGACCGCGTTGGTATCCACTCCGGTCATGTTCTCGACGTCGCCCTCGAAGTGGGACCAATCGTAGGATACCCCCCAAATCACGGAGTCAGAAGGACCCACTGCGGCCACAGTGGGGGCCATGGAGGTCAGTAGTAGCAGGCATATCGAGGCAGACAGAAGTCTCTCGCTCATGGCAGGACCATTGCAAGGTGTGGCTTGAGGCTTTGCCCTGCATTCCTCATAGAGGAATGTTCCCGTGCTTCTTGGGAGGGACCCATTCCCTCTTGCTCATCAGTGGGCGTAGCGCCTGGATCAGTTTCTTGCGTGTCTCGACCGGTTCGATCACGTCATCCAGCCAGCCACTGCGCGCGGCCGCGTAGGGGTCGCCGAACTTGCGTTGGTACTCCTCCATCAGCTCGCTGTGCACAGAGTCGTGGTCCTCGGCCTCGGAGAGTTCCTTCCTGTGGATGATGTTGACCGCTCCGTCCGCTCCCATCACCGCCAGCTCGCCTCCCGGCCAGGCGACGTTGTAGTCCGAGCCGAGGTGCTTGCAGCTCATCGCGAGGTAGGCGCCGCCGTAGGCCTTGCGAGTGACCACAGCCAACTTCGGCACGGTGGCCTCGGCGTAGGCGAACAGTAGTTTGGCCCCGTGACGGATGATGCCGCCCCACTCTTGCACGGTACCGGGGAGGAATCCAGGGACGTCGACGAAGGTGACGACTGGAACATTGAACACGTCGCAGGTGCGGATGAAGCGGGCGGCCTTGACCGAGGCATCGATGTCCAGACAACCTGCGAGGACCTTGGGCTGGTTGCCGACGATGCCGACTGACTGGCCATCGAGGCGGGCGAAGCCGATGACGATGTTCTCGGCGTAGCCGGGGAACAACTCGAGGAACCTGCCCTCGTCGACCACCTCGCCGATTACCTCGCGCATGTCGTAGGGCACGTTGGAGTCAGATGGTACCGTCTTGGAGAGGCCTTTGCACTTCCTGTCCCACTTGTCGCCGCTGGGCACCTTGACGGGTTCTGCCAGCGTGTGGTCAGGCAGGTAGGAGAGGATCTCCGCTGCGATGTCGATGGCGTCGCTCTCGTCTTGGGCCATCAGGCACGCAACCCCGCTGCGACTGGCGTGCTGCTCGGCTCCCCCGAGGCTCGCCTCATCCATCTCCCCTTCGACTATCTCCGGTATCATGTAGGGGCTGCGCATGAACATCTGGCCGTGCTCCGCGCCTAGTATCACGAAGTCCGAGAGGCCCGCAGCGAGGGCGCTGACACCGGAGACCGTGCCCAGTATGACGGAGATGACGGGGATCCTGCCCGAGCAGGCCACCAGAATGTCCAGCAACTGGCCGGTTGCTCCAAGGGAGGTGACTCCCTCCTCGACGCGCTGGCCGTCGCCGTCCCAGATGCCTATCATCGGCAGTTGCGACTTCTCTGCGAACTCGGCCACCTTTGCTATCTTCTTGGCGTGCATCTCACCCATGGTCCCGGCGAACACGGAGTAGTCCTGGGCGAAGCAGACCACCCTCCTGCCGTCGAGCATGCCGTGACCCGCGACCACGCCGTCTCCGAGGGGCCTGTGGAGGTGCATGTTGTGCTCGCGGGCGCGATGCTGGACGAATGCGTCCACCTCGACGAAGGAGTCGGGGTCCAGTAGCGCATTGATGCGTTCGCGGGCCGTCTGACGGCCCGACTCCCGCAGTTCCCTGAGGCTGGCCTGGTCCCCGGGGCTCAGCGTAGCCTGCCTCATAGCGTCGAGCTCGTCGCTGCGCGTGGAGTCCGGCATGGCCCGGCCAAGTGCAAGCCGGTTCATCAGCAAGACGGCCGAGAGCGTTCAGGACAGGGCGTCGGGCGGGTTCTCCCCTACCAGATCGCTCTCCCAGCCCTCGGCGACCGCGTCCCTGCCCTCGTCCCTCGAGAGCAGGTGGTGCAGTTTGACCAGAGCCGAGGACGGCGGGCACAGCGAGCCGTGCCCGATGATGCCCATCTCCTGCTGGTCGCGGCCCTTGTCGTAGACATCCATGTGGATGGGCCCGTGGATGGTCTGCGTGACCACGACCACGATGCCTCCCGCGGTGCAGTGGTCGGCGAGCATGATCCTCAACCTGGTGTTCTCCGGGCTGTCTTCCTGCGGGTCGGCGATTGGCAGGTGGCCCAGCCCGGTGCCGTGGAACAGCAGTGCGTCGTAGTCAGCGTCTATGGCGGCCTGGACGAGGTCGGGGTGCAGGTGGGCGTCGGCGACGAACTGGGCTATTCTGGTCGACTCGTCGAACATCATCGGGGAGATGGCCTCTGGCCGGGCATCGAATCCCACGGCATCGCCCATCTCGATCGAGGGTCCCTCCGGTCCAATCTTGACGTGGGCGATCGGCTCCTGATTGATCGACTTGAACGCGTCACGCCTCGAGGAGTGGTACTTGCGGGTGGCGCAGCCGGGCAACACCGAGCAACTGCCATCGGACGAGCCGGCATGCAGCACGACCACCGATGCGTCGCGGTAGCCGGTCGGCTCGGGCCCGTTGGCCGCCCAGTGAACTGCTGAGATCAGGTTCTCGGCGGCGTCGGAGGAGCCGCGGTCGGGCGAGCGCTGTGAGCCGGTCACGACTATCCTTCCCGGTGGCCTGCCCCCGCGTCCGGCCCAGCCGTAAGACATAGCGGCCGCAGAGATGTGCAGAGTGTCGGTGCCGTGGGTGATGACCACGCCGGCAGCGCCCTCGGAGAACGCCTCGCTGGTCGCCTGGAGCATCCTGTTCCAGTGCCGCGGGCGGATGTCGTCGGACCACATGCTGCCGAGGTTCACCGCGCGGATGCGGGCGATGCTGCGTAGCTCGGGGACCGCGTCCAGCAGCTCGTTAGGGGTGAACCTCGCGCTGACCGCGCCGGTCCTGTAGTCGACCTTGCTGGCGATGGTGCCACCGGTGTGGATCAGGTGGACGAGGGGCAGCGAGTCGTCCTGCTCGATGTCTGGCTCCGCCTCCTCCTCGGCAGCGGGGACCTCGTCGATCTCCTCGACGGACTCGACGTAGGAGTGGGGGAACGAGATGTTGTAGCCGTTGGCTAGTTTCATCGTCACCAATTTGGGACCGGCGGGCGGCAGTGCGAGGCCGATGTGCTCGGCCAAGCCCGACCAGGTCTTCACGGTCAACTTCACCGGGGTTCCCGGGTCCGGCCAATCCACCATCGCCGGTGCGTCGGCCCCCTACTCAATGAAACACACGCCTTTGGCGTGAAGTCCGAGGTCGAGTAGGGATGCTCGAATCCGGCACGGGGTTTATCCAACCCGGCCGCGCTGAGAGGCTATGGACCACAAGGCAGCACTACTAGCACTCCTCCTCGTCAGCAGCGCGCTGGCGGGGTGCACGGGCGACCCAGACGGCGGAGGCAACGACGAGTT
>Ga0209034_10000016_pt1 | contig 74808 bp, 70 predicted proteins | sample MarorgKNORR_S2LV_2_FD_188219 | JGI IMG/M metagenome (GOLD analysis project Ga0209034, IMG submission 188219) | Marine microbial communities from the Southern Atlantic Ocean, analyzing organic carbon cycling - 250m_A/KNORR_S2/LV (SPAdes) (version 2) | ecosystem: Environmental > Aquatic > Marine... | reverse complement strand
CTCCAGATCAACGGATCTGTCTAGATGAATTTTTTCTCTATCCTCTAAAGGAATCACCATGCTTTCGTCGCCAAGTACTCTTGATAGTTTACCGGCAAGATCTGGATGACACCGAACCGGACAACCCACTAAATCTTGAAGCCTGTCTAATCCCCCGGTGTGATCCCCATGTCCATGAGTAATTAAAATAGCTTCTATAGGAGGTTTCCCAAGCTGGACATAGTATTCGATAATCGATTTCGTCCACTTACGTTCGTAATCCCCAGTATCAATGATGACCATTTTTTTTTGAGGATCACCAACAAAATAGTTATTGCTACCTCCAGGATGAGAGGGAGCACCATCGTCAATATGCATCGTATAAATGTGTTCAGATGTCTTGCTCAAAGTCTTATGTCCTACTGTCAGAATTACGGCTAATCATACAAATCGCACTGATACAGCACCCAGTCTGTCAAAAATAGCTTCGAAGAAATCTCCAGGCTCCGCTGGAACAGCTGCAACAGGCGTACCTGATATAACTATGTCTCCAGCTTTAAGTCCAATATCGAAGTCCGCCCACCTGTTAGCAAGATTAGCAACCGCCTGCGCGGGATTGCCAAGAACTGCTGCTCCGGCACCTGTTGATATAACTTCGCCGTTCTCCTCAAGAACCATCCCTACCAGCCTCAAATCTAGATTATCTGTCCTAGTAAGTTTTCCACCAAGTATTACTATCGCTGCGCCAGAATTATCGGCAATATTGTCTTCAATTCTAGATATGGGAGTTTCATACCTAGAATCGGCTATCTCGAATGCAGGCATTACTCCTGCGGTTGCCGAAAGAACATTCCCCACAGTAACTCCCGGTCCCTTTAAATCATCGGATAATAGAAAAGCTATTTCTGGTTCGACTATAGGACGAAACATACTGTCTATAGATATAGAATCGCCCTCCGGAATCACCATGGAGGCAAGTAAATGCCCAAATATGGGTTCATTTATGCCAAATTTTTCCTGATTAGCCTTTGAGCTAAGACCAATTTTACCTCCCACAATCACGTCACCTTCAGCTGTCATTTTTTTTATAAGTTCTTGTTGAATGCTATATGCCCCATCCACAGTCAGATCATTTATTGAAAAGGTAATTGCTGGGGTAGGAACACGTCTTTCCCTTGCAACGAAAAGACTATCGGCACTTGTAATCATTGATTGCTTATCCAACATTTATTGCCTCCAGACGACTATCTATACTATTTTCACTCAACAGGTATGGCTATTGAGACTCTCGGAATCTCGCCAACTGCTCTCGTAGTATGCCCTTGGCCATCCAAATCTTCGGCAAGCATCATATCTCCAGGGCCCAATCTGTAAACAGTTCCATCTCCCAATCCTATTTCAACCTCACCTTCAAGTGTCACCAGAAACTGTTTGCGGGGAGCAGTATGCCAATCGATAAAATTCCCTGGTTCGTGTTTCCTGAATACTAACCCAGTAGCCGGCATCTCATTGGGAGGTTTATATTCCTCCATGTGAGATTGCCCGTCAGGACCTGTAAATAATCTATAAAAAGCCATGCTGTACCTCCCTTGTTCCTTACAGTGAATATAAAGCTTTACCAATTACCTAGCAGTGAGGCCTCCATCCACAGGTAATTCGGCTCCGGTTATATATGAGGCCTCGTCAGAGGCGAGAAATAAAACTGCATTGGCAACTTCTCCAACAAGTCCCACCCTGTTCATGGGAACATCCTCCAGCATAATTTTCCTAGTCTCAGGGTCAGCAGTACCAACTGAAGAAACCATTGGTGGCATTATTCCAGGGTGAACGGAATTGACTCTTATACCTTTTTCCGCATACTGCACTGCTGCCGACTTCGTCATTATCCTTACCGCCCCTTTAGAAGCGTTGTATCCCATATGAACATAACTCTGTCCAACAATGCCGGATATGGAAGATATATTTACTATTGATCCTGACCCACTCTCACACATAGTAGGGAGTACGCTTCGCATTCCTAAAAAAACACCACGCGAATTAACATTCATAAGTCGATCATATGCCTCTAAGCTCATAATATCGGGCTGATACGAACCGCTTATGCCTGCATTATTTACCAGAATATCTATAGTTCCAAACTGTTTTAACACGTCCGCGACTACTACTTCCCATCTTTCTTCATCGGTTACATCAAGCTCCATGAAAATGGCGTTACCACCAGTAGATTTGATCTCATCTACAACCTCCATTCCGTCTTCTATTTTCATATCCGCCACAACAACATTAGAACCCTCAGAGGCAAATAATGCTGACTCAGCGGCCCCCATACCACTAGCACCACCAGTGACAATTGAAACTTTATTTTGCAATCTCATTTCATACTCCTCCAGAGTCAATTATTCAATCGATTGGTAGGCACCTACCTTTGAGGACTCATCAATGAAACACCTCCGTCTACAATTAACGAAATGCCAGTTACCCATCGGGATTCATCACTTGCTAAATACAAGGCAGCATTGGCTATGTCCATAGGTGAACCTTCTATCCCCATAGGTGAAGATATTCGACGCAATTCCCTGACCTCCTCAGTCATATTGACTGAAGTCATCGAGGAAAATATAGGTCCAGGCAAAATACAGTTAACCCTTACCTTGTCAGCAGCATGGTCAACAGCCATAGCCTTTGTCAGTGCTATAACAGCACCCTTAGAAACCGTGTATGGCGTGAGACCTCTAGGCCTAATAGCTGATATTGACGAAATATTAATCACTGTTCCACCACCAGACGAAGCGATTTCAGGTATCGCGTATTTGCTGGTAAGCATCATCGACTTTACATTTACGTCCATTACGTGATCCCACTGTTTGGCTTCAACCTCCACGACAGTCCCTGAACCTCCTACACCAACATTGTTGTGTAGTATATTAAGATGGCCGTAAGTATTGACCGCCAACTCAACCATCTTCTGGCAATCCAATTCGTTTGACACATCCCCTACATAAAAGGAAGCTTCTCCACCTTGGTCTGAAATCTTCCTAAATGTTCTGGATAGATTTTCCTCTTCGGAATCAACCAATAAGACCTTACACCCTTCTCGTGCAAACAATAGAGCAGTAGCTTGACCGTTGCCGATGATCTCACCACGTGAACCTGCTCCAGTGACTACAGCTACCTTTCCAGTGAGTCTTCCTATCCCATTACTACTCATGACCGTCACCCACTACTGGGCAATATACCCCCCGTCAATAACTAGCTCAGTACCAGTAACAAATGATGCCTCATCAGACGCCAAAAAAAGCACTCCATAGGCCACCTCAATTGCCTCTCCAGTTCTACGTAAAGGCGTTTGGGCCACATACTGATCCCTTGATCCAGATGACGGATGATTTGATGTAGTCATAGGTGGCATGAAACCTGGGTGCACTGTGTTCACTCTCACTCCGTAAGGACCATATTTGACTGCCATCGCCTTTGAAAAAATCCTGACTGCACCCTTGGAAGCATGATATGCAGGATGTCCATATTCGCCCCCTACAAATCCCATTATTGAAGAGATGTTTACGATAGAACCACCTCCCTGTCCTTTCATAACTTCTGCAGCGGTCTTGGTGCCTAGAAAAACGCCCGTTGCGTTAATATTCATAATATTTTCCCAGGCATCTGTTGCCAGATTATCTTCAACAGAAGTGCTGCTGATCCCAGCGTTGTTTACCAACACGTGCAAACCTCCGTACTTGGATACAGTGTCCTCGATCACAGATTTCCATTCCATTTCAGAAGTCACATCGCAATGCGCGTATTCAGCCTTTCCTCCCTCGGACAGTATTTCACTTACCACTTCCTCTCCAGAGTCACCCTGTATATCGCAGACGATAACCTGGGCTCCTTCAGAAGCCAAAAGCTTGGACTCCGCCGCCCCCATGCCATTACTAGCCCCTGTAACAATCGCTACCTTACCTTCGAGTCTTCCATTCAAAGTCATAACACATACTCCTAGCTGAAAGGTTGAACAAGTTCTATCAAAACCTTGTCTGGGCCCTCAATGTAAGCCAATTTAGTCCCCCCAGCAATTTCAGTAATTGGCAGAACAATTCTTACTCCAGCGCTTTCAAATTTCTGTATATCCGATTCGATATCCGTGGTATCAAAGCCAAAATGTTCAAGTCCGAGCCTATTCAGTTCTGCTGGGACTGTGTCTTCAGAGGAGCCCTCAGGTGGCGAAGAGATATTTAGTCTCACCGGTCCACCAGCGTCCATACTGACAGTAATAGTTCCAGGCATTACTTCTCGTGATGACAGTATTTTGGCATTGAAGAATTTCTCATACCACTTAGCTGATTCATGTGGGTTTTTCGCCCTGATATGTACATGGTTCACTGAGTAGGTCATTGATTTTCTCCTTCATTAGGTGGGATTCAACTCAATCAAGCTGAATCCTACAGACGCGTCTACTTGGATCGCAACAAAACCATAAATAGTTTTCGTGAAAGGTCAGCCCATGCAATTCTGGTTCTTTCACCTTGATTTCATCCATCACAACTCCAGAATCTGGTTCAAGTTTATGAATAATACCGCTAGCTCTATCGGCACACCATAACCCTTCTCCATCCCAAGCTAATCCATGAGGGGCAACTCCTGGAGTAGGTATAGACTTAATAATGCGTCTGGTAGATATATCAAACAAATAGTTCCTGAGAGCAGGCTTCACAGAAACCCAAACTGTACTGTTATTCATCCATTCCAGCCCGTGGGGTCTTATGTAATCGGGCCCTGAATCCCGAGGGTCCACATCATTTAGACCTGGGGGATCAAAATACTCTATCGTGCTTCCATCTTTTTCTAACCTATAGATACGCGAATTATGAGTTGATGAAACCCACAATTCTTCTCGAATCAGCGTGATACCACTAGATTTATAAGTTTCCGTCTCAACGTCTACATAAGGCTGTCCAGTTTCATAGTCCAGAAGGTATACATGATTATTACCTGCATCTATTACCCAAAGTCCTTCTCCAGAGGCTTGCAGCCCATTGGGTCTAGGACCTGGGGTTGTCCACATATCTTCTATTTTGTGCACTACAATCTCCTTACCTTGCCCAATAATTCACCGGAAGGTTATACGACAAAGACATCGTAGTCACATTGGTCTCAATCAAATTTCCTCAGAGAGTGTGTAACTCCATTAGCTGGGTCCAAATCAACAATTATCGAGGAAAATTTATCCGCATATATCCCCGCGGGAGCTCCCGAATAGAATGCGGGGACAGCTCCTTGCGAAACATCCGTATAAACATCCCAATGGCCAAGGGCGAGATAATGGCAGCTCAGGGAGGATATGTCGGAAGGAAATATTAAAGATGATCGTCCGCTTGCAGCAGCTTCTTCATCAAAGTGTCCGTGTGCCAGTCCTACAAGCCACTTACTCTTAGAAACCTGCGGCATTCCGCTTAGAGGTTTAAACTCGGGACTATGTTCATTCATCGCCTTGCCCCAAAAGTCTATTCCAGGAAAGGAGAATACCTCACCTTCATTGTTACTAAACACATAGAGATTTGACGGCGCTTTTGAAAACAGATCACGCTTGTACAAGGAATTCTTATCCATAAGGTCATGGTTTCCAGGAAGAATAATTACAGGTATATATAAACCAGAAACCTGATTGAAAAAACTGCTGATTACAGAATCTTTGATTCGAGCATTATCAAAAACATCACCTGCAATCAGCATATAGTCGACATTGAAGGAATCAGCGGCTCTAACAGTTGCTGCAAAAGCTGTCTCAGATATCGGATGACCATAAGGGTCACCAAGATGCGTGTCTGACGTATGCAAAATACGTATTTTATGAGAGGACTGAGACTCCATATAAGTCATTATATGTATCTTAATATGACGGATTCATATGGAAGGTTTCTTACAGTGATATCACCTGGTCAGGTGGATTAGGAGCAAGAGCGGCATAGAGATCTGGAAAACATCCAACCGACACACCTTCGGCCACTCCCGTAACTTCTGCTTCCCCTGCTTCACCAGTTGCCAACCCCCTCTGAATTGCACATTGATCACACATCATCAAAAGGATTCCTTTTTCTTTAGCAATGGCAGCTAGTCTCTCTCCCTTAGGATCTCCTTCCCGCAACATGAAGCAATTATCGTCAAAGAAAAATATCCCCAACACATCAACTCCATGGTTTCCGGACTCAAGCTGGGGAAGAATCATAGACCCAACCTTATAATTTGCTGCATTAGGAGTATTTAATATATACGCAACTTTCACTGATATACCTCTTTTCTGTGTTTGTTAATTTACCTCCGTCTTATCCGACCGCAGACTCAGTCAGATATCACAAATATAACTTCCTCCTCGCTTACGTTCTGATCCTCTTCTACGCGTACTTCCGACACAGTACCTGCAACTTCGGAAAAAACCTCATTCTCCATCTTCATCGACTCAATAACCACTAGAAGATCTGCCTCTCCTACCTGATCACCAACCGATACCAGTACCTCTACAACCCGACCGGTCATTGGGGAATTCACTTCATGGGTTGCCATTATTAAAACTCCTTTCATTCAACGTTCATTCACCAAAATAAACCGCTTCCTTTGAGGCCAATGATTCGCAAAACGATTCCGTATACCCTAACAAATCTATAAGTATTTCTTTGCTATTGGCACCAACATCGTTGGTCCCGCTCCATTCAGACTTAGGAATCCTATTACCGGGAATAGAATTTCCATCATATCTTTTCCATCCATATTCTTCCTCTTCATGATCAAAAAAGAAATCCCGATCATTTAAGTGAGGATCTTCCAAGAGTTGAGCACCACTACTTACAGATCCAGCTCTGACGCCGTTCTCCTGAAGAAGAGAAACAGTTTCAATTACATCAAGCCGCGACGTCCATTTTGCTATTAACCCTTCTATAATTTCTTCGTTTTTCTTTCTTTGCTCGAGGTTAGAAGTCTCTAAGCTATCTAGCTCAGGATCAGCAACTAAATTTTTCAAATTCATCCACTCGTTGTCATTTAAAACACTAATACCAATCCATTGATCTCTTCCTCTACAGCGAAAAGCCCCTTGCGGAGAATATTCTGTAGACCGGTTGCCAGAGGGAATAGTAATTTTCTCTGAACTCGAATACCCAGCAACATACTCGCCAAGATTGCATAGAGGACTTGCTGACAATGCGATGTCTATAAACTGCCCTCGTCCAGTCTGATTTCGCATTCGAAGACCAGCCATTATCAAAGTTATGGCATTCAAACCCGAAATAGGATCACCATAAGCTATACCGGTGGATATTGGCACCCCGTCTCCATAGCCTATAAGCGAGGGAATACCAGCTACTGCTTCAGCTGTCGTTCCAAACGCAGGGTACTCAGAATAAGGTCCGTCCACTCCAAAGCCAGGCATCGAAACAAAAATGATATCGGATTTAACAGATTTGAGAGCCTCGTAGTCGATCTTCAAATTTCTCATTACTCGAGGACGGAAGTTCTCAACTACCACATCGGACTTTTCTACAAGCCCAAGAAATATTTCCCTTCCCTCAGCTATATCCAGTCTGATTCCAATATTTCTTTTGTTGCGATTAAGTTTGTGGTTGAGACCGTTGGTACTCAAAAGTTGTACTCGAGGATCGCTTATTTTAATTATGTCAGCGCCAAAGTCACCCATCACTCTAGTCGCCAAAGGGCCAGCCCAAACCCGAGTTAAGTCAAGAACACGAATATCTGACAGACTTCCTGAGGAAATGAGGCTCTTAACCATATTCACTTCGCCCCCAACACATCTTCCGTATGTTCACCAAGAGCCGGTGGGTTTCCTATCCTAGGCTCCATCTCCGAGGCAATATACGGATATTTAGGAAATGTGACAGTCTTCCCTGGTCCAAGTACCTGATCCTGGAAAATATTCCTGAAAAGGAACTGCTCGTCTTTCACAACTTCAGACATATCAAGAATTGGTGCTGTCGGTAGTCCCCAAATTTCTGATGTTTCCACAAATATTTCTCGCCGGGTGCGATCTGCAATCCATTCAGTAAGAAGCCCATCAAGATATTCTGAATTATCAGCTCTTTTTATTCTGGTATCGTAATTTGGGTCATCTATTAAGTCTTCCCTACCTATCATCGCGCATAGACGTTCCCATTGATCTTCAGTAGAGATGCCAAAACAGACGTACCCATCACTACAAGGCAAAGTAGTTATCCCGTAAGAGGCGAAAGAACTCTCCTTCTGCCATTGATTCCCATTTCTCATCCGAAGAACGCCCTCAAAGGTCGTCATTTCCATCGTAAACTGATGCAATGTGGCAAGTGTCTCCAACATAGACATCTCGAGGAATTGTCCGGTTCCACTCCTTTCCCTCTCCCATAAAGCGATGTGAATAGCAGCAGTTGCATTCAAACCGGTCAAGTAATCAGGCTGTCTCCCAGGAAGCATTAGAGGCTCCTTACCCCTTTCACCTGTCAGATACAGATACCCTCCCAAAGCCAACTGCACCAGAGGACTTGACTTCCACCTTGCATATGGACCGGAAAGCCCAAACGGAGTCACTGAAATCTCTATAAGTCCAGGATTTGAGTCAACTAATTCGGTGCGCTCAATACCAATATCGTCCCTAAAATTTAAATCCCAATCTTCTATCAGAATATCGAACTCTGGTACTAAAGATTGGAGATTCTCCATTCCATTGACGGATGTCCAGTCCAGCAGGACAGACTTCTTTCCTTGGTTATTGTACGAGTAAAGAGCACTATTATCCCCGTCCCGAATACCCTCAATAAATGGACCGATTTCTCTAGTCCAGTCACCAAGTGGAGGACGTTCAATCTTAACAACTTCGGCACCCATGGATGCAAGATATCGACCGCAATACGGGCCGGCAACACCCTCTGACACCTCTAGAACTCTGGTACCTTCAAGAGGAAGGTTATTATTGTTCCCTTTACGAATTTCCCCCATTATGGCCTAACAGCCCTCTTGGGCCTCTGCGAAAGCTTGGCAAGCATAGGCTGAGCTAATTTCACAAACTTACATGCTAGGCGCCGGGTGTCTCTCGGATCTATTAGATCAACCACATCGCCTTTATAGGCAGCCCTAAAAGGGGACCTAAGTCTTAGTAACCTATTCTCAATCATCTCCCTATGTGCTTCAGGGTCTTCCGCAGACTCAATTTCTCTTCTGTAAGCCGCAGCAACGCCCCCTTCTATTGGTATCCCACCCCATTCTCCCGCGGGCCAGCCATAACGAAGATTTAATCCATTTGGATGACCGAGACTATGGATTGCGTCAGCGGCAACTCCATAAGCCTTCCTTACATTGAATTCTACTTTGGGAACTTCAGCTTCAGCACTTGCAATAAGTGCTCTCACCCCTCTCCTCATGGTTGCTTTCCTCTCTGCATGAGACCCCAACATGAACCCAGGCATATCCAGAAATACCACTACCGGCAAATTGAATGCATCGCAAAGATCGAGAAAATGAGCATATTTTTCAGCCGCCCAGCCATCCATAGCTCCTGCAAGAAACCTCGGATCGCTGCCAACGATGCCAACACTGTATCCGTCCAGTCTGGCAAATCCTGTGATGACAGCTCCTGCCCAATGTCTCCTCATTTCAAAAAAATCACCATTGTCGACAACTAAACTTATAAGTTTACGAGGGTCGTATGAACGCTTTCGATTGGAAGGAATAATATTTAGTAGTTCTTCAGGTCTCCTATCTGGTGGATCCCCTGTTTCCACACGATCTGCGACATCAGAAGTGGTATTGGGTAGATAAGATATAAACTTCTTTATCTGTTCAAAAGCTTCTTCCTCGCTCTCGGCAACATTATCAACCTGACCACTGTCATGAACGTGCATCTTATATCCACCAAGCTCTTCTTTATCAAGAGTTTCACCAATCGCACGTCGAACCACTGGAGGTCCTGAAGGAAAGATTTGAGATTGCTCCTTGACCATAACCGTGAAATGGGACATCAAAGCATAAGCTGCTGGTGCCCCTGCTACCGAACCCATTATTCCAGCAGCAACAGGAACTTTTTTAAGAAGTTCTACTGCTTCATACCATTGTGATCCATCTGGAAGTCCCATATGGCCCGCCGCCTCATCCGCTTTCGCGCTGTGCCCAACACCTTCAACCAGCTGCACATATGGAATCCCATATTGCATAGCCAGGGGTTGTGTGAATTGGCGAGAATTTTTCCTAACATTATGTGGACTACCACCAGAAATCGTGAAGTCATCACCCCCGATCGCAACTGGACGGCCTTCTATTTCACCAAGCCCCATCACGTAGGCTCCTGGAGTAAATTCTTTCAAATTGCCATCATCGTCAAATTCGGCGGCTCCCACCATCGGTCCGGCTTCAAGAAAACTACCGGGGTCCAGAATTTTTTCTATTCTTTCTCTGACCGTATATCGACCGCCACTGTGTTGGCGCGCAATTCGATCCGTACCTCCCATTTCGCTGGCAAGTTCCTTAACATACTCGATATCTTCAAGGGCCTTGTCCCAGGGCATTCCAGGCTTCCAGTACTCTCGGTCGTGATCAATTGGCATATTCCTCACCTTCTATAATTAAGCATTCGATCGATCGGTCTCTAGGAATCGGATAAACTATAAATCTTTTTTCTCATTTATTGATAATCCCTGTAGATAAAGCTTGCTAATTGGTCAGGTCTGTAGGAGTCAAAATATTTTTTATCCTTTGGCCCCCAATCGGTATCCCAGCCACCTACAGTTTCCTCATCTGCTCCTTGTAAGCGATCTCTAGCCTTCGCACGTTCGATGGCGAAATCTTGAGGACAGTCAATCCACACACTTATGTCGAAATATTGATTAAACCTTGGCTGCAGTAGTCTTATTCCTTCAAAAATAACTATTTCGGGTAAATCTTCGTTAAAATGTAGAGCTTTTCCTTTATTGTCCTTTCCTTGATATTTAATTCTTTTACCAGCAGTTGAATCTTTAAGAATATGTTCTATGAGATTCCAATCACTCTGATCAAACATACTTGGTCCGTTAGGATTTGGACCATATAAATTATCAATTCGAACAATCTGATCGTCATTAATACCAAAATGGTCCTTCAGTGTATCTGTTAAATGTGATTTGCCTGATCCTCCAAACCCCGTAATTCCTATAATTACGTGCGGCTTATTTTTTGAGATTTGTTCAATTTTAGAAACTAATGCTTCAAAGTCATTCATTAATTTTTTCCTCTTTTTTTCATTCACAGAGGTATGTGTGTAGTAGGTAATCGGTCATTGAGGTTGGAGTTCCAATGATGGAGCGTTATGCCAAACACATTCAAACTTTATGCGGATCGAAGACCCAATATAAGTTAACTCTTCATCACACTTGAAACCCTGTCAGAAATGCCGGGAAGGAGTTTTTGTTACTTGTCCCTTTACCCCCTGGCAATGTGGAGGTGACTTATTCCAGTTCGGAGTTTAAGGCAAAGTCGTATTTCCATAATCCGGGTAATTACACTAAGTGAAACTCTTTCGAAGAGCCTATAACACGTAGGAGATTCGATGCCATCACATCAAAACTCCCGATAGTTGTGTCAATCACAGAATTCTCTCCACCACATACCTCCAACAATAGGTCAGATGTCATATCCGAAACTTCAATTATTCCCAAAAGTTCAAGAAAAACTTGAATTACATAATCTGGTCTTGTATCAGTCCCACAACGGTCCCTCACCCTGTTTACTATGTCTCTAATACCTGGAGAAGACAGATCAGTTAAACGAGCTGACGAGAAATTTACTCTATCTAGCACTGATCCGCTTGTAATCCATTCCTGACCAGTGTGCCAACCTTCTACTGATGGAGGGTAAAAAAGTAATTGCCCCATAAATCCTGCCTCGTCGACCGCCTGGATCATTGATAGACTCGGCTCCTCAAACCCACCTGACAAGCGAAGTACATTAATAACCATCTCCGCCGGACCCTTAACTTTCTTATACTCAGATTCTTTAAAGAAATCGGATTCAAAAAGAACCTTCAAAACCTTATTTAAATCATGCCCGTGCTCAAAATATGCATCCATTAGAGTAGATATTGCCTCGGGATTCTTAGGAGGTACCTCCTGCCATGAAGGTACTTGAACTTCATCTTCCACAAAAAAATTATATAAATGCCGGGAGATAAATCTTGCCGTGGATTCTTGTCGGCAAATAATCTCTATAATATCCGCGCCATCAAATTTGCCCGTCTCACCTAGGAAAGTTTTTTCACTATAGTCATGGTCGTCCTGACGGTATTCATAGTGCCATGAAATTCTGCTATATGGCCATATAGAGTCCTTTTGGCCCATCAAAGCCATGTATTCAGCATTTTTGACCGACCATCCTGTAAAAGCCCTAGCACATTCTTTTATGTCCTCTTCAGTATAGTTACCAACACCCATTGAGAATAATTCAAGAATTTCCCGTCCGTAGTTCTCATTAATGGAATCCTTATGATTAGTTTGATTATCTAGCCAAATCAACATAGCGGGGTCTCTAGAAAGGTCGAGTAATATATCGTCAAATTTACCCATTCCGTTTCTTCTAAATGTGTCGATTTGATTGAGCAAAACCAGTGGATTGTTGAGCTTGTCATTCCCAGTAGCAAATATTCCATGCCAGAAAAGAGCTATTTTCTCTTCCAAGGGGCTATCTGTGGAAACCATTCTGTAAGCCCAATTAGCGCATGCGTCCACACCAAGAGAAGCGTGATATTCGGGAAACATTCTGAATATCACATCGTCCGGCATAGTAGATGTTCCGGATACATTAAGAAGCTCATCGACTACCTCTGAATAATCCATCCCCATATAACGATCCATCTCGCCAGGGGTAGCACCAAATCCTGCTCGCCTCAAAAGATGGCTAATCTGCCTATATTTAGGGCTGGTTTTTATATTTTCTCGAGTAATCGGCATAACTTGTACCTCATAACTTACTAGTAGTCGCCAGATCCTTTAGCTCATAGACCGTTATCTGATATATCAAAAACTTGAATCCGAGCACGGCTATGTTCGGTTATGTATAGCCTTTCATGATCATCTATCTTTGCCGATACAGGACCCCAAAATAAATGTTCAGTCTGTGACCCAACTTGATATGGACTCTGCAAATGATCAGGCAGATCCAAGACTGAAAGATTTGATGAGCGCCTTGCTGAGTATTCATCAGGATTGACTGTCAGCCACTGTTCAGCCCATTTAGAAAGAGTCGCCTGCCCTTCAAGTATCTGCAAAAAATTTCCTTCGGGATCAAGTACCTGAACTCTTTCGTTTCCCCAGTCAGTCACATACATGTTCCCCCTCCCATCCACAGCCACTGAGGAAGGCCTATTGAAGTGACCTTGCTCAGTTCCAGATTTTCCAAATATTTTGATGAAATTCCCATCCGGGTCCAGTTTTTGAATCCTATCGTTTCTCCAATCAGCCACATATACGCAGCCTGCTACATCCGTAGCCACCCCCCAAGGCATGTTGAACTGAAGAGGAAGTGAACCAGGATCCCCCACCCTATAAATTACATTTCCGTCTCTATCTATCTTTGTCAGGCGAGAGGCAGATCGTTCAGTAACATAAAGATTGTCATCCGCATCGAACGCGATACCAGAAGGACCCATTAGCTCACAGCTCCCTCTAGCGGATTCCCCTCCTACCTGATACAAAGGTATGCCTTTCTGACTAAAAACCTTGATCTCCCCAGAACCTTCATCACTCACAAAAAGCTCATCTTTGGAATTAAATGCCGTTGCTACAGGAATGAGGAAATTTAATGGCCCCGTTCCACTCCCTTCCCCAAACTCTCCGTACCATTCTTCGTCGTAATCAAATATCTGTATTCTGGTGCCAAGTCCCTGGCTTATTCTCCCTCTATTTAGAGCATAAATAACCCCTGAGGAATCAAATGTAACGTCGTATGGGAAAAGAAAACCTCTCCCGACGGGTTGGTTAGTTTTTATACCAATAGTTTTTAAGTATTTTGTTTTCATATCAGCGATATATTACCGCACAATCGGATCTGGCTCAGATCTTTGCCTCAAAATAAAAAGATAGCCACCATAGACACATTTGGTTAGTATTACCAATCCATGGGTAAAAAAGGAAAAGGAGAGGAATAATGGGAAGCCTTGATGGAAGAATCGCCCTAATTACGGGTTCTAGCAGGGGAATTGGCGAACATCTTGCCAAACATCTTGCCAAAGCTGGTGCAAAAGTCGCTATCGCTGCCAGAACAGTTGAGGTAACTGACAAAAGGCTTCCGGGAACAATTCACAGCGTTTCTGAGTCAATTAATTCAGAAGGTGGAACCGCAACACCCGTAGTGATGAATATGCGTGACCCTGAAAGCATCACAAATGGTGTATCTCAGGCAGTAGAAGAACTCGGAGGACTGGATATAGTCATTAATAATGCTGCCATACTCGTTCCAGGAAATTTGGAGACGGTTCAGGACCGCCATTTAGACCTCATTTGGCAAATTGACCTACGAGGTCCGCTCTTGCTGATGAAATACGCGCTACCTCACCTAAAAAATGCCGGAAGAGGAGACATCATAAACGTTTCTTCAGTTGCTGGTGTCTTCCCAGGACCGGGACCATACGACTCCACGCCACAACGGCGCGAGGGAAGTTTCTACGGAATGGTGAAGTCAGCGTTGGAAAGATTTTCACAAGGACTCGCACGTGAACTTCAAGGGGACAACATAAAAGTCAATGTACTTTCCCCTCAGGGTAGAATCCGTACACCAGGAAATATCTGGGCAGAGAATGATCCTGAAAATCCCACCCTTGAATTCGAACCAGCTGATGAGATGGGAAAATCTGCTGTCTGGGTATGCGAACAAGGAGCTAACTACACAGGGCACATCCTATTCGACCAAGATGTATGCAGAGACCAAAATTTATAGCTTATATTTGAACTTTCGAAGGAGAAGAATATGCAGGATTTAGAAGGGCAAGTCGCTTGGATAACAGGAGCAGGAACCGGGATCGGTGAAAGCGCTGCGATAAAACTGGCGGAAGCAGGATGCTCCGTTGTCCTATCAGGAAGAAGACGTGACGTTCTGGAGAATGTGGCAGAACATATTGGTAATAACGTAACAATCCAACCCTTGGATGTTTCAGATAGTGGGGCAGTGGAAGATGTGGTCGGAAAAGTTGTGCAGGAGTACGGAAGAATTGATATTGGGGTTTTTAGTGCAGGTATCAACGTGCGTGATCGTAACTGGAACAACATATCAATTGAAGGCTGGGACAGCGTCATAAACATAGACTTAAGCGGAGCATTTTACTGCTGCCAAGCAGTTCTCCCTACGATGAGAAACCAAGGTGGGGGATTGATTATGAATATATCCTCGATGGCTGCAAAAAGTGTCGGAAAGCTAACTGGCCCCGGTTACACTTCGGCCAAACATGCCATGAATGCAATGACCGCAAGCCTACTTCTTGAGGAGAGAAATAACGGAATTAGGGCCACTGCGGTATGCCCAGGAGAAGTTGCTACTCCTATTCTTGACCTACGTCCTGTGCCTGTAAGTGCGGAGGATCAAGCTAGAATACTTCAGTCTGAAGACCTTGGAGAATTGATACTTTTCATAGCACAACAACCCCCCCACGTCACCATTAACGAGGTTCTAATTACCCCTACCTGGAATAGGTTTGACGTATAGAACCAAATATATAGCGCCGCGATTTTTATAACATTTTTTTATCTTAGTGACATAAGGAGACATCCAGTGAAAATAACTGAAGTTAAAACAATGGTTGTCCAAAACGAAGAACACAAAGCCAGAAAACATTTTGTTGGGGGTAGATACTTCCTTTTCTTACAAATATTTACCGACGAGGGCATAGTAGGGCTCGGTGAAAGAGTCGTAGGCAACTATACTGACCCAGAACATATCAAACCTCATATCAGTCTCATACATCAGTTAGCCGATAGATATGTCGTGGGTAAAGATCCTTTTCAGATTGAAAAAATATGGGACGACATGTACGGCGGTGCTCACGACTTCAGACACCCGAGCTTGTACGCAACTCCAGCCATGAGCGCGATCGATATGGCACTATGGGATATCGTAGGAAAAGCCGCCAACCAGCCTATATACAACCTTCTAGGTGGTAAATACCACGACAAACTCAGGGCATATGCTTACATGCCACCAGGAACAGAAAAAGGGCTGATAATGGACAACCCGGAGATAGCCGGGGATGTGGCAATACAACTTATGGAGGAGGGCAATACCGCCTGCAAAATAGATCCTTTCCCTCCAGCTCGTGGACCTCGAGACATCCCACTGTGGGAAATAGAGTACTGCGGGAAAATTTTTGAAAGTATCAGAAATGCTGTCGGAAATGATCTTGAGGTTGGTATCGGAACTCATGGGCAGTTATCGACATACAGTGCTATCAGAGTAGCTGACTACATGGAACCCTACCATCCCTTCTGGTTTGAAGAGCCAGTTATGCCTGAAAATATTGACGAAATGGCCCGCGTTGCCGCACATACAAGCATCCCTATCGCTAGTGGAGAGCGACTTGTTACCAAATATGAGTTTGCACAACTCCTAGAAAAAAAGGCGGCTCAAATTATCCAATTAGACGTAGGACAATGTGGGGGAATAACGGAAGCAAAAAAGATCGCAGGCCTAGCTGAGGCACACTATGCGCTGATAGCTCCCCACATGTATTGCGGTCCCGTAGCCGCAGCGGCTGCAATTCAAATAGATACTTGCTCCCCCAATTTCGTAGTTCAAGAGGCCAATGACGGACCTCTTCACAGGGCAATATTCAAAGAGCCCTTGGTCCTTGACAACGGATTTATAGTTCCCCCAACAGGACCTGGTCTAGGTATAGAGTTTGATGAGAAAGTTCTGGAAGCTCATGTTCTATAGATGTTGCGACTACAGTAGCTATTAGAAGAATCCAAAGGGAGGAAAAGAATGAATTCAACGCCAGGGACAGAAATTATTGAGGTAGCTTCCGGTATATATGCAAGATTACATGAGAATCTCACCAATGCCGGCATTATTGTTGGTGATGAAGGAGTTTTGATAATCGATTCCTTAAGAATGCCATCCTTTGCAAGAGATCTCATCTCAGACGTAAAGCTTATAACCAGCAAACCAATTAAATATGTGATAGACACACATGCACACTGGGACCATTCCTGGGGCAATGAAGAATTTCCTGATGCAACCATAATAGGCCACCAAAATTGTTATGTTGAAATGATGGATGACCAATGGAATGAGGAGTGGCGATCAAAGATACTAACAGGTGGTGATCCTTGGGCAGAAGAGGCCAAAATTGTCAACATCACTCCACCGAATTTAACCTTTGACAGCAGTATGTCTTTGTATATCGGAGGGCGCCAGCTGGAGCTTCTATATTTTGGACGGGCTCACACAAGCGGCGACGTCTTTATTCATGTACCTGATGAGAAATTAGTATTCACTGGCGACGTTATACAAGATCGAAGAGTTCCATATCTTGGTGATAGCTACCCCGCAGATTGGCCAGAAACCGATGACAAAATAGCTGAGCTGCCAATAGACACCTTTGTTTCGGGCCATGGACCCAACGGAAACCACGAAGATTTGCTTGAAGCCAGAAGTTTTATCCACGAGCTTGTCAATGCCAGCAAAAACGCAATACAGGAAGGACGCAACGCAGAGCAGGCGACTGAATCAGTCATAGAAACTCTATCGGATCGATTTGGAGACTGGGTTGGATTTGACACCTTGGATGAACGAATCCCAGAGGTTATTGCCAAGCTCTCATGATGACAAAACGCAGGTTTTGCAGATAGTGGCGTTTGATAGTAAGAAAAATAAGTTCATAAGTTAGTGAGATTATTGTAAAGTTGCAATAAAGTAATTGACCTACATTTATTGGAGAAAGTTACTATGAAATCTGATAGAAAACTGGTAGCTCACCTCATGAGAAGAGCTGGATTCGGTGCAACTCCATCTGAGTTAGATCAACTAACTGCAGAGCAAACATATGACGAAATCGTAGAAGATCTTGTGAATCCGCAACGCTTTCACGAAATTGATATGTCATATGTAGAGAGGTATTACACCGGAGAACCAGTTGCTGTTCACGTTGGTAAGTGGCTCTACAGAATGGCCAACACAAAAAGACCCCTTGAGGAAAAGATGGCGTTGTTTCTTCACCATATATTTCCAGTTGCTTGGGGGAAAAGCGAACACGGGCCATCTCTATACAATGAAATCAACCTATTTCGTAATGTAGGTATGACAAATTTTGGGAAAATACTTTTAGAACTGTCCAAAGATCCTGCCATGATATTTTGGCTAGACAATAACGAGAATCATAAAGACGAAATTAACGAAAACTATGGGAGAGAATTACTCGAACTTTTCTCAATGGGAGTAGGTAATTACACAGAAGACGATATCAAAAATGCCTCAAGATCCTTCACAGGATGGACTTTTAGGCAACCATTATCTCTTTACCCCTATGGTCATCATGAAGCAGTGTTTCAGTTCCTGCCCGAAGATCATGACTACGGTGAAAAAGAATTTCTTGGCCAACGTGGAAATTTCGACGGCAATGACATCATAGACATAATAGTTAAACAACCGGCAACCGCTAGGTTCCTATCCAGGCACTTATATAATTTTTTTGTAGAGGACGAAGTCCAAGTACCATCATGGGAAACCGTCCCACCTAAGGACCCACAAGCTATAGAGGAACTATCTACGGCATATATGGAATCAGGTGGTGACATGAAAGTCGTGTTGAAGACCTTGTTCAGTTCTGAATTTTTCAAGGAATCTTCAAGGAGACCCAAGGTAAAAAGCCCCACGGAACTCATAGTTGGGGTCATAAGACAGACAGGCGAATTCAGCAAACCAAAACCTGGGATACATGAGTTCGCTGTAACCACTTTAAACGGGTCTGCAATAGAGGGTCCACTTGCAGTAATGGGACAAAGACTAATGAACCCTCCCACTGTTGAAGGATGGCATACAGGATTTGAGTGGATCGACTCAGGAACATTGAGTGAAAGGGTTGGGTTCGTGGAGAAACAGTTTTCCGACCCGAATAAACCAGGTGTGGCAGAGATGCTTTCAAAGGCAGGTACCTTGGATGACGATCCTGAACAATTGGTGGGTAGATGCCTGGACTTACTTGGAGCTCTGACAGTTAGTGACGAGACACTGTTATCACTAAACACATACGCCAAAACACTGAGCAATGAGAAAGATAATGCCGGTGTTCATAACCTTATACAGATGGCGGCATCCAGTGTAGATTACCAATTTGCTTAATATCCTAGAGATACTCAGAGAATAATTCTGTTTGAGAAAAAGGGGAATTCCAATGGCAACGAAGAGTAAGGATAAAACGCTTGTAGTAGTGCAAATGACCGGAGGGAACGATTTTATGAATACTATCGTTCCATTTACAAATGGACATTACTACGATGCCAGGAAAAAGATAGTGATGAAACAAGAGGATGTCTTACCAATTAACGACACCTTAGCTATCAACGAGAATGCGGCCCCTTTCAAACGTCTTTACGATGAAGGACGAATGGCAATAATCCAGGGTATCGGATACCCGGACTCCAACAGGTCCCATTTCAGAGGCATGGATATTTGGCACACTTGTGAACCAGATCGGGTCGGAAGTGAAGGCTGGCTTGGGCTGGCTATTCAGGAACTGGATCCCAAAAGTGAAAATGTTCTCACAGGTGTCAACATAGGCCAGGGTTTGCCGAGAGCAATGTCGGTGGCAGGAGTCCCCGTAACCTCAATAAGTGATCTTGAAGGCTACGGAGTTATGAACCAAATAGAAAAAGAACAGCTCCGAGATAAAGCCTTACAGGCCTTCAAAGACATTTATGGCCAGGCCATAGGTACTGGGGTTGTCTCCGAGTACATAGGCAAGACTGGATTAGATGTCCTAAAAGGAGCAGATCTGCTCGGCGATGTGGCTTCTAACTACCAATCTACCGTCGAATATGCTGATAACTCGATAGCTAAAAGTCTAAAAGATGTAGCCAGAATACATTTGAACGGTCTTGGAACAAGAATTTTTTACACTAATCATGGAGGGTATGACACTCACGCTAATGAAATGCCCACCCATCCAAAACTAATGTCTGATCTCTCGGGTGCCATTTCTGATTTCTTAGATGACCTTGATCAGCATGATGAATCTGACAACGTGGCAATTTTAGTCTTCACTGAATTCGGAAGGCGCATGAGAGACAATGGAAGCGGCACAGACCATGGGTCAGGAGGGGGAGCATTTTTATTTGGGAAAAACGTTAAAGGTGGCCTCTATTCAGAATATCCTTCTTTGGCCCCATCGGATTGGGAACACGGAGAAGATCTGAAACACACTATAGACTTTAGAGGCATATATGGAACCGTTTTGGAACAATGGTTAGATCTTGATGCAAAACCAATAGTCAAAGGTGAATTCGAACAGATTAAACCCTTCTATATTTAACTCGAGATGTTAAAAGAGGTGAAGAAGTAATGACCCGACCACATGGCATACTGAGAGCGGGATTTCCACATCTGACTACGCTAGGTATGAGGAGGGTAACAAATTTCCCTACCGATATATCTTTTGGTGAAGACGAAAAACTGTATATCTTAATGAGATCAGAAGGCGTTGCGACGATAAGAATATGGTCAGTCAACGATATGGAAGAACTCACTGATGAACTCGAAGGGTTCAGTACTTACGGAACAGAAGACGGCCAATTCATATGGCCCGTCAACATATTGACTGGTCCTAACGGAGATCTATTTGTAAGCGATGAATATACCAATAGAATTACCCGCCTCGATAATGAAGGAAATTTTATTTCCAAATTTGGAGAGCAAGGGTCCGGAACAGGACAGTTTGATGGTCCTACTGGAATCGCTTTTGATCCATCCGGGAATTTAGTTGTTGCGGATTCTAAAAACCACAGAATTCAACGCTACACCATAGATGGAGAATACCTACAATCATTCGGGCATTATGGGAATGAAGAAGGCCAACTGAACCTACCCTGGGGAATTGAAGTAGATGAAAATGACGACGTGTACGTAGCCGACTGGGGAAACAATAGAGTTCATGTTTTCACAAGTGATGGTAACCTAAAAAACACCTTTGGTAGTACGGGATCTGGCGACGCAGAATTCCAAAGACCTACAGGTATATCAGTTGACTCTCATGGGGATATATATGTGGCTGATTGGGGAAATAATAGAGTCTTGCAATTCAATAAGGATGGAGATCAAGTCTGGAGTTTCAGGGGAGATGCCACTCTTTCAAAGGTTGCCCGCAATTACATGCTGACTAACGCTGTACCGAACAGACTCAGGGAATCTGGGCGACTGGAAGATGAAAGGTATATCAGAAGGCCTCGTTCCGTCCGTGTAGACGAAAAATTTAGACTATTCATCCCTGACTACGAGTCGTACAGGGTCCAGGTGTACCAGAAAGACTTCATTGAATTAGATGAAACTCAATTCGCTGCTCCGCTCAGAAACCCCACACTGGAAGTAACCTGAACTAAATATATACCGCTATTTCGCCAAAAAGACATTTTAATTTTTGGGTGTCCGTTGCCGGAAGGTTTTCCAAATTCAATGCTCTGACATTATCTTCCAAGTGGGAGACAGAAGAAGTGCCCGTAAGAACAGTGGAAACATCGGGATGCTCGCTGGCAAATATGTATCCAGCATCTACCACAGACCTAATCTCGCCTTTAATGAGCCAACCTAATGGATTGCTATCATCCAATGCATTGTGATCTATAAGGCCTTCACTTTTCCACGTTTTAATCTGATCGCTTAGTAATTTTGGGTTAGGAAGTTTCTCCCTAATTACCGCCATGTTAATAATCCCCACATTATTTTCTCGGGCCAGAGGTAATGCTTCCTTTGCTGCATATTGATTTAAAATCCCATACTTGAGCATGACCGTGTCCCAAAGGTGGGGATGAATTTTCAGCGCATGGGTCACAGTCCTGTGGTCAGGTTCTGTTTTGTATTGCTCACTGAAGCCTATAAACCTAATTTTCCCTTCTGTCCTCGCCTTGTCCATAACAGGATATAAGGTATCTACGACTCCATCGTAATCATCCATGTTTAAAAGATGAAACTGCATTATATCGATGTAGTCAGTCCCTAGCCTTTTGAGGCTCTTATCAATTGCTGCGGAAAACCTTTTAGGGTCTCTGAGTCCACCTTGTCTGTCTCTACACATACCTTTGGTAGCGAGAAAATAAGAGTCCCTTGGAATTCCACCTAATCCTTTACCCAATATCTCTTCACTGTCACCATAACCTTCCGAGGAATCTATAAAATTAATTCCCAGATCCAACACTCGTCTAATTAGGTTGCTTTGCTCATGTGAAGATAATCCCGTATTTTGTCCCAATTTACTGGGCCCACCTGACCCAAAACTTAGTAGGGAAACATTTAATTCTGTTTTACCAAGAGTTCTATACCGCATCTAACACTCATCCGTTTTTAAACAGTTTTTTAATAGCATTCCAGTATTTCGACCCTGAGCTTTAGATCTAAAATACTGAAACTGAATGACGAAGATTCTTACCTACCCGGCCTACCTCTTACAGGATTTTGAGGATCATTAAATCCATATCCCGTATGCTCTCCTGGCGGAACAAGTACGTCCACTTTGGAAAGTATGGATGGTTCTATTTCCCAGCCTAAAGCCCCAATATTATCCTCATATTGACCTAGACTTCGAGGACCAATAATGGCCGAAGTAACTATCGGGTTAGATATCACCCAGTTAAGGGCAAACTGAGACATTTTCTTCCCCATCCCCTCCGAAAGTTTTGCAAGTTCTTGAGCTACCGTTATGCTCCCATCTCGTAACTCTGTCTCAAGTATTCTCCTATCCCCCCTTCCTGCCCTTGAATCAGTAGGAAGATCTTCACCCAACCTATATTTACCTGTCAAAATACCTCTCGCCAGAGGGCTATATGCCATCACTCCAACTCCGAAATCATGACAAAAAGGCAACATGTCAACTTCCAAATCCCTGTTTACTATGTTGTAGAGATCCTGAACACAAACAACCGGAGATATTCCCTCATATTTCGCTTGATCCAACGCACCTCTGACCTGCCAAGAATAGTGATTAGACATACCTATGTAGCGCACTTTTCCCTGTCTAACAAGGTCATTCATAGCTCCCAAAGATTCTTCTAGAGGGGTACTGAAATCCCTCCTATGAAGCATATATATATCTATATGGTCAGTTTTTAGCCTCCTAAGGCTATTCTCCACCTCATTTAGTATGTGATATCTACTCAATCCCCCATCGTTTGGACCGTCCCCCGTAGAGGCATTAACCTTTGTCACAAGCACAATTTCGTTTCGGCGACCTTCTAAGGCTTTGCCTAATATTCTCTCGGATAACCCGTTATTGTAGCCATTTGCCGTGTCAATAAAATTGATTCCATCATCGATAGCCCGATGGGTTATTGATATAGATTCTTCTTCAGTTGCTGCGCTTCCAAACATCATAGTACCCAAACACAGCGGGGAAACGAGTAGTCCCGAACCACCTAATTTTACGTACTCCATCATGTCTCCATATCCCACTAATTCAGGAAAGTCTATTTTCAGATTCGACACTCTATGCTAACAGGAGTCGCGAAACCAAGTCCTGAATAAATTTGTCCAGAACAACAAGGTTTCGATCAAGTAATTTCAGTAATCAGTATCAGAAATCTTATCTATAGCTTATGAGACAGTTCGACAAAGACTGATAGAATCACAAAAGGTAATAGACGCCCAAGAAGGAACCCTCTTGCGAAGTAATATATTACGAACTCTGCGGATAGCTGTTTTATCTTCCATGGTCGTACTGACTATGCAGATCATTGGTACAGCATTTGCTTCAGAAATGGATCCAAAGTTCATATATAAGACTGAAATCAGGGGTGCTATACAACCATCCACAGCTTCCCACCTCAAACGCATGATAGGCGACGCTAAATCTTCAACCAGAGTTTCAGCGATTCTAATAGAACTTGATACCCCCGGTGGCATGCTCGAACCAACACGGGAAATAGTATCCGAAATTTTGGCATCAGAAGTCCCCGTCATAACATATGTGTCCCCTTCAGGCGCCAGAGCAGGTTCAGCGGGGACATTCATTGTAGCTGCTTCTCACATAGCGGCTATGGCCCCCACAACCAACATCGGTGCTGCTACCCCTGTAGGAGCCTCCGGAGAGGAACTCGGAGAAACTATAAAGAACAAGGTATCTCAAGATGCTGCTGCACTCCTCCGATCTATCTCAGAACAAAGAGGAAGACCTTCCCAGGCACTCGAAATGACCGTGACAGAGGCCAAGTCCTATACATCCATGGAAGCGCTGGAGTTAGGAATAATAGATGTTATTTCAAAAAATCAGATTTCTTTGCTAGAGGAAATTGATGGATTCACTGTTATAACTCCAGCTGGAAATATAACTATGGAAACATCTAACCTCAAAACACAAATTTTTAAAAGGACGATGCTAGAAAAGTTTTTGGATGCGGTTGGTGATCCGAACATAACGTTTGTACTCTTAACCATAGGAAGCATAGCCCTAACGCTTGAGTTTATTCAACCAGGAATTCTAATAGGTGGATTTATTGGGATACTAGCCATATCCCTAGCTTTCGCCGGCATGGGACAACTTCCCGTCAACTGGTTGGCGGTTGCTCTTATATTTGGGGCTTTCGTACTTTTTTTTGTGGAGGCACAGGCCCCTGGAATTGGATTATATTTATGTGGTGGGCTGATATGTTTTGTAGTCGGATCGTTTCTACTATTTGGGAACATCAGTATGGCAGGTTTTGATCGAGGTATTTTCGGTGTGAACCTATGGCTAATAGGGATAGTGGGTGTAATCTTAACTGGATCAATAATTCTTGCATTGAAAGCACTTTCAGAGGCAATCGGTAAGACAATGCCATCACATACTTCTGAGCTTATTGGGGCCATTGGTATAGTTAAGACTCCTTTAAGCCCCTTAGGGACAGTCCAGGTAGGATCGGAACTATGGACCGCAGAAATGCAAGACGATCGTTCCTCGCCAGCAATCGGGGATTACGTGATAGTGAAAAACACGGACGGAATAAAACTTTCAGTCCTGAAACAGGACAAAGACCAAAGCTAGGGAGTAACTAAATGATTCCACTTTTAAAAATAGTTAGACAATACGAACGATTGGCAGTCTTTACTCTGGGTAAATTTAATGAGAAAACCGGTGTTCGTGGTCCTGGGCTTCAAATTCTAATTTGGCCATTTCAAACAGGAGAAAGAATTGATCTCCGGGAAGAGGTGATCAACATCCCAAGACAGACTAACATCACTAGGGACAACGCCCCAATTGACATCGACTTCCTCGTATACCTCAGACCCATTGAAACCGAAGCACAAAAAGTCGTTCTGGAGGTGGTGAATTACCATCAAGCCGTTATTGGAATGGCCACTACAATACTCAGAGCCGTGATTGGAGAGATGAATGTTGATGACGTATTGTCTCAAAGAGAGCGAATAAACCAAGAATTAAGAATAAAGCTTGACGACACGACCGGCAGGTGGGGCATCAAGGTCTCAGCTGTTGAGATCAAGGAAATCGAACCTGCTCCCCAGATTCAAGAGGCCATGAATCGTCAGATGTCTGCAGAACGTATTAGAAGGGCCGACGTAACGGAGGCAGAGGGGAAAAGACAAGCGTCTATCACCATTGCGGAGGGGGATAAACAAGCAGAGATTCTTAGAGCGGAAGGCAATCGCCAGGCGGAGATTCTAACTGCTGAAGGAGATCAGCAAGCAGCAGTTTTAAGAGCAGAAGGGTTCAGCACTGCATTGGATAGAATCCATCAGATTGCAAGTGAGGTAGACACAAACACAATTAGCCTTCAATATTTTGAAACACTAAAAGAAATGGGTAAAGGAAGTGCCACTAAGTTTGTTTTTCCTATGGAATTCACAAATCTTCTCGGCCCATTCGCTGCGATGCTATCCGCAAAAAACTCAGATGACGATGAAAATTAACCGCCTTTTTTAATAATGTTGGTTACGACCAATAAAAACAAAACGGGAATAAAGAATTAAGCCTAAATTCCAATAACACTTAATTCCTTACCCCGCTGCCAAACTGTTTCAACCTGCGCGTTCCGATATCTTGTCATCCGTGGCGATCTCATGGAATTCAATTTCGTAGGACTTTAGGAGAGGAAACATCACGTCATTGTCAGATTTCACACTGCCTGGAACGTTGGGCATTCTATTAGCGTCTATAGTTTCTTGTTCCCATTCCGCGCAAACCTCTATTTCCTGCGAGGGAGTTCCAGCCCCACTTACATATACAGTAGCTGAAGCCCTGCCGGTTGCTTCTGAATAAGCGTCACATATACTTCGCAGAAGCCGAGCCACCTCCCAAGCATCCTTCCTTTCCACTTTACATACTCTCCTAATTAAAAACATTTAATCCTCTCTTTCCAATCTTTATTAACTTGAATGACCCTGCCACTGGAACACAGTAATTTTACATACATAAGACACAAGAGTATCTCCAAGGTGTATCCTTTTTACTTGTTCAAATATGACTCATAACTTTATTAACTCACCCAAAAAAACGTCTCATTCCCCTTGGCTAGCCTTTTCAGTTGCGGCACTGTCTATCATGGGATCTGCCCTAGATAGAGGCGCATCAAATGTCATATTGCCAAACATAGCAGCAGAATTTGGATCTGATATTCCAACAGCACAGTGGATAAATACAACATATCTTCTTATGGTAGCGGCCCTATTGCTACCGATGGGAAGATTAACTGACATATTAGGTAGTAAGAAGGTCATTGTCTCTGGGCTAATAGTATTTGCCTTCGGGGGAATTGGAAGCTCTGTTGCCCCATCAATCGAAATATTGCTTGCCGGGAGAGTACTGCAAGGAATAGGTGGAGCAATGATCCAAGGTACCGCATTTATCATTGCCATCGCAGCGTTCGGGGAGGGACAAAGAGGAAAAGCGGTAGGACTGGTACTTATATTCGTTGGCTTAGGTAACGTCGCAGGACCAGCAGTGGGTGGCTTAGTTACAACATATGCTGGCTGGAGAAGCGTCTTTATAGTTACCTCCTTGGTTTCTGCAGCTGGTGCATTATTAGCGTTCACTGCATTGGGTTCTCACCGTCCGAATCCAATCTCTAATTCACAGTTTGATTGGCTTGGAGCAGCACTATGCGTGTCAACTCTCTCAGCACTCCTAGCTGGTATCACTATGGCTGCTCACTCCGGATGGTCTTTCATACCTATAACTGTTATAGCCTTGTCGTTAGTTTCAGGGGGACTTTTCGTATGGCGAGGCCTAGTAGTAGATAATCCCATTTTGAATCTGCGGCTATTTAGACAACCAATATTCGGCTTATCAATTTTGTCGAATTTAATCTGTTTCCTTGGAATGTCATCAGCCTTATTCTTGCTTCCATTCTATTTAAAATATGTTCAGGGATATCCGCCCGATAAGGTTGGTAGTGTTTTTATCCCCGCCGCCGCCTGCATGGCGATTGCGAGTCCACTCAGTGGGAGGTTGTCGGATCGTTTTGGAACAAGAATATTCACAGTAGGGGGGCTATTACTGGGAACAATAGGCTTGATAATGCTGGCGACCCTTGACGAATCATCACACGATTTTCTCCCCTACATCGCCATGATACCCATCAGTGCTGGAATGGGTGCATTCTATGGCCCCAATAACAGCGCCATACTGTCGGTAACTCCAGATTCAAACCAAAGCGCAGTTATAGGCTTTATAAACTTGATCAGGAACTCTGGAAGCCTCATTTCTATACCGATTTCCGCCACGATAGTCACATTAGTAATGAGCTCAATGGGCTTCGAAGCCAACCTATCAGCGGTAACTCATGGATCTGAAACGGAATTAATAGCGTCTTTTCTTACAGGAATGAGAGTTTCGTTTATAACGCTTACTGCGGTCACTATGGTAGGAGTGGCGTTATCATTTTATCCAAACCCAAAATTTATGCGTTGAAAAATCATCTGTCCTGAACAGAGCCATCAAAACCTATAGGTGTGTCCAGAACTTTGGGATCTTCAGGCATTTTCAGGGCTTCTTCGTTAATCTCAACTCCCAGTCCAGGCCCATCTGGAACGGTAATATAACCTTCCTTGAGTTCCAAAGGTTTGACCAGCAATTCACTCTTTGGGGGCTCTGACTCCCCAGTGTATTCCTGGAGAGCAAAGTTAGGTATACAAGCATCGAGTTGCACACATGCTGCGGTGCTAATAGGGGAAAGAGGATTATGAGGGATAACTTTTACGTGGTGGGCCTCTGCCATAGCAGCAACTTTTTTGCAGCCGGACAATCCTCCGCACAGACATAAGTCAGGACGAACATACGCGGCTGCATTGGCCTCCAATAGTTGTTGGTATTCAAAAATGGTAGTAAATCTTTCACCAGTTGCTATAGGTATATTGCATTTAGCAGCAACTTCTCCCATTATTGCCGGGCTGTCTGGCAACATGGGGTCCTCATAAAAAAATGGATTGAACTCCTCAAGTCTTCTGCCCAAGGCTATGCTTTCTGCTGGATTCATTTGCCTGTGGATTTCCACACATATATCTACATCAGATCCCACTGCTTCTCGAACAGCGGCCACCCTGTTTACAGCTTCATCGGCCCACTCAGAATATGACTTATGAAGGTAATAATCGGAAGGAAATGGCGTAAATCTAACAGCTGTAAATCCCTGCTTAGCTGCATTTAACGCGTCTTTAGCCAAGTCTTCTGCAGATCCAAAATCGCCAGATCCGACATGCATATAACAGCGGACTCTGTCACGAGTTTTACCTCCCATGAGATCAAAAATAGGCACATCTAAACGTTTGCCCTTAATATCCCATAGAGCAATGTCTATAGCCGATAAAGCTCCCTGTACAACCGACCCCATAAAGTGTGAAGACCGATATAGCCACTGATAGTGGTGTTCAATGTGATCCGGGTTTTTACCAAGTAAATACGGTTCCATAGTTTCTATCATGGTTTGGGTAGCCCTCTGCCATCCGTGAACACCTCCCTCTCCAATACCCACGGTGCCATCCTCACAGTGAATTTTCAAAAGTAACCACTTGTCCCACAAGAATGTCTCTACTTTTTCTATTCTGGTTGGTTTCGGCACGTTATATTCCTCCAGTAGTTATCGACTGAATATTGATTTGATTTGATGTTATCACCACATATACAAAATATATCTATAAATTTTAGGAGCCAACAGCGGGTGAAATTGATCATGATGCATTCGCTATGTAACATTCAATATTGAGATGAGAAATAAATCCATCGATTAAATTATTTAAGGAGTGCACATGGGCGAATTAATGTCCGGGAAACAAGCCGTTCTAGAAATGCTTAAAGCCGAAGGTATCGAGTATATATTCGGAAACCCGGGAACAAGTGAAGGACCACTTATAGATATGTTGGGAGAATACCCCGAATTCAAATACATCATGGCACTTCAAGAAAGTGTTGCTGTAGGCATGGGTGAGTCATATGCCCGTTCAACTCAGAAGACAGCTTTCGTAAGTCTTCACGTTGATAGTGGGCTAGCGAACGGCATCGCCCTAATGCTCGATGCACTTAATACGGGAACACCACTCGTTGTTACCTCATGCAATTACGATTCTCGAAAAATCAACGAAAACAAAACTGATCTGGCCGAGTTGGTACGACCAGTCACTAAATGGTCAGTAGAGCTAGATATCGCTGAACAGATTCCAAGCGTAATGCGAAGAGCGTTTAATGAGGCCAACAGTCATCCCAAAGGACCCGTATATGTAGGATTCACAGCAAATGCATTAGAAGGCATGGCTGAAATGAATATAGTGCCTTCGTCTGACATCCATGACAACGTCAGGCCCGACCCTGCGGGAATAAAAAAAGCCGCAGAACTTCTCGTTTCAGCAAAAAGTCCACTCCTCATAGTTGGTGATAGAGTTTCAGATGATGATGCTCTCGAGGATGCTGTACAGCTTGCAGAACTTGCTGGCTTACCTGTATACCAATCAAGAGGAGCCGAGGTTTCCTTCCCTACAACACACCCCCAGTACCTTGGAGTTCACTCTCTTAGGGTCGCTGCCCATCGTGAAGCTTTAAAGGGATATGATCTGATAATCACAGTGGGAACAGACACATTTGATGAGCTTTTCTACTGGGGAGACGTGATACTTGGAGAAAACACCAAGCTTGTACATATAGACCCTATTCCCGGCCGCGTTGGCAAAAGCGAACCAACGGATGTTGGAATAGTATCGAATTGCAAGTCAGGGTTAAGCGAACTCATAGATCAGATATCTGGCCACTTAGACACTTCAGAAGTTGATACTAGAAGAGAATCTGTAGTCCAACAGTCTGAAGAAGAGAAAAAACTTTACGAGGATTCAGTATCTTCGCATTGGAACAACAGGCCTATGCCACCGGCTCGCATGATGTATGAGCTCTCTAAAGCCGTCCCTAAAAACACAATAGTTGTTAATGACACAGTGAGCAATAATGCTGCTTCTCGACACTATTTTGTTGCCGAAAGCAGAGATGACATGAGGGGAGTTAGAGGGCAATCTATTGGTGGGGGAATAGGCGCCACGATGGGGACTAAATGTGCTTTTCCGGACCGTCCTGTCGTTGGCATCATTGGTGACGGAAGCGCAATGATGACGATACAGGGGTTATGGACAGCTGCGAACGATAACATTCCTTGCGTATTCGTTATTTGCAACAACGGAATGTATAGGGTGTTGAAGGTAAATTTCAACATATACCAGACTGAGGTACTTTCTGAACCAGAACCAGCAGGCGAAAACCTTCTTTATTCTAATTTCGACACCCCTTTCGATATTTCTGAAATCGCAAAAGGAATGGGGATAGAAAGCGAACGAGTTACAGATCCTGATGAGATAGGGCCTGCGATCCAACGAGCACTGTCAGCTAACAAACCATCGGTCATCGATGTCGTTATTGACGGCTCCCTCTAGATTTAAAGAGTCCTAAATCTGATGAAAACTTTGAAACAGGAAGCCCTCGGGTCCAGGGGTGTAGTAGCCTCTAACCATCCGCTGGCATCTCTCGCTGGGATAGAAATGCTTGCAACTGGAGGAAATGCAATTGATGCGGCTGTGGCAACAGTCCTGGCACTTACGGTTGTTGAGCCAATGATGGTTGGGATAACTGGGGCCGGATTTGTAAACATACACGATGCTTCTACCAAGTCCTCTATAACCATAGACAATTACAGCACAGCGCCTGCCGCAGCCCAACCCGATATGTTTATTCCAATATCGGACTCCTGGCCCGACTACATGGAAACGAAACAACAGAAAAACAAGATTGGCCATTTGTCGGTTGGGGTACCGGCCGGGTTGCAATGCTGGTACCACATCCAGACTGAATACGGGAACTTAGATTTTGAGAATACTGTTCAACCTGCCATCCGATACGCCGAGCAGGGTTTTTCCATAAGTCCGTACTTAGCCGGAATTATTGAGACCAACAAAGTTGCCTTGAAATCCTACCCGGGCAGTCAAGATTTATTCTTCGATAAAAATAATCCTCTTTCTACCGGACAAATATTACGAAATCAGGACTATGCGTCTGTGTTACGCGAAATATCTAAAACTGGTGATGAGACATTAACAAGAGGTTCACTGGGAAATGCAATAGAAGAAGAAATGACGAGAAACGGAGGCATCCTTACTCAGAACGACATAGAAAAATATCAACTTGAATACAGAGATCCGGTTAAAGGAAACTACAGGGGATATGAGATTGTCGGTGTTGGACCTGCTAGCTCTGGCGCCACACACATAGTGCAAGCTCTTAATTTGCTTGAAAAATTTAATGTCTCAGAGATGGGATTCGGAACAAAAGAATACTTTCATCTGCTGGCTGAAACTCTGAAAATAGTATTCTCAGATAGATTCAAATTTATGGGAGACCCAGATTTTGTAGACGTTCCTGTTCAAGAATTAGTGTCAAAACGCTATGCCGATATCAGACATTCAGAAATAGATTTGCAGAAAGCCGGATCATTTGTGCATGGCAACCCAGAACTAGAACTGGGAGAGTCAGAAAACACTACTCACCTTACGGTTGCTGACAATGACGGGAACATAGTTTCTATGACTCAAACCCTCAACGATGCCTTTGGGTCAAGAGTTACCGTACCGGGAACCGGGGTTACTTTAAATAACACTCTTTATAACTTTGATCCTCATCCTGGCAACGCGAATTCAATAGTTCCTGGCAAAAGAGTTTTGAGCAGTATGGCACCTGTAACTGTTTTCAAAGACGGAAAACCATTCATGGCTCTGGGAACCCCTGGCGGAAGAAGAATATTTGGCTCCGTTTTACAGGCGATCATTAATGTAATCGACCATAACATGTCTCTTCAACAGGCTGTGGAGGCACCCAGAATCTGGACCCAAGGCCAAAACTTGGAACTTGAGTTTTCAGTTGATATTGAAGCATCTGAAGGCCTCATTAAAATGGGTCATGCTGTAGAGAGAGTCGACCGAGTAGCAGGAGGGATGAATGGCGTAATGTTCGACAATGAGGGGTTTATACATGGCGCAGCTTGTTGGAGGGCCGACGGTGCACCAGTCGGACTTAGCGGCGGGCAAGCCTACATTTCGCAAGGCGACGGAATGTTTCGTATTTGAGTCAATGAGCAGCGAAGCGATGGTTGATAACAATTAAAGTGCTATTTCTGACCACCGATTCGCTGAAGTTTTACAAATTAGGTAAGAACTTACCCTCTCCCAATATATGGCATTTTACTAGCCATAATGGTCACGAACTGAATATTTGCCTCTAAAGGAAGATTGCTAATATATGAAATTGTTTCCCCCACATGATCAACGTTGTAGGTGGGTTCAACTGCCATTTCTCCATTGGCCTGAGCTACTCCGTTAGCCATCCTTGCCGTCATAGGAGTAGCCGCATTCCCAACATCGACCTGACTGCAAACGATATCAAAAGCTCTACCATCCAGTGAAATCTGTTTCGTAAGACCAGTTATTGCATGCTTCGTCGCCGTATATGCGACTGCTTCAGGGCGAGGAACATAAGCAGATATCGAACCGTTATTAATAATACGACCACCCTGAGGTGATTGCTCTTTCATCATTCGTATGGCATGTTGAGCACAAACAAAACTACCTGTTAGATTTGTGTCTACAACCCTTTTCCAATCCTCGACAGGAAGTTCATCAATAGGCATTCTTGGTGAACCAATCCCTGCGTTATTAAAAAGAACATCTACCCTGCCAAACGCTTTCTTGGTCTCCTCAAACAAATTAGCAATCGCATCGGTATCCCCAACGTCAGTTGGCACAGCAATTGCTCTAGCACCATCAACTCCCGCTAGAGAAATAGATTCCTCTAGGGGCTCCAAGCGCCTGCCAGCAAGTGCAATGGAATAACCATCCTTGAATAAATGCAATGCAGCAGATCTACCTATTCCGCTACCTGCACCCGTAATCACAGCAACTTTTCCATTAGATGTCATAGTTTTACTTCTCCTGATAATAGTAACGTGCGGATTTTACCCTATCGAACAATCAAATTCTGTTCCAAATACTATTCTGCTATAACTTCCTCCCCTAGTTTATGAGCATTGATCCAGTCCCAATCCAGTTCTAACCCGATACCCGGGCCTTCTGGAGCGAATACATTTCCATCTGCATCAATCCCATCAAGATTGTCATTGTAATTCAGATATACAGGCGGTTTCGTAGAAGAAACATTCGGATGAACCAAGCCCAGTTCGAAAAAATTTGTGTTCCTGATAGCTGACATTATGTGCCTGTGAACGGGCCCAGGTCCATGTAGTTCCACATCAAGCCCAAATCCTTCCGTTGCATGAGCAATTTTCATCGCGCCAGTAACACCACCATCCTCGTGGGCTCCACATCTGACATAATCCGTTGCATCAGCGACGATAAAATCGACGTGTTGTTCTAAGAGACGTATGTGCTCAGTCTGAAGAATAGGAGTCTTCAACATCTGTCTCAACTTCCTATGAGCAAATTGAGAGACTCCGTTATCTTGGAATGGATCCTCCAGCCAGAAAAAATTAGCCTCGTCACAAGCTTGGCCCAATTTAAGGGCATCGCCAAAATTCTTTATTTCACATGCTGGATCGATAAGAAGATCTAATTTACCAGCAAATTTTTCTCCTAAATTAAGGACATTATCTATTTCCCTCTGAATATTGTCCCTCGCGAGACCCCAACCATGTACCTTGAACGCCTTGTATCCCATTTCAAGACATTGGTTAGCGAAGTCCTCGAAGTCCTGCGGCGTGGTTAGACCTCCATTCTCATCTCCATGCAAAGTAGATGCGTAGGCCTTCAGTGGACGCCGTTCTCCTCCCAAAAGTCTGTACAGAGGTTCATCATAGAACTTACCGGCGATATCCCATAAGCATATATCAACTACTCCCATTCCAAGCATAGCCCAGTGCCTAGATCCTCTCTTTAAATCATTGTAAATCCGCTCACGAGCAAGGGAATTCTTACCAACAAGGTAGTTACCAATTGCCTTTAGCTCGGCCATAGCTGGACCAATAACACCTGGATACTCCCCAACGATTCCTTTGTCTGTATGAATTCTTAAGATCGTATTCGTTTGAACAAGACGTCCTCCAGGTTCATAAACCATATTGAAGGTGTTGTAATCTTTTCCCACATTTTCAAGCACATGTTCGAAATGGATAGCCTCAACCTTAGTTATTACTGGAGCTTCTCTCATAAAATCCCCTTCTTATCCCGATGTATTGAAAAATTGCATCTAGAAACGGAAGCTATACTACACGCTTGAAATTAGGTAGTCATATAACTATTAATAAAGATTTTTAAGGAAAGTTTTAACCCCTCCATATAATTATCAAAGACTCCGTTCTGAAACTTCATGAATGATTTGTAGCTTGGAAGGGTGGATAATAATCGCTATGAACAACTACAAGCCCGTATGGCGCAACCCTAGACTCTGGTCTCTGGGCATTGGGCAAACACTCATATGGGCGGCCATTTTCTACGTTTTTCCAGCCATGTTGCTGAAATGGTCAGACCATTTTGGGTGGAGCATCGCCGAGGTCTCACTTGCTTTCACTCTGGCACTTGTATCCTCAGCCCTTGCCGGCATAGCCTCAGGAAGAATTATTGACAAAGGTCATGCAAGAATCCTTTTCACACTGAGCGTGTGCGCCGGCGCAATATTAATTTCCACCATCCCCTACGTCACTAATATTTTTACTTTTTACTTTATTTGGATACTAATTGGTATTGCGATGGCTGGGTGCCTATACGAACCTTGTTTTTCTTACATCACTCGAACATACAAAGACAATTCCAAGAACGCAATCGTGTTTATTACGCTCCAAGCAGGATTTGCAAGCAGTGTTTCATATTCGGTTTCAACCATTCTGAGTAACGCCATTGGCTGGGACAATACTTTGCACCTGTTTAGCTTGACGTTGATTTTTGTCACAGCACCACTATTTTGGTACGGCAGCCCCGAGCCCAATAGACAAGTTCCAGATGAGGAAACCTCAGAATCAACTCATAGCACCCAGTCACCGAAAGTAACTCCATTTTTAGAGACTGTAATTCCTATCATACGAAATCCCGTGTTTTGGTTAATTTTCATGACGTTTGCGGCATTTGCCGCAACACAAGGTATGTTCGTTAGCCAAACATTCCCGCTACTGCAAAGCAAGGGGATGAACGACAACACTTCTGTAATTTTGGCCTCCTTAATAGGACCAATGCAGGTGTTAGCAAGATTTACTCTTTTCCTAGCAGAGCACTTAGCTAACAAAAATATTCCGGCTGCTAAAATTGCAACTCTATGTCTAATCGCTTTCGCAGGCACAAGTGTTCTTCTGTTATTTGGTAATGGAAAGCTATTGATAGTATTGATTTTCGTTACCATACAAGGGGGTATGTACGGACTTGTCAGTATTGTCAGACCTGTACTGACATCAGATTCTTTGGGCACCAAGAATTTTGGTGTCATTTTTTCACTCACAAGTATGGGTTTTGTTTGGGGGTACGCATTCGCCCCAGGTATTGCAGGATGGATAGCAGAAATTTGGAATTATGACGCCGTTCTAGTAACAATGATATTCGTCTCAATTGTAGGCATGATCAGCCTAGGATTTTCTAACCGATTCCAGAAAATGGATGTAAAATCCGGAAAATAACTTTGATGAGCGGTTGCAACGAATTATTTCGAACTTAAAAAGGTGTGAAAAATGACAGCAATACTAATAAAGTCCTCCAAGATTTACGATGGGACAGGGGCACCACCTTTCGTTAGTGACATTCTTATCAAAGACGACAGAATAGAATCAATATCCAATATCGAACCTACTAGTGATCACATAGTAATAGAATCCAATGGACTGGCTGCCTCCCCAGGATTCATCGATACGCATACTCATTCTGATGGAGCACTTCTCAACGATCCTCAACATGCTCAGTCGCTAAGACAGGGGGTAACCACTGAAATACTGGGACAAGACGGCCTATCCTATGCTCCGCTTTCAAAAGACAATTACTTATTAAACCGAAGGTACCTTTCAGGAATATTGGGATTGCCGCCAAAAAATCTTGACATGTCTACGGTCACCGCCTTCAGAAAAAATTACGACAGAAAAGTCTCAATCAACACAGCCTATTGTATTGCGCATGGAGCAATCCGACTTCAAACTGTAGGTTTTGAAGATAAACCCCTAAGAGATAGCCCACTTGCTAAAGCCAAGGAACTTGTTAGGCGCGGAATGGAAGAAGGAGCAGTCGGGCTTGCCACTGGGATGTCCTACTTCCCAAACGCATGGAGTGACACGGAGGAAATAATAGAGCTCTGCTCCGTTGTAAAAGAATTCGATGGAGTTTACGTTACACATCTTCGTGACAAAAATATTGATCGAGGGTTCGGCGGAGGAGGTGTTACCGAGGCGCTGGAAATAGCGAAAAGATCCGGAGTGAAATTACATTTTTCCCACTTCAGGACTGATGAGAATACTGCGGGAGAAGTTTCCAGTCGCATCGGGGAAATAGACCAAGCGATTTCCGAGGGAGTTGATGTTTCCTTAGAGCTGTATCCTTATCCAACCGGCAGCACATTTCCTCTCAGCTTTTTTCCAAGTTATGCTCATGAGGGTGGCTTGGAGGCATTACTTGAAAAGCTTAGGACTCCCAGAGAAAAAAAGCTTCTAGCGGATTATCTGGATAACGATTATCCTCGTCCTATCAACGACGCGATATTCTCCTATGTACCAAAGACTCCCCAATACGAAGGTATCTCATTGGACCGCATTGCTAAGGAAAGAGAAGTTTCACTGGGTACGGCAATCTGCGATATTCTTCTGGAAAATGAGGGCCAAGTGGGATACTGGGGTTCACCACCATTAAGTGTCGCAGTCTGGGAACAAATAAACCAAGATACTATGGAGTTTATGTCACGCCCAGACTACATGATTGGAAGCGACTCTATACCACTGGGTAGTTACCCTCATCCCAGAGCTTACGGAACATTCCCCCGCGTAGTCGGAAGATTTCAGAGAAAGTACAACGCTATGCCATTAGAACACACTATACAAAGAATAACCGACAACCCGGCAAGAAGATTCGGCTTAAAGCAACGAGGAAGGATACAGGAGGGATATTTTGCCGATATTGTCCTTTTCGACCCGGATACTATTAATGACAACGCCACGTACGACGACCCCAAGCAATTTCCAACGGGAATACCCTTTGTGATCGTAAACGGGGAGATAGCGGTTTCCAACGAGGACTGCACTGGAACCACAACCGGTAGGGCTATTCCATAGAATTTAAAACTAATCCAGTATTTTCTCGAAGGATCGCCTTAGTATTGGTCCGACCTCCAGCAATTTATCTTTAGGCGTCCCACTAAATGCTAAACGAATGCTGTTCTCGTTCTTAACAGGATCCTGAAAAAACAGATTCCCGTCTGGGAAAACTAGCCCACTTTCCCATGCTTTTTCCACTAGATCAGTTGCATTAACACCCAGAATCTTTAGCCAGAGATAAAATCCCCCGCTTGGTATTTGGTAGTCGATATAATCCGAGCAATACTCATTAAGCGAACTGCATAGATTTCGACATTTCGCAGCATATAAGCTTCTCATTTCCACTATATGGTCATCATATTCACCGCTCAGAATGAACTGGCTTACTGCATTTTGAATGAACGGAACATTTCCAAGATCGGATCGAGTTTTATGAAGGGCAGATATAAAACTAGCCGCACCATGGAGCCATCCAAGTCGAAGTCCCGTAGCAATTGTTTTGCTAAAAGTCCCCATCTGCAACACTCCGACACCGGAGCTGATTGAATAAATGGAACTCGGGGGAGGTGAATCAAAATATAGGCTGGAATAAGTCGTGTCTTCCAGTACAATAACCTCACGTTCTTGGCAGAAATCAGATATCAATTTGCGGCGAGATAGAGACATCGTTCTTCCAAGAGGATTATGGAAATCCGGAATCGTATAGATAGCTTTTAAAGTTCTGCCATTTGCGGCACAGTCTAAATAAACTTCTTCAATTTCCGCTATAGATGCCCCGTCAGAATCAGATCCTACCTCCCTAATGATTCCTTCAGACCTTAGAATAGCTCTAACGGTTCCTGGAAAGCTGGGGCCCTCAACTATAACTACGTCACCTTTGTCCACAAATGTCGCACAGAATGCCTCCATGCATCCAGAACTACCATTATAAAAAGCAAACTGGTCAGGAGTGGCAGAATGATCGGTAAAGCCATAATCAGGGTCACTCAAAATAGACTTCAAATCTGGATCACCGCTGCCGTATTCATATTCGAGCGCTTTGGCATCCCCAGATTCAAGAATATCGGATATATGCCTCGCGAAGGCTAGGGATGGCAGCTTTTCTCTGTCTGGCATACCCACACGTAAATCAATCAAATTTTGGTTATCTGAGGCAACGCCCCACGGTGTACTAGTGGTATCGGAGCCAGCCCCCCTCAGCTTGGCACCTTGTGAAATAAGACGATTTATTTCGAACTTCTTTTTATTCATAACAAGAAATCATTGTAGCCTAATCAATTCAAATTCTGTTCAACAAGTTTATAATCTTAAACTACCAATACCAAAGGGAGACTTGATATGGCTGAAACCAGCAATATTGAATCACGAGTCAAAAATATCCTGCAAGATCTAAAGGTTGAGTATGAATGGATAGAAGTAGATCCAGAGTTTGCGGACACTTCACAGTTTTGCGAAAAGTATGGGTTCAAAATGGAAGAATCTGGAAATACCATAATAGTCGCCTCTAAAAGAGGTGAGAAGAAATTTTCAGGATGTATTGTTCTCGGCACCGATAGACTTGATGTTAATAAAAAAGTTAAAAGCTTGATGGGTGTTTCCCGTTTATCTTTCGCTAACGCAGAGGACACGATACAACTGACTGGGATGATGATTGGGGGAGTCACGCCTTTTGCATTGCCAATAGATCTCCCCATATACATAGACCATAAAATTATGAGTTTGGAGAAATTGATAGTGGGCGGAGGCAGTCGATCAGGGAAAATATTGATCCACCCTGATGAACTGCTTAAAATTTCCTCAGTTCAGGTAATAGAAGATCTATCTTTGAGTTAGGGGGATACATATCACTCACCCCAATTTACAACAAAGCTGCGTTGAGCCTCATTCTCAGGGGATTTTCTAAAATCTCCAGCAACCCCTTTCCTCATTTCAGGAATCCTGTTGAGTGCTTTTTCACCAACCAGACCGTGCCGGGATAAAAGACAACCCACAACAATGCCCGTCCTACCCAATCCTCTGAAACAATGAATATAAACAGATCTCCCCTCGAAAACTTCGGAATCTATAAGATCCAGTATTTCCTTCATTTGTTCTAGAGTGGTCACATTTTTATCTGGGATTGGAAAACGATAATATTCCGACCTGCGAGAACGTTTACGCCTCTGCCTATGCAAATACATGTTGTATGGTGGGCGCTCCCCTGACTCTGTAAGATCAATAAACGTATCAACACCAGAATCCATCAGTTGTCCGATTTTCCAGTCTGGAGAGTTGCGGGCAGCAAATCTACTTTTTAACAATGCGATAACAGAATGAACAACAGAGGTGATGAAAGTCGAGGGTTTTTTTGAAAACTGATTACCTGGATACTCCCCTGCAGCTATCTTCCCCTTTAGTACCCAGTATGAAAAAGGATTTATAGTATCCGATGTACGCTCTCTGGCACTATCGAAAAGATCATCAACATATTTAGACGCCGATTTTGATTTGGAAGACATGACATTACGATAACATTATCTTGAAAAAATCTACCAGAGGAATGCAGTGAACGAAGATAAAGAAAAAAATCTAGTCTGGATAGACTTAGAAATGACGGGCCTTGAGGACGAACACGTAATAATAGAAATCGCCTCCTTGGTAACAGATTCTCATTTGGATGAGTTAGCGGAAGGTCCTGTGATAGCAGTGAGTAGAACGAAAGCAGAAATGGATGGAATCAATGAATGGTCCCTTGAACAACATACAAAGTCAGGACTCCTAAAGAGATGTGAAGCATCTACAATTGACATATCTTCTGCAGAAAAACAAACCATCGATTTTTTAGAATCATGGACAGTTCCTGGAAACTCCCCTATCTGTGGTAATTCCATAGCAACAGACAGAAGATTCATTCGTAAAGAAATGCCTTTGTTGGACCAATATCTTCACTATCGAATGATTGATGTCTCCACAGTGAAAGAGCTTGTTGAACGTTGGTATCCAGATTTGCAGTCCCCGGCCAAAAAGGGGCAACACCTTGCGTTAGTTGATATAAGGGAAAGCATCTCAGAATTGCAATGGTACAAAGACCACGTATTTAAGTCTGGTAAATGATATAGAACATGGGAAACAGCGAAGATTCAAGATCCGCAATCAGAAAATTATGGAAATTCAGTGACCTTGAAGACTCTTATTTGGACAAAATTTCACTTACCGGTTCAGAACCTATCTTGCCTTCCGTATATAAAACAGGTGTGGCCTCCCAATCATCCATAACTGTAGCAGCTATGGCCGCAGCTAAAATCTGGGAATCAAGGACTGGAGAAGCCCAAAACGTTTCAGTTGATATGAAACACGCAGCCATAGCATTCAGAAGTGAACGATACCTAGATTACGAAAGCTCTAAGTACGGTTCAGGTTCTCATTCTGGAATGAGAAATCATCCCGACTCAATACACGGCTTCTATGTTTGTGGAGATGGCGGATGGCTCCAAATTCATGCTAACTACCCCGCACACAGAAGCGGTGTGTTAGAAGCGTTAGACTCTGAGGCTTCTGCAGCTGGTGTTCAAAAAGTTTTAATGAACATGAAGGCACTTGATGCTGAGGAATATCTTAGTAAAAAAGGTCTTCCGGTCGGAATGATGAGAACTCTTAATGAATGGGATCACCATCCACAAGGAATCTCAGTATCCAATCTCCCCATCTTAGAAATAGAAAAAATTGGAGACTCAAAAAAACTTAACTTCACGAACGATCCAGCTAGGCCTCTAGAAGGGGTGAAAGTACTGGAACTCACAAAAGTATTGGCTGGTCCATTAATGGGTAGAACTCTCGCTGAGCACGGAGCTGAAATATTATGGCTTAACGATCCCCATCTAGACGTGATAGACGGTCTGGTCATAGACATGTCGAGAGGCAAGCGTCCTGCTCACCTTGATCTAAATAATGAAAAAGACCGAAAACATTTCATCAATTTAACTAGAACAACTGACATATTTATCCAGGGATACCGTCCCGGTAGCCTTGGAGTCAAAGGGTTTTCCCCGGAACGTATGGCCGAGATAAGACCAGGAATAATATGCGTGGAACTCTCCGCATTTAGTCATTTAGGTCCATGGTCAAATAAGCGAGGTTTCGACAGTATCATCCAGACAGTTAGTGGAATTGGCAGGGAAGGTGGGAAGGCAGCTGGAGAGGAGGGCATGATACATATGCCCTGCCAAGCATTGGATCATGCAACTGGCTATTTGGGTGCTTTTGGAGCGATGATTGCCCTACTGAGACAAAGAAGTGAAGGTGGAAGCTGGCTTGTTAGAGTGTCGTTGGCTCAGACAAGTCAATGGCTCAAGTCACTGGGAAGGCTAGATCAGGTAGATTCAAAGGACATACCCGATACGGAAGTAAACGACTACTTGCAAAAAACAGTCTCTCCGTACGGTAGGGTTTCCTTCACCAAACCAGCGGCCCAGCTGTCTAAAACTCCTGCTTATTGGTCTTTACCACCATCTCCATTCGGCACATTTGAACCAAGTTGGCAACAATGGGGTGAATAACAGCTAAGCTTAGCTGTTATCATCACTTACCTTCATTCTCTATTTTTAAAGGCGCAAAAATTAAATGAATAAAGATGTAGACATATCAGGGGATTTCATCAGAGATATTGTCAAAGAAGATCTCGAATCGGGAAAACACGCCTCAATCGTGACTAGGTTTCCTCCTGAACCAAATGGGTTTTTACATATAGGCCATGCCACATCTATCTGCCTGAATTTTGGAATAGCCGCTGAGAATGAAGGCAGTAAGTGTAACCTTCGTTTTGACGATACAAATCCGTCTAGGGAAAATCAAAATTTCGTAGATTCCATCAAAAAAGACATAGAGTGGCTCGGATTCAAATGGGCTGGAGAAACTCTATATGCCTCAGATTATTTTGAACAATTATATGATTTTGCATTAACACTCATTAAAGATGGAAAAGCCTACGTTGACAGCCGATCTCAAGATCAAATTAGATCTACAAGAGGAACACTCACAGAGCCAGGACAAAATAGCCCGCATAGAGATCGGACCCCAGAAGAAAACCTCAGCCTTCTAAAAAAAATGCGGGAAGGAGTCCTAGAGGAAGGGTCTCACGTTCTACGAGCAAAAATAGACATGACTTCCCCGAATATGAACATGAGGGATCCTGTTATGTACAGAATACTCAAAACTCCTCACCATCAAACCGGAACAGAATGGCCAATTTACCCTATGTATGATTTTGCGCATGGGCTGTCTGACTCAATAGAAAACGTCACTCATTCGCTATGTACTATGGAATACGAAGACCACAGACCACTATACGAATGGTTTTTGAATGAGTTAAAGGTATTCCCATCCAGACAAATAGAGTTTGGGAAGGTTTTATTAAGTCACACCATCTTAAGCAAACGTAATTTATTGAAACTAGTGGAAGCCAACCATGTCGAGGGATGGGACGACCCCAGAATGCCGACAATTTCAGGTATGAGAAGGCTTGGATACACACCATCATCTATAAAAGACTTCTGTAAAAGAATCGGTATGTCCAGGCGTTCGAACGTAGCAGACATAGCTTTACTTGAACACTGCCTTAGAGACGATCTTAACAACATTTCACAACGCCGAATGGCAGTGATTAATCCTCTAAAAGTCACAATAGAAAATTATCCGGAACACACTGACGATCTCCTCCCAGCGCTTAATCATCCAGGGGATGAAACCCTTGGTTCCCGGGAGATTCCTTTCTCCAGAGAGTTATATATTGAGCGCGATGACTTTATGGAAAATCCACCACGCAAATTCTTTAGATTATCTCCCGGTACAGAAGTACGACTTAGGTACGGATTCTTTATAAAATGTAAGGATGTCATCAAAGATTCAGAAACCGGTGAAGTAACGGAAGTGGTATGTACTTATGATCCTAAGACAAAAGGCGGTTCCGCCCCCGACGGTAGGAAGGTAAAAGCGACGATTCACTGGGTAAGCGCAAAACACGCAATACAATCAGAAGTCAGACTGTATGACAGATTATGCCTTGACCCAAATCCTGATCTGGGTGATGAAGACAACTTGTCGTCCGTCTTGAACCCAAATTCCCTAAAAATAATAAGCAATGCAATGCTAGAACCATCACTAAAAAATGTCTCAAAAGGCGATACTTTCCAGTTCGAAAGACTCGGATATTTCTGCGCTGACTCCAGAAACCATGCCCCAGAAAAACCAGTATTTAATAGAACCGTCACGCTGCGAGATACTTGGGCAAGAATTCAGAAATCTCAAAAGAAACCCGACTAGTTTTGCTGTAATAAGTTCAACGTACTTCTTCGCCAGCCCTCAATTCTGAGGTTTTCTTGCAGACAAAAACCCTAAACTTCCAACAATAGATATCGCCGATAATATGTAAAACGCCATGTTATAGCTTCCCTGTACATCAAACATCCATCCTGCAAAAATCGGCGCCGCAAACATCATTACCGACATAGGCACCATAGAGATTCCAAGAACCTTCCCAAATGCCCGCCTACCAAAATATTCCCCTCTAATTGCAGTCCCTAATGGAATCCGCGCGCCAAATCCCAGTCCGTAAATCACTATGAATATCGGCGCCAAATAAATTTCTGTTAGGAAAGTAGCAAAAATAACTCCTACTGCCTGGAGTAAGCCGAACACACATAACGCAACGTTTTTGGGAACTCTATCTCCAAGCCAGCCACCAAAAATCTGTGCAGCGCCTGAAAATCCCATCGTAGCACCCCAAATCCACGCTCCAGTTTGTACTGGTATTCCCAAATCTCTGAGAGAAATGATGAAATGCACCGTCATCGTACCAATAAGCATCGAAGAACTGGCGTTACATATAGAAAGTGTCCAAAATACAGGGATTTGGAGAAGCTCAACGACGCCATAGTTTTTACCAGGGTCTGCGGGTTCAGTATCACTCTTTGCAATTGTGTCGGAAATCGCGGCAGAATTTTTATCCAAGTGACCTTTATTAATTTTTCTTCCGTCGGGCACTTCTCCAAATTCTTCAGGAGCATTACGTATAAATCTTGAGACCGGATAGGCCATAATCACAAACAATAACCCCAATCCCATTGCAGTGAATCGCCAACCCACATTATCCGGAACCACCATCCATGCCAGCAAAGGAACCAGGATAAAACTCCCCATAGAAAATCCAATGCCGCCAAAGCCCATCGCAAGACTTCGTTTCTTATCAAACCAGTTGTTGATGACGGTCATCATTGGCAACCAACCACCGCCAGACGCACCAAGCATGATCACTGCGTAAGCCAAATAGAACATCCATAATGCACTGGTCTGGCTGAGTATCAAAAATCCAACCCCTATGATGGTCACGCCTGTCGCCACCACCTTCCGAGGACCAATCTTATCCACTAGAATTCCAACTACTGGTCCTACTATGCTGCCCTCCAACGTACCTAGTGAGAAGGCTAAGGCAAGCTGAGTTCTACTCCATCCAAAATCGGTTTCCAAAGCATCTATCCATACACCAACCCCACCAAATACTGGCGACCCGGTAACTGCATTGAGAAAAAGGGTGAGAATTACCAACCACCATCCATAAAACAATGAAAGGCGCCAAGAGAAAAACGTGCCAAGTTTAAGTCTTGAAAAAGATCCCATTAGTGAATAGTTTGCCTTTCGATAAAAATAACTATCGGAAAAATCAATCCTTCGACTTTTGCACTTACGTGTTAACAGCCAAAAGACCAATTCATATTCATGAATTATAAAACAGTAAATAGAATATATACGAACTAAACACTTTTAGTCACCAATATTCGATCTAAATGAGAAGGGATTTACCTGTTTTACGCAGTCACCTTGAGGGTGCGGTTTCAGGCTCTCTTATGTAAGGCACAAGTCTAGGTGGATCAAACTGAGGTTCTCCCTTAATGTCTTCAATGAGTTCAAATGCCTTTAGAACCACATCATGTTCGCCCTCCAAAGCCAACATAACAGCTCCCTCCGAGCCCGCTACGCCGCCCGAACCTACATGCACAGCTGTAACTCCTGTAAGAAGTTCAATCGCCTGTACTTCAGTTACAACCAAAGCGTTTACGACAGGCATAAATCCAGCGGACTGTCCCATGGTGTAATCCCAAAGATGATTTCCGCAATGTCTTGCAGCTTCTATTACTGAAGGAATTAAACGTTCTAGGCTTACAGGAGCGACCCAGTGAGCGCCTCTAGCGGTTATGGTAGGCCATATCCCGCCTACCGTACCTCCAGCTTTATCCGCTGCAAAAACCCCAATGTTTCCATCAGGGTCAACTGCGTTTGCCCCCTTCACGGATACGTCGTATGCCGTGAATTGATCAAGCACTACAGGAGCGGGAGTTTCATCCAGATTCCCATTCTTGAACACCCATGGCCCTAACCTATCGTCTTCCAAAACACTTGCCATTCGTCCTTCAGTGACAATACCAGCGGTACAGTTTGCAGTGTCATAGCCCTGTCCAGTCAATTCCTCCAAGATATAGGATGGTGTAATCCCTCTAGAAACTACAAACCAGCCATTTTCTAAAACCCGTTTGACCTCAGGCAAGGCCAACACTCCACGAGCAATTAGTCTTTTCCCTTCTCTTGGAAGAATGTTAACCAGGGCATGTGTTCTGTCGTCTCGCACTACTGGGACGGGTGCCTTGTAAGGTGTTGTGTCGTAATACATTGAATGTCCCCTTCGTTAGTCAGATTAAAAATCATGGGGAATCATAACGTAAAGCAATCTCAAATATCGGAAAGCGAAGTGGAGGACATTAACATGTCCGGTCGTATATACTTTCCCAGCCTAAGCTAGAGGCATATTAACGAAATAGGAAACGAGTGGAGGAAAAATCTATGGTCGACCAACAAGTACAGATCCTTAGACCAGAAACCCTAATCGATGAATTTAAGAAAAACGGGGTCACTCACATAATTACCATACCCGACAGTGAGACAAATTATCTTTATGAACTAATGGAACAGCAAGACTGGCTAGATGTAGTACCAGTTTCCCGTGAAGGGGAATCCATGGCTGTAGCCTTAGGCCTCAATGTTGCTGGTAAAGTTCCTGTCGTTTTGATTCAAAACACGGGAATGATGGAATCCGGAGACTCTATAAGGGGTCAGGTTCTAGATGCCGGATTTCCTCTTTTAATGGTTGTTGGATACCGTGGATGGACTAGAAAAGGTCATACCCCAGATAGCGCGGCCACATATACGGAACCGTTTCTTAACGCCTTTAGACTTGATTACTATTTGGTCGAACATGATGATGATGGACCGAGAATTACAGAGGCTTTTGAGGCCACTCGAAAAAGTAAAAGACCAGTTGTAGTACTAGTCGGTGATGAATATCATGGATTCAACAGGTAACTTCTATATCAGACCTGATTAGAGATACTTTGACCATAAGATCATAGGTGGGTTACAGCAATAAGATAGGAGAAGTTTAATGATAGAAGCCAAGAAAGTTTATGAGGCTTTTCAAGAGCACAGAGGTGACGCAATTGTTTCTGTTCAAGGAACATCTGGGAAACACTGGGCTGATATAACCACAAATGTTAACAGGGACATATCCCTGGGCGGATCAATGGGACAGTCTACTGCATCCATATTTGGATTAGCCTTAGGACTGCCAGAACAAAAAGTCGTGCATTTCGACACGGAGGGCGCATTACTCATGAATTTGGGAGTGCTTGCCTCAATAGCTGGTAAAAAGCCAAACAACTTTGTCCATTTCCTATTGGACAATGGTTGTTATGCAACGACCGGTGGCCAACCTGTCCCAAACTCTGAAGACATCGATTACGCCATGGTGGCTAAAGGGGCAGGATATTCGGCGGCCTATAACTTTGATGACTTAGAGGAACTTTCCACGAGCCTTGAAGAAATAATGAACCAAAAAGGCCCTGTTTTCGTAGCGATAAAAGTACAGGCTGAAGTTGAAAACCTTCCAATTGGTATGAGAGAAAAGCGTGCCTCCAGAAGCCGAGCGCAAACGATCACTGATTTGAGATCGGAGCTGGGAATTTCTTAGACGTTTCTATAGTCAGGGTTATCTAGAGGAACCCGAAGCCACGAAACGATTTTTCGCAAGGAATGATACGCTTCCAAACGGGCCTCAGAGGTGTCGTCTTGTTCTGCCTGCTCCAATATATCGGACATTTTGTTCACCATGTTAGGGCCGGTTTCCAGCAGGGCGTCACTTCCAGAGGCGGCCCATTTGCAAAGCACATACCTTATGATCGCTCCTTCTGGTATGTTTAGATTTCTACTAATCCTTGACACTGTAGGCATTGGATTCTCTTGTGTGTATAAAACAACGTCCCGTTTAAAATTAGCATCTTTATCTGAGGGATCATCATCCCAAATATATTTTTCCAGAACTACATGAGGTTTTTGACCATCTGAATTCTTTTGCAATGTTTTCTCCACATAAAGTTTTTAGTTATAAATCAGAATCTCTACAGCCATTTCCCTCGTCAAGATAAACAGAAGAACCTACTTTAGAAATTGCTATTTCCTGGGTATAGGTAGTTTCTTTTCCATCCACTTCTAATGTGCGTGAAGCGACATGATTCTCACTATTTGCTACGACAGGGTCATTATATTGACAATATCCCTCTTTTAAAATTCTCCCAGATATATTAGCCGGTACGGGAAGTCCCAACAGATCTAGAGCGGTCGGCATGACATCTATATTCCCTGTAGGTGAAATAAGTCGTGCGCCAGTTTTGAACGCAGGTCCAGAGCATATCAAAGTGTTATTCATCTCATATCTGCTCATCGATCCATGCTGCCCTTGTCCTCCAATACCACCTGTCGAAAATACGAAACCAGGAAACCCATTTTCGTTGGAATCAGAAGTCCACTTGAATGACACTGTTATATCGGGAGACCTTGGACCATCACAGCCAATCAGACTCAAAGGCAAAGTTCCTTCGATCTTGCCAACTCTGTCTGAGGTTAAAACAGTCCCACACCAAGATTGAGAGGTAATCCATTCAACAAGCCTTTCAGAGACACCTGAATCCGAATTACCTACATATAGAAGTGCAGAACCTCCATTTGGAGCCACTAAAACTTCTCCATTACGGCTCCCAAGAATAAAACCAGCACCCTCTAATTGATTCTCAAGGTCAACACTATCGATGATCGTTGAATATCCATGATCAGACACAATCATGAGATTAGTTTCATCTTCCATGGAATGGGATTTTATGAATTGCACCAGTCTTCCAAACTGCTCATCAGATTCCCTCAAAGCTTGATTGGACTCCTCCGCACCTACCCCATACATATGCTGGGACTTATCTGGTTCTGAGGACCATATAAGAGCAATTTCTGGCGATATGTCACCTAGGACATACTCCAAAAATATGTTCATTGCACGTTCATACCGCGGCAGATTTGGTAAAGTTTCAGCTGGCCATTCTCCAAACGTGTTTTCAATATAATCCTGAATTGCAGATGGGATTGTGAATTCTGGATGAATAGTCGCTCCTCCGTGAGTTTCGGCAAGCGGATTATGGGCATAGGCATTCCCGCTAGTCCCAACCCCTAAGGCAACATAATTCATGTCATGTGGACTAAGTATTTCTTGAAGCGTAGTAGCATTCAATACCCTCAATCCTGTTTTTGCAATTGAAGCCATTTCAGTGTTTAGTGCGGATATCACCCTTGTTGCATCATAATCCCTCGCAACAAACGAATTTCCCGCCAACCCATGTAGACCTGGCGTCACCCCTGTAACCATAGATGCAGCATTTATTCGAGTAACAGATGGAAACACGGGATGATGATTCTCAAAAAAAACTCCTCTTTCCGCGACACCATATATATTCGGAGCTAATTCGGGAGAAACTTGAGCAGGCTGAAGACCATCGAAAACGGCTATTATTAGTTTAGTCACTCCACATACTCCCCAGTTAACTTAAGATGTCCTCACAGTTTACACAGAAAATTGCACTGAGGAATACAATCAGAATATACATCGACGACTCATCATATAATTCAATCATTCTGCTAGACTTCAACTTTCTATGTAGGGGGAATATGTGCAAATGCTAGACAGTGAAAAGAGAGAAATATTTAGAAAAGTACTGCAGGGTGAAGAATGTTTATTCCCTGGTTCAGTGTATGACGCGGTTTCAGCTCGTCTGGCCACCGAGGTCGGTTTTGAAATAGGTATGTTCGCAGGCTCGATCGGTTCCTCCGTAGTTTTAGGAGCACCGGACTACATAGTACTGACACTAACCGAATTTGCAGATCAAGCTCGAAGAATCTGTAGGAATACCGACCTGCCCTTACTAGTGGACGCCGACCACGGCTACGGCAATGCTCTTAACGTCAAGAGAACCGTTGAGGAATTGGAAAACGCAGGAGTGGCAGCACTAACGATTGAGGACACTGATCTTCCTCGTCCGTATGGAACTCAAAAACCAACGCTTATTTCAATTGATGAGGGTATCGGAAAAATGAAAGCTGCTCTTGAAGGGCGGTCAGATTCTTCACTGATCATTGCTGGAAGATCAAGCGCTTTTAGCGTAACCAGTATCGAAGATGCCGTAGAAAGGGCAAAACAATACGAAAGCGCAGGGGTTGATGCCATGTTCTTTGCAGGCATATCAACCAGAGAAGAATTATCAGCAGCAAGAGATGCTATATCGATACCAATCATGCTGGGAAGCGTGTCAAAGGAACTTGAAGATAAAGATTTTCTCTCGTCGATGGGAGTAAAGGTGGCTCTTCAGGGCCATCTTCCCTATATGGCTGGAGTGAAGGCAGTTTACGAAGTGATGAAAGCTCTCAGAAGCGGCACTAAACCTTCCGAATTAGGTGGAGCCTCACAGTATTCAGACCTTATTAGTCGCGTGACAAGAGAAAATGAACACGATGGTTGGATAGACAAATATCTTTAAGTTTCCTCATGAAATCAGAGGTCTTACTTTCTCGTCAAAAAGCCGCATCGATTTGAGAATTTCTTCCTGAGGCAATCCAGCCATAGCGAAGTTAGTCCCGAAATATTCGATTCCTTCTGACTTGAGAGCCAAAATTTTCTGAGCAACATGTTCAGGTGTCCCTATAAAGGCTCGATTGTCTCTTATATATTCGTAACTAGGAGGCAATTCGGTTCTCTCACTACGCCAATCGCTGATGGATCTATCCACCTCAGTATGATCCACCAGAAACCGTCTCCACTGCATTATGTCCTGAATCCATTCAATATGTTGCCTAGTGTTTGCAATGGCATTTTCCTCAGTTTCAGATACATGGACATATCGAAAAAAAGGCACTTCATTCAGTTGTGGGAAGCTGCCGAGATCTGCACATAGCTTCTTATATCTCGATACCAATTCGAGAGCTTGGCTGGTATCTTGAACGACTGCAATACAAAGTAAAAATTCATTTTCTACAAGAAATCTCAATGTTTCAGGAGAGCGGGATGCGGCAATATAAACCGGAGGATGAGGATTTTGAACAGGTGAAGGAACCAAATCAATATTCCTCAAGGAGTAAAAGTCTCCATCAAGAGAAACTGGTCGTCTGGTCCACATTCTCTGCACTGACAAGACAGATTCTCTAAATCTTTGCTGACTGTCTTCCTCTGGAATACCAAATCCACCATACTCGTAACTGTAAACCCCCCTTCCAAATCCAACATCTAACCTGCCACCGCTCAGAACGTCCACTGTAGCGGTATCTTCAGCAATGCGGATGGGATTATGCAGAACTGGAACAATCACACCTGTTCCTAAACGGATTTTTTTAGTTGCCGCCGCCATATGTCCCAATATCGCACTCAGTGAAGAGCCCATGCTATAACGCGTGAAGTGATGTTCGGCAAACCACGCTGAATGATATCCACTGGCCTCAGCCAGCTGCACCTGTTCCACAGCACCATGAAATACATCCTGTTGGGAAATATTTTCAGGCCAGGAAAGATGTGTGAAAAGTGCTAATTTCATTCGATACTAGGCAATTTCCGAATCTACAGATCTAACAAGTTCCATCAATTTGCCTAAAGAATCCAATTTTTCCGATAGGGTTTCTCCAGGCAAATCTACCTTTAGAGAGCTTATCCCGAGGTCTCTGTACAAACGTATTCGATCTTTAACCATTCCACTGGTGCCTATCAAGTTGGACTTCAAAGCAAGTTCTAGCGGTACTTCTTCCCTCGCTTCTTCTCTTTTTCCCTCTTTCCATAGTTTCTGAACCTTATTTACAGCTTCTCCGTAACCCTGCCTGACATAGGCATCCTTGTAAAAATTATTTTTTATTGAGCCCATTGCACCAAATGTGAACCCATATCCTCTAGCATGTCGCTTTCCAGCCTCATACACATCATCTGTAAACTCCAAGGAAAGAGGAATCATCATTTCAATTGAAGTGAAATCCTTTCCTGCTTTTTCAGCTCCAGCTTTAATCCTGTCGATAAATATATCTCCAGTTTCTGGAATAAAAGAACCTCCCAACCAGCCGTCGGCGACAGCCCCTGTCATTTCAAGATTAGAAGGACCGAGAGAGGCTACCCATACGGGCACATCACAAGGTGGTGCACTACTTCTTATAGCTTTCCCCTCACCTCCAGGAAGAGGCAAAATATATTCTTTGCCCTTGTAGGATAGCTCATCCCCAGCAACACCTTTCTTAACAATTTCGATAATTTCCTTAGTTCTTGTCACAGGGTTACGAAATCGTACTCCGTGCCAACCTTCCATAATCTGCGGACCACTGGTTCCAAGCCCCAGAATGAATCTTCCACCAGAAAGTGACTGCATGGTGAGAGCAGTCATTATAAGATTCCCAGGGGTTCTGCTACCAACCTGGATAATACCTGTACCTAGTCTAATCTTAGAAGTTTTGGCGGCGAGATAGGCGAGAGGGGAAATAGCATCAGTCCCCCAAGCCTCTGAGGTCCATATTGAATCTACACCGAGATTCTCAGCCTCCCTTGCGAAATCCGCTACTGGCTTCCATTCGGAAACATCCGACCTAACTCCTGAAAAGGACCGAATAGCTATTTCCACACTCTAACTCCGTTATTGATATCAGACCCCATCTGGATATTCGGGATGTTGTTTACATGCGGTAATCTGGCCGACATGGTCCAAGTCATGAACTCTTTGGAACATATACCAAGCACCTGAATTCAGTTCTCCAAAAAAACTGTGACTTGAAGTCAATGATTTATCTGAACCCTTAGGAAGCCTTGATGTCATTACAGCCCAATTTATGGCACCTTCCGTTATTTTTTCAATAAGTATATTGATACCTACGTCAGCAGGCTCTCTCGGAGGCTCAACTCCTTCTGTATCTGGGATTTTTCCATTAGCTAGAAGTTCCACCACTTCCGTCACTCTGGCTGTGCTTGCGATAACATGATGCAACACCTCAGCTATAGTCCATTCGTCCTTATCAAAACTAAAATCAGCCTGCTCTTGCGTTAAACCTTGAATCTCATCAATCATCTGGAGGCGAGCTGAGACTGCCCTTGGCCATAGCTCGTCAAAAGAATATTTACTCCCTTGCCCCATCAAATAATTTTGAATTCTCTTTTGTTCTGGTGTCATAGAAACACTGTCTCCTACTCCATAAAGCGTTGGCGAGAGAACATAACTGGCCAAAAGCAAAGTGACAGCAACAATAGCACTATTCCAATAACTCCATTCAGAACTAGGGCGACAAAAATACCGAAATCTTCCGCCACATAACCCGATAAAAGTAATCCCAACGGCAATCCATATACAGCCAACTGCCTGAGACCAAGAATTCTCCCCCGCATTTCGGGAGATGTATATCTGAGAATCATCATAGCCATAGTGACCATCGAAAACGATTGAGCGCAACCAACCAGTATTAGAAGGGGTATGGATGGATAAAACCACTCCATAAATGCCATCGCAATTATCCCTATGTGCCAAAACACTGAACCTATAAACATGATCTTTCCAGCAGATCCCAAGCTAGGTAGAGAGCCTATCAAGAGAGATCCTAGTAGGGAGCCAAATGAATAAGCCCCCACAAGCCAGCCAAGCTCGTATGCTCCCACTCTCATAACATCCTTCGCTGAAACCGCTAGTAGAGTCTGGTTCAAGGGAAAAGCAGTTAGGTTAACTACAAAAGCCACGACCAATAACCCCACCAAAAGCCTCTCTGACTTTACGTAGCGAAATCCCTCGAAAAGATTCTTCAAGACAGAGCTAGAAACAGTTGAATAAGAACTCACTATTGCTCCCGGCAATCCTTTAACCAAAAACACCAGTAGTAACGATAGTGAATAAAGTAAAACTACAAGAATATAGCTGAGTCCAATTCCGGCGACCTCCATAAGTATTCCGCCACAAACTGGGCCTATTATCTGAGTTACATCTCTACCTGTCCTCGATAAAGCAACTCCATTAGACAGTCTTGATTCCCCAACTACGTCCGGTAATACAGACTGACGGACTATATTATCCATTGTGCGAGAGAATCCCACAAAAGCAGCGAGCAACAGAACCGCAAAAATGTTCAACATGCTCATAAATGATAAAACCAAAATAGTTGATGAAAGCACAACGAATGATGCTCTGCTCATAAGAAAGATAAGCCTTCGACCAAATCTATCTACGACTACTCCGAAAAATGGTGCCGCTAGAGTTCCCGTAAATCTCAAAGCTGCAAATATACCTAATATCAAAGGAGATTCTGTTTGCTCAAGTACAAACCAAGACAGAATTATTATCTCCATGAATTCCGCCCAGTTTAATGCGACATCGGCTGACCACATCAATCGAAAACCGGAAACCGAAAATGAAGAAAAAGTCCTGCTCGCCACTTCTCTCATTAAAAAAATCTCATAAAGAAATAAAGCTGACTGTCACATATACAAAGCATCAGAAGATGGTACAGCATTCTCGAAAATACAATGAAGAATGGTGAAATCAACCACAAATATGTGTCGAGTTGTATAATTTCGAACTGGATATAACTGTTTTATCATTGAAGACACGAATTGAGGAGGGGAAATGTCAAACACAGAAACGGCGACACTTGCAGGTGGCTGCTTTTGGTGTGTCGAAGCAGTATTTGAGCTCGTTGACGGGGTAGTGAAGGTAACTTCAGGCTATACAGGAGGACATACCACTGACCCAGACTATGCCTCAGTATGTTCCGAAACAACAGGACATGCAGAAGCAGTCAATGTTGAATTTGAAACTTCAAAGCTAGACTATCAAACGGTATTGGAAATATTCTTCGCTTACCACGATCCAACCACCCTAAATAGGCAGGGAAACGACATAGGTAGCTCATATAGATCTGCGATTTATTACCATTCAGACATCCAAAAAACGACTGCAGAAAGCCTTATATCAGATCTAGAAACAAACCAGGTTTTTCCAGATCCTATCGTGACCGAGGTCTGTGAACTTGATGTCTTTTATGAAGCAGAGGACTACCACCAGTCTTTCTTTAAAAACAATCCATATCAACCATATTGCCAATTCATCATCGCACCCAAAGTAATGAAATTGAGAGAGAAGCACTCATCTATTCTGAAACAAGAAGTCCACTAACTAATATTTTTATAAACTAAGGAACCCCGTTAACAAAATATATATGAACTCAAGATTATTGTTCCCAAACATCGAAGGGACAGAAGTTCTTTTTACAGACGAATTTCAGGAATACTTATTATCGTTGCATGATTTGCTTTCTGACAGAATATTGGAAGCTCGGAAAGAACGAATTCGAACCGTCGAAATGGTGCATAAAAATGGCATCAATGTGTTGGAACTACCAACCAGCGAAATAAACACAACCGACTGGCAGGTAGACTCTGTGCCAGATGACTTAAAACAGCCAGGAATAGAAATCTCTGGGCCAGCTGGTATAGCAAGCATGTTCATAAATGCTGTTAACCCAGGACCTGAAGGAGAGAGGGCTGTAGGATACCTCGACGACGATGAAGATTCGGGCGGGCATTCCTTTGCTGATACTCTCAACTCAGCTTTAAATAGAATGTATTCAGTAACAGGGTCACTAAGATTTGAGGACGTCTCTAGAGACAGGGTCTATGAGATCGAACCCGGACCCCTACCATTTTTTATGCACAGAGAGAGAGGTCTTCATCTTGATGAGGCAGACGTCACTATAGATGGAAACCCAGTTTCAGCGACAATCCTTAGCACAGCACTAACTCTGTTCCACGCAGGAAGGGAACAAATCAACTTGAATCAAGGAGTTTATTTTTACCTGCCAAAGTTGGAAAGTGTAGAAGAAACTTCGATATATCATGACATGTTCGAAGCAAGCCAAGAACTTTTAAAACTCCCTCAGAATGCCATTATAAAAGCGATTATTTTGGTGGAGTCACTACCCACAGTCTTCCGTATGGAAAATATGCTCTATGCTCTGGGACCCTATGGTGCAGGCCTTAATGCGGCAAGATGGGACCTGAAAGCAAGCATACTCGAATACATCATGGCGGACGATAAATCTGTCTGGCCTGATCGGTTTGACGTGGACGTCAAAACAACAGACTTCATATCAAACATCTTCAGGCGACTAGTAGCAGTTTGCTTAAAGCATGGCGCAGTAGCAATCGGTGGTATGGCTACAGCACTCCCTAGCCGAGACGAAGAAATAAATGAACTAGCAGCAGACTCTATTAGATCGGACAAAGAATGGGAGGCCAGACAAGGTTTTCTAAGGGGCTGGAGTGCCCACATATATCATATGAAGACCGCCTCTGACCCGTTTAAAGAATGGTGGAGCACTGGATGGGTCCCACCTGAGGAATTAAAGGATCCAGCAAATTTTCCTTTATCCATTGACACTCCGATCGGGGCAATAACAACCGAAGGTACGAGACGGAATATACGAACAATAATAGAGTATGTGGAAGGTTGGCTGAGTGGTAGAGGGGCCAAGGGTATAGACAGCATGGAAGGCCGTGAGGGAAAACGACCTGCCCTAATGGAAGATCTTGCCACAGCGCGTATTTCAGTAGGCCAAGTATCACAACGAATAATTCATTCAGCTGTCGGACAAGATACGGAACAAACACACACCTTGGGTTCAGTCCGCCATATCACAGACATAGAAACTGATGATATTTTAAGACTAAGAGCTACACAGTTTTCCGGTGAAGAATTATCCGCAATAGAGTCTCGTTACAGGGCCTCAAGAAAGATAACCTTGAGATGGATCAAAAACTATACTGACATGGACTTTAGAAGCCTAGGTTCCTACACCAGAGAAGACCTTGCCAATATTGCGCTAGAACCCGAAGCGTTTTAAGTACCCCAGGTTCCGAATTCCCGCAATATCTCTTGCTCTCTCTTCCTATTTAAGTTTGCCATCTTTAAATAAAGACGCCCTCAGGCTATCGTCGACAGCATCGTCAATATTTACACTTTTTTCAATGGCTCCAAACTTTAAGAGAACATCCCGCAATTCAGTCCATCGTGAAGCATTCATAGATCCAACTCCACCAGAAACTGTAGCGCCAGACTGAGAATCTAACAATTCAGTTTCCAACATAAATTTCATGTGGTCTCTATTCTCGTTTTCTGCGTATTTCATTACGATGTCTAATGCAGCATCCTGATTCTTCCCAATAAATTCAGTTGCTCTCATAGTTGCCTTGATGAAGTCTTTTGTAATTTGCCTTCTCGAACTAATCGTCTCTTCTGTGGCGATATAGGTAAGACCGAGAGTAGGCACCCCATAATCTGCAGCCTCAAACACTTCAACTTCGTAACCCATAGACCTTATTGTGTCTGGTTCATTGGACTTAAATACTGCCAAGACATCAACCTTATTCTCCAGCAGAATCCGCGGATCAAACCCAACCTGTATCTCCTCCACTGAATCTCTATCCAAACCCACTGAATCAGCAATTGCCAGGTAATCAGGTGGGATACTGATCTTGTATCCAAATCGTTTCCCATTCCAATCTTCTGGGCCCTTAATACCTGATTCAGATAAAGAAATAAAAGCTTGTTGCCCTCTCTGACCAAAAAGAGCAATAGCCTTCACAGGTACTTCTTGCGAAGCCCGATATTTCAGAACAGAATTTGCGTCCGCAGTGGTGAAGTCAACCTTACCGGCCAACAGCAAAGTCATATTCTCACCGCCCCCTGCAGAATGAAGAATTTCAACTTCCAAACCCTCTTCTGCAAAGTAACCTTTCTCCTGGGCAACATAAGCAGCCACGAAAGGAAGATTAGCTTGAGGTTTGAATCCGGCCATAAAAGTAACCTTATTAGGCTCTGACTCCGCACAGGCCATCACTAAGAAAACCATAAGACCCACAAAAACAAAACATAGCCTGTTCACTTTAGCTCCTTTGCAATTCATCGTGATCAAAAAGTCCCAACGGAAGGGTGCCAAAAAATGAAACGCCTTTCCACAACAGCAACAACGGATGTCGCAATTACGCCTAGCATGGCTAAGAGAAATATGGAGGCGAACAGAGTCTCCGTATCGAGATTCCCATGTGACACCATAATGAGGTTCCCCAAACCTTTACTTGATCCGAACCATTCCCCTATCACCGCTCCAATTATTGATAAAGGAATGGCAACTTTTAAGGCAGCAAAAACGTACGGAAGAGAATAGGGAATCCGGATTTTTATAAGAATTTCCCATTTGGAAACTCCCAGTGATTCAAAATATTCCATTATCGGCCTACTGGTCGCCTTAAGCCCAGCGATAGTATTTACTAAAATAGGGAAAAAAGTAACGACAGCAACAATAAGAAATCGGGGGAAAAAACCGAACCCGAACCAAATTGCGAAAAGAGGCGCAATTGCTAGCACCGGCGTAACTTTTACAAATACTGCAAGCGGCATTACCGTCGTTTCGACAAGCGAGAATCGAGCTGAAAATAAACCGACAATAATAGCCACTATTACGCCAAACATTAAGCCCCCTGCAGCTTCAATAGAGGTATACCCGAGATCTTCCATTAACGCTGAAAAATCCGTGACTAACGTCATGAATACCCTCTCCGGAGATGGCATAAGGTATACCGGCACATCAGCAAGATGAATCACAAGCTGCCATATGATCAAAAATAATATAACTAAGCCAATGGGTAGTATCCGAGCCATTAAAAGTTCACCCAACACTCTCATAATAAAGAGAGTCTAAGAGGGCAGTTCTCGAAGACAAATCAGATCGAGAAATATCATTCACATTCATCTGGTGGGTAAGATTGGACGGCATACCTGCGAGTGTCAAAACCCTGTCTGACACAGCAAGAGCCTCATCTATGCTATGAGTAACGAGCAATACTGAAGTTTTCGTTTGCTTGCATAAATCAATCAATGTTTCCCTTAAAACCGTTCTTGTGATTTCGTCTAAATGACCAAAAGGTTCATCGAGAAGAATCAGATCTGGCTTGTGAATGAAAGCCCTCGCAATAGCAACTCTCTGTTTCATACCAGCTGACAGCTGATGTGGATAGAATCCCGAAAACTTAGCCAAACCTACACTTTCAACTATCTCAGCTACATCCTCTATATGTAAATTTTGCCGTGTCTGTCCCATTCTGAGAGAAACACCCACATTGCCTTCCACATTTAGCCATGGAAGTAACGAATCCTCCTGGGAGACCAATCCTATTCGTTTATCCTTTCGCGCATCATAGGGTGTAGTCCCACAAACAGTAATTAGTCCCTGATCAGGAATAATGGACCCTGCAGCAAGGCGAAGAAGAGTCGTCTTACCTACTCCACTTCTTCCAATTACAGATGTCACTTCTCCCCTAGCTACGGAAAATGAAACATCTGACACCACAGGCAACATTGAGTTATTCTGTGCGTACGAAACTGACACGCCAGCGTAAGAGAGAACAGATTCCAATTTTATACCGCAAAAATTAGTTGAACCGTCAAATCAATGATCGGTTGAATATTAAATAGATAGCGACTATCTTATTACAAGTCACAGTAATTGTGGAGTCACATAATGCCACGAACTTATTCACAAGAAGGCCCAATAGCCAGAGCACTTGAACTGGTAGGAGAGAGGTGGACCCTCTTAGTTCTGCAGGAACTACTGAAAGGTGTAAGTAGATTCGCAGACCTCGAGAATACAGTCGAAGGCATTTCACCAAACGTTTTGTCCTCAAGATTAAAAAATTTGGAAGAACACGAAATAGTTGAAAGGAAATTCTATAGCGAGCATCCGCCCCGAGCCGAGTATTTGCTTACCAGAAAAGGACATGAACTAGGTGTAGTAGCGGGTGCATTGGCAGTTTGGGGTTCCCGCCATACCAAAGGTGAAATAGAACTTATACACGATGAATGTGGCAAATCTGTCGAGGTCATTTATCAATGTGGATCTTGTGAAGAACCCGTTCCTAGATCACGAGTAAGATTAGAACAACCCAGAGTATCCTAGATAACATGAATATAGATAAAGAAAACCTCGCCTTTATCCCTGCCTTGGAACTGTCGAAAGCTATAGCCCGGAAGGAGATATCATCAGAAGAGGTGACATTGGCAGCTCTTGACCGGGCAGAACTTACCCAAGACAGCCTAAATGCGTTCATAACAATCTGCAGGGATCAAGCTGTAGAGGAGGCAGTAAAAGCCGACTCTGAAGTCTCTGCTTCTGCGGAACTATCCCCTTTGCACGGTGTCCCATTAACTGTGAAAGATTTAATAAACACGGCAGGGGTACGGACGACAATGGGGTCACGCATCTTCGACGAGAATTTCCCTGGTTCTGATGCAGTGGCTATAGGACGATTAAAAAATGCAGGTGCAGTCCTAATTGGAAAAACTACTACTCCTGAATTTGGACACAAACCATATACAAGCGCACCTATATTTGGCCAGACAGTCAACGCATGGGACCAGAATCGCATCGCAGGCGGTTCAAGTGGAGGGGCTGCGGTGGCAGCCGCAGCGGGTCTTGGAAGCATACATGTAGGCACTGACGGGGGAGGCTCTATAAGAATACCAGCGGCGGCCAATGGCGTCGTGGGCATGAAAGCTACACTTGGAACTGTCCCAAATGATTCAAACCCTGATTCCTTTGGAAACTACAGCTATACAGGACCAATCACACGAACGGTATCCGACTCTGCTGCCATGTTAATGATTATGGCAGGGGAGCATTCATCGGACGTCCACTCAATGGGACGTAACAATAAAAATTACTTGGACGCTGCGATCAATCCAGGTGACTTGAAAGGTAAGAAGATTGGGTGGAGACCCTTAATGGGAAATTCGATCGTCGATTCGGAAGTTCTAAGCATTACTTTGTCTTCTCTCAGTGCTTTGCAATCGGCAGGAGCGGAAATTATAGAGATGACTGATGAATTCGAATCCCCAGAGCCTTTCTGGCGCATAATAAACCAGTCTGCCTGGAAGGCTAGATTTGGTAAATACATCGGGGCATGGGAAAACGAAATGACACCGTCATTAATTCGTTCCTTAAATGAAGCACAGAGTTACACAGGAGCAGAGCTTCAGGAAGCGATATATAAGAGGACTGAACTCTTTAGAAAAGTACAAGGCTGGTTCAACCAATTCGATTTTGTTGCAACCCCCACCCTTTCAAGGACAGCCCTAGACATAGGAAATGATTTATACGATCCAGTGATTATTGAAGGTAAAGAAGCCGGAATCGTTCGCCAGACCTGGTATCCCTACACTCATCCGTTTAATCTCACTGGACATCCAGCAATTACACTGCCTTCCGGATTCCATAGTGATGGTCTGCCGACCGGGTTACAAATAATCGGACCTTATGCATCAGACTTTGAAGTTTTGAGGTGTGGAAGAATATTCGAAATAGCTCAACCATGGGCAGACAGAATACCCCCAAATTTCCCCTAGTCTTCTATAGCACTGTAAACAAGTGTTCGAAGCTCACGCCTGATGTTGTATATGCCGGAGGGAACCAACTGCGTCATGAATACCACAGCCATGTCCTCCAGCGGATCTATCCAGAAAGCCGTGTTAGCCATACCTCCCCAGGCCAACTCCCCCACCGAGCCTGGAACCAAGGTCATCGAAGGATCTTTCACCACTGAAAACCCCAATCCAAAACCCATCCCTTGATAACTCGTTTCACTCCATCTCCCTGATGCTACCTCAGCTAGATCCACTCCACCTGTGAGGTGGTTAGCCGACATGAGATCGATAGTTTTTCTACTCAATATTCTGTTCCCATTGAGTTCCCCTCCCCCGAGTATCATCCTACAAAAGGATAAGTAGTCCTCCGCAGTAGAAACTAATCCTCCCCCTCCTGACAGAAACGATGGGCGCTTTATGAACCTACTTTTTAAAGGATCATCCAGCAGTTTCGGAAGACCATTTAGGTTATAAAGATAATTTGCTGAAAACCTCGGAATATCGACAGCGGGTACGTAAAATCCAGTATCCGACATGCCCAATGGTTCAAATATGTTTTCATAAAAAAATGTGTCCAAACTTTGTCCAGAAATAAGTTCCACCAAATGCCCACACACATCAGTGGACACTGAATAATTCCATCTGTCTCCTGGAGAAAACAGCAGAGGTAAGTCTGACAAAGAATCAATCAAGCTGGCTAAGTCTTTCTGAGTAGCGCTTCCTATGCCGCGAGATGAGTAAGCCGCGTCTATCTCGTTCTCTTTTAGAAAATCATATGTGAATCCTGATTGATGAGATAAAAGATCTTTAATAGTCAGTGACCGATCTGGGGCCCGAGTTTCAAATGAGCCATCCACCCCCGACACATATACCTCCAATTTTCTAAAAGAAGGAATATACCTATACACGGGATCATCCAACTGTATTAACCCTTTTTCAAATAACATCATTAAAGCAACGGATGTAACAGGCTTAGTCATCGAAAAAATACGGAAAACAGTGTCCCATTCAACAGGCTTTTTTCTCTCTCTATCCATCAACCCCATTGTTGAATCGTGGACTAATCTGCCCTTTCGGTAAATTCCGACGAGAGAACCCGTGAACTTCCCAGTATCAATATAGTTTCGTTCAATGTGGTCATCTATAAGACCGAGTCTCCTGGATGACATTCCACTCTTCATAACAATCCGACCTTAAAATTAATATCCTAGCGGGACATATCCTAAATCAAAGATCCCACTTTTGTGATTCCGTGGTGAATTCTACTAATAAGATTCACTTTGCTGACTCGCCATAGTGCAACAACTTGAGCGACCTGCTTATTGTAAGTAGTGAAGCTGACATTTAACATTGCGCGAGACATTTATAAAGAAAGTGGGGGAATATGAGTGCCTTAAAAGATATAAAAGTGCTCGACTTATCGAGAATATTAGCTGGTCCTTTTGGTACACAAATTTTAGCGGACTTAGGAGCAGAAGTATGGAAAGTAGAATCTCCCTGGGGTGATGATACTCGGAGTTGGGGACCCCCTTTTGTCGGAGATGAAAGCGCATACTACCTTTCAGCCAATAGGGGGAAAAAAAGCCTCATTGTCAATCTCAGAGAAGAGAGGGGACAAAAGATTATTAAAGATCTTGCCTCAAAGGCAGATATATTTGTTGAAAACTTCAAAGTCGGTAATCTAGCGAGGTTTGGCTTAGACTACAAATCTCTTGCTGAAGTAAATCCGGGATTAATCTACGCTTCCGTAACTGGATTTGGACAAACAGGCCCGAGAGCCCAAGAACCGGGCTATGATGCAGCCCTCCAAGGCATGACAGGAATCATGAGTGTCACTGGCGAGGCGGACGGAGGTCCTACGAAGGTTGGAGCTGCGTGGATAGACATCCTCACAGGACTTACGTCAATAATTGGAATTCTTTCAGCGCTTCACGAAAAAAGTATAAGCGGTAGAGGACAGCATATCGATGTATCGCTTTTCGATGTAGGTATAGCCTGCATGGCAAACATAGCCCAGAGCTATCTTGCTACTGGGAACTCTCCAGGAAGAATAGGAAACGCGCATCCCCAAGTGGCCCCTTATCAGGACTTCAGGGCCTCGGACGGAGATTTCATGACGGCCGCAAACAATGACGATCAATTTCGCAGGCTTTGCGAAACTGTCGGCTTGCCAGAATTAGCTGAAGACTTAAGGTTTACAACAAATGCCCTCAGAGTAGAGAACAGGAATGAACTAGAAAAACTTCTAAATGACCAGATAGGAGCAAAGCCTATCTCCCACTGGATGTCGGAGATGCAATCAGCCGGGTTAACCGTGACTCCAATAAACACAATCGAAGATGTTTTTAAGGATCCTCAAGCTGAAGCCAGAAATGCCTTATGGAATGTAGATCATCCTACCCTGGGAAACATACAGCTCCTAGGTTCTGCACTGCAACACCTAAGTAGAACTCCCGCTTCACCCCAGGGACATCCCCCTCTTCTGGGTGAACATACCTCAGAGATTATGAAAGACGTATTAGACATGTCACAGGATGAGATAGATACCCTTTTGTCTGAGGAAGTAATCAAGGATCGTTAACTTACCCAACTACTGAGCAATATTCTATTCTGGAGTCTCTTATGAAAATAAAAAGCGTTAGATCTGTCACACTCGACATCCCTAAAAAACCTCCTACATCAAAATCAAGAAGACCAAATTGGAACAACACGTCTCCTAGAGCCCTCCCCATAAACAAATATCCAGAATTTGAAACCGTGCACGGCAAAATGCCTGGGGCAAACACATCTGAAAGCACATGGGTGCAGGTTATAGCAGAAGACGGTACGTGGGGACTTGGGGAAACCAGTTTTGGTGAAATAACAGCCGCAGTTGTAGATTTTCACTTTGCACCTCTTTTGGAGGGTCGTGATTGCTTCGCATTGGAATTCCTTAACGATCTCATGTGGAGATCAACTCAAAGATTCGGGTCTGGTGGACTGGCCACAGTAGCGCAATCGGGAATAGACCTTGCACTCTGGGATCTAAAAGGAAAACTTATGGATCAGCCGGTCTACAGTCTCATAGGAGGTCCTTGTAGAGAGAAAGCCTTATGTTACGTAACATCCGATGACTTAGACTGGTCAATAGAACTAGGATTCAAGCATTTTAAAGTCTCCAACCCGGCCCATTACGACATGGGAATTGACGGACTCAACCTAGTGGAGGAGAAAATAGCCTCAGCAAGGGAAATCGTCGGTAACAACTCTGAATTAATGTACAACCCAGTTATGTCCTTCAATGTAGAGTTCGCAATTCGAATGGCTGAGCGACTAAAACCCTATGGCTTGCGTTGGTTAGAAGAACCTCTAATTCCAACAGACTTGGAAGGACACATTGAACTTAGAAAAGCAATAAACTGGGTACCTCTAGCAACCGGTGAAGATCATCATGGCAGATGGACTTTCCGACAACTGGTAGAGAACAGGGCGGTCGATGTCTTACAGCCTGACCTTAAGTGGTGCGGGGGACTAAGCGAAGCTCTGAAGATTTATGCTATAGGGGAGGCAGCTGGCATTATCACGATACCTCACGCCGCCGCCGCTTCTCCTTGGGGACAACATTTTGCCATATCTATGCCTGAATCTCCCATGGCTGAGTTCTGGATGGGCTCTGATCCAGGAATACCGTTAGAAGAACTCTGTCCGATACCAGGAATGCCGATGCCTAAAGACGGATATATAAAACCTTCCGACGCACCTGGGTTTGGCATGGAAATAAAGGAAGAATGGATTATTCCATGGGACCATTCTGCCGCATCAAGGAATACTGATAAAAGGTAATGTCGAGTTAGTAAAGGAGTCTATATGAAAATAAAGAGTGTAAAAGCATTTCCAATAAATATTGCCCCTCATCCCACAACAAAGCCCCGGGTAGAAGAAGACCCTAACGGCGGTTATTTCGCTAGCCCGATGGATAGATACGCAAGTGACCGTCCTGGAAGAACATGGTCTGACAGTTGGGATAGGGTTGCCTGCGTAGTTACAGCAGATGACGGGACATGGGGATTGGGAATATCCATAGCCGCTGGTCCCGTAACTTCCATCATAAATGATCACTTCTCGGAACTTATAGTTGGACTCAATCCAATGGCAACTGAGAAATTGTGGGACATGATGAGGCGAGCTTCAGCTGCACACGGTACCGCAGGCATAGCCAGCTACGCAATCAGCGCGGTAGATAACGCGATCTGGGACCTTAAGGGCAAATTGTTGAAACGACCAGTATATGAACTGCTAGGAGGGCCTGTAAAAGACCAGATATTCTGCTATGCCTCAAACACAATGCTCAAATATAGAACTAGTGATTACATGGATTGGTTCATGGATCTTGGATTTAAGGCTGTAAAAGTATTTTTGCGCCACGGTCCTGAAGAAGGACTTGCAGGCCTAAATAAAAACGTGGAAATAATAGCGAACGTCCGAGAGCAAATCGGACCTGATGTAGAGCTTGCTGTAGACTCCTGGCTATCACTCAACATAGAGTACGCCGTAAGAGTGTGTGAAGCATTAAAACCGTATAACATTAAATGGCTTGAAGACTACATGCTTCCAGAGGACATGGACAGCTACGCCAAACTCAGGTCACGAGTCCCCGGACAAACCCTTGCCACCGGAGAACACTGGTATACGATACATCCATTTGCAGATGCAGCTGGTCGTGGTCTAGTAGACATCCTACAACCTGACATACAGTGGGTAGGAGGCATGACCGCTAGTATCAGAATTTGCCATATAGCGGAGGCTCATGGATTGACCGTTATTGGCCATGCAGGTATGAATTATCCATATGGACAGCACTTGGCCTATGCAATGCCTGTAATTCCATGGGGGGAACGATCTGAAGGTGTATCTCCTCCAGGAGTCCCACTTGAAGAAATGGTTTCCCTGCCAGGAACGCCCGTCATAAAGAACGGGTATGTTAAACCGTCCGACGCGCCAGGTTTCGGGATAGAAGTCAATCTAGACTGGCTGGAGGAAAGAGCAGTTAGGTAATCTAGATCAGAGAAAAAAAGGGGAGAACAATTTAATGTTCTCCCCTTTTTTCCCGGACATGGGATTAACGTCTATTTAGAATTCAAAAACCCCACTCTTTCGTATTCCCCTTTGACCACTGGCTTAGCATCGACTTCCATCCAGTCTTCCATGATTTCAGTGTATAAACTTCTGAAGTCCAGATTGAAATGAAGGTCACCTTCTAATAGATCCTCGCTACGCAGGGATGGGTACTCGCTGTACTGTCCTCCAGCTACGGCATCTCCAATGACAAAAGCGACGCCACCAGATCCATGATCAGTTCCGTTGCCATTATCCTTAACTCTCCTACCAAATTCAGAGAATACAAACATAATCACATCTTCACTCTTATTAGCTTGTTTCATATCGGTATAAAAATCATAAATACCACCCGCAACATCGGTGAGAAGGCCCTCTTGTAACGCTATTCCATTGGTATGAGCATCAAAACTTCCATGTTGGGTATAACAAATACGGGTCCCTATATCTGCTTGTAAGACTTGAGCTGCACCCTTCATGGCTTTCGCAAATGAGTTTGTAGCATATTCCACGTCAGAAGAATATTTTTCAGTAACGGTGCCAAGAATATCAGCCCCTTTTAAAGCATCCAGACCCGTCTGACTCAAGTAGTCCATAACTGGTCCACTTCCCAATGCCTGGGTATACATGTCCCTGAAAGCCTGAAGAGCCTCATTCCTCTGTGAAGTATCCCCCATATGATTCATCAAGCCATATGTTTCTAGATCCGTCACGGATGCAACCGGAGCGCCATGTGACACCAAAGCTCTAGGCAATCCTGAACCAAAATTAACGGCTGCCACGACATTATCATGCTGAGGATGAAGCTGATTTATTGTGTTTCCAAGCCAACCCTCATTTCCTACTTTGGTCGGCTCCGCAGTATGCCAGATATCCATTGAACGAAAATGGGATCGATTGGGAGTCGGGTATCCCACTCCATGTACTACGGCAACATTACCTTGATCATATAAATCTTTGATAGGTGCCATTGCTGGATTCATTCCAAGGCCATTACCTATTGGAATAACCTCGTCTTCTGTGATTCTAACGTTAGGTCGATTATCCACATAATCTGGATTGTTATATGGGATAACGCAGTTTAAATAGTCATTACCGCCTGAAAGTTGCACTACCACTATTTTCTTATCAGCCATCAAAGAACTCCTATAAGTCAGTTAGTACCTGAGTTTACACCTTTTCGAAAATCTGAAATCTGTGTCGTCCCGTTTCCAGCACATAGACTCTACCATCATCGTCTAATTGAACCGAGCATGGATCCCATAAATAGGCCTCCATTCGTGCAGAAACCTCTGAAGGATCATCAGTATCTGCCTCATAGACCGATTGATAAGTCGCTCGAGCTGCTCGCTCGTCATCCTGCGAGGCAAGGTATTCTACAGCCCATGGATTCAAATCCGCTGCGCCGCGGTGAGCATCTAAAAAATTCCCGTCTGAGTCTAGGACCTGCAACCGTTGATTACCCCAATCCGCAACATACATATTTCCATCCTCGTCTACGGCAAGACCGGCGGGTCTGTTAAATTGTCCCTCACCACTACCAGACTCCCCGATCACTGCTACAAATTCACCGTCAGGGGTAAATTTCTGAATACGATCATTTCTCCAGTCTGCCACGTATATATATCCATTGGAGTCATCACATATCCCCCAAGGGCGATCAAATTCACCATTTCCCGAACCTTGTCTTCCCCATTGGTCAATATACTGCCCGTCAAAAGTGTATTTTTGTACCCGATTATTCCTTGAATCTACCACCAAGAGAGAGTCCCCTTGCACAAGCAGTCCACTAGGTTGATTAAACTGGCCAGGTTTCGATCCTTTCTCACCCCAATAACTAACCGGATTACCATCCCGGTCAAATTTTGTGATCCTATGAAGTTTCTCGTCCGAAAGATAAATGTTTTCGTCACCATCTAAGACGATGTCAGTTGGCCAGATCATTCCCCCAAGAGAACTGTCATTCGTGGCGATCTGTCCAAGAAAGTCATGATCCTTCGTTACTATTTGAATCCCATTGGAACCCTTAGTAGTAGGCTTCCCACGGCTAGCAACGAAAATTGTTCCATCTGACCTTATAGCCATAGAGGTCGGTAGTTGAAAACCTCTCCCACCAAAATCAGCAGCAAATCCAACATTTGTTAAATATTCCAGCTTAAAAGTTGCGGTGGTCATTAATTTCTCCTCAGTAAAGCTCGACAATCTACCTAAACAGTTTGGTATTCCTGACTCGAGACAACCAGCTGAATTACTGCTACAGCAGCCTCATCAAATATATTCGCTGTATCATCGTCAGACCAAGACATGTTCCCAAATTTGGAAGCATAATTCTTCAACCCGTTTTTTGTGGTTTCCATCACATCTAGGGGCCCTAGAACATCTAAGCAGTGGTCAACCAGACTGTCGTAGGACATCTTTCCGGATGGTTCCAAGGATTTGATCCTGTCCACTATATCTCTTATACCCACTTTATCCGGGTCATTCAAAATCCTGCCCGCGAAATTAACCCTTTCAACATATGCCCCCGTATTGATCCACTCAACCCCTCCCTGCCAACCTTCAACGCTTGGAGGCCTCATCAACCCCTGACCCATGTTCCCACACGCCGCATCTGCAGCAAATATATCGTCTGAAGGAAGTTCAACAGGACCAGCAAGTCTCATCGTGCCAATAACCATTTCCGCAGGACTTTTTATACGTGCAAATCTTGAAGATTCGTCTTTAAAAAAGTCAGCATCAAAGAGGGTTTTCAGCATAGCCTTTATACTGTGTCCGCTATTGAAATATGTCCTGACCAATTCATCTATTGCTTCGGGATTTACGGGATCTTCATGAGGCCATTGAGGAACCGGAAGTTCATCAGCAACAAAGAAATGGTAGAGGTGACGAGCAAGAAATCTTGCTGTAGCCTCCTGCTCACATATAATCCTTACAGCATCCTCCCCATTCCAATTACCAGTTTGACCTAAAATAGTCTTTTCTCCATGGTCGTGGTCATCATCATCATATTCAAACTGCCATGACATATATCCATACGGCCTAGCAGTGTTATTGCGCATACGTATCGACATATAATCAGGGTTTACTATCCTCCAGCCGGTGAATGCCCTCGAGGTCTCCTGTATATCCTCCTCAGTATAGTTACCTACACCCATAGCAAACAGCTCAAGAATTTCTCTCCCATAGTTTTCATTTATATTTGAGCCATGGTTATCCTGATTATCCAACCACATTATCATCGCGGGATCTTTTGACAATTGGATTAACAAATTGTCAAAACTACTCATCCCGTGTTCTCTGAACATAGAAACTTGATTAGTTACAACTCTACTTTGAATGAGTTTTGTAGACGCTGTAGCGAATATCCTGTGCCAAAACAAACACATCTTCTCCCTCAATGGAGTATCTGTCATAACGAGCCTGTAAACCCAATGGGGTCCCCCACCAGATCGTAAGTCAGACAAATCTACGTGATATCTGCGAATCAAATCATCAGGAATAACGTCGGCGTGGTCAGGGTTCAGAAGTTCATCCAAAGTCTTGTCATATCCTTTAGATAAGGCTTCATCCATCTCAGATGGCGTCGCTCCAAATCCTGCGCGGCGTAGGAGATGAGCCATTTGGACTGCTTCTTTTCTAGATTGTACAGTCGTCATATTTTCTCCCCGTGGAAAACAATTACCTCATTGGTGAACATATCATGAGGCGAAGTATACCAACACGCAATATAGGTTATAAAGGGGACGATGATTAAATTTTTTCTAACTGTTATGAATACAAAAAAGGTTATAGCCTAGTCAGCGAGTCTTCCCTCTCTGAAAGAGGCAATAAAATTCATGCAAAACTCGTCACGCCCCAGTAGCATGTCCATGGCGACTTTTACTCTGTCAGACTCCAAATCTAAACCCATCACGCGACTCCAATTACTTTCTATCGGGTTCAATATTCCAGAATCAACTCCGGCATCTATAGCTAGTCTAATAAAAGTGTCATTTATCAATCTTCTCGCAGGTAATCCAAACGATACGTTACTAAGTCCACCAGTGATCCTCACCTCCTCCCCAAACTCCATTCTCATCAACCTAACAGCTTCCAGATAATGGTTGCCAAACGTCTGATCTACGGAAATTGGAAACAGCAAAGGATCAATATGGATCCGATCAAAAGAAATATTTCTATCTCTACATTGATCCACCATTTTTACAGCATTTTCAAGTCTTCCCTCTTCATCTGAGGGCATCCTATCAAAACCAGCAGCGGTCACTATCACATGTCCTTTATGGGCAGAGACCAAGTCGAGTACCCCAACTCTTTCAAGGGAGGCCGAATTAATCATGGGATCGCCCTGAGGTCTCCCAATACGTTCATATTCTTCTAATCCAGCGTTGATTATTTCTGGGCTAGATGAATCTATACTCGGAGGTAAATTGGATATAGAACCAAAAAATCCCACCAACCACTTGATAGCTTTTTTTTGAATTTCAATCCTGTGAGATATCTCGTCTATGTTCAAATCAAGAAAAGTACTCCCAAATCTCTCCTGTCTTTCAATTTCTACTGCAATATAAGCTTCTCCTTGTTTTTGTTCATAAGGGTCCTCTGACATACCCTTGCTTACAGCGATCATGAAATGCTTAACCCGCCCCTCCTCATAGACCTTAGTTCTCTTAAATTCATCAGGGATCGTCATGAATTGTTGGACTCCATCGACCCCACGATATGTCACACACTCTCTACCATTTGGGTCCAAGGTAACTCTCTTCCCCTTGCGCATAAGAACTCTGGTGGTATGAATGTTTTCCCCTATTACGGAAAATACGGGCGATTTCAACAAATTGTTCCTCGCTTAGATACTTTTTTCACCGGCACCTAAATGTCCGACATGTCGATATTTTAATACTTGTGAAGAAGACTGAGTAAACAGCCACTACAAACAGCTATAGAATATGTCCGTATATGTATTTTTAGCAAAAATCTAATGGAGAAAATTCAATGACCAATGATTCTTCGCCTTATGGACCTCTTTCTGGCATCCGGGTTATTGACTGGACCATGTGGCAGTTTGGACCAGTCTGTTCCATGATGCTTGCCGACATGGGAGCAGAGGTTATAAAAATTGAATCTTTGGACGGAGATCACGCTCGTCAATTCCACACAGTGAGTGGTACCTCGTCATCTTTGGGCGGAGGTCTTAACGCCTACTTTGAATCACTCAACCGACAAAAGAAAAGCATGGCTTTAGACCTCAAGACTGAAAAAGGAGTTAGTGTTTTAAAAAAATTGGTCGCGGAATCTGATGTATTTGTTCAAAACTTTCGACACGGTGTCGCTGAGAGACTCGGATTAGGGTACGAGGACTTGAAGGCCATAAATTCCGCAATAGTCTACGGGGCAGCAACAGGTTATGGGCCAAACGGTCCCGACGCCGAAAAACCTGCATTTGCATATACTGGTGAAGCGCGATCAGGTTCCCTTTGGTGGGCAGGACCAGATGATGGAAATCCATATAACCTGCAAAGCATTGCGGATCAGATCTCTGGAATAATGCTATGCAATGGAATATTGGGAGCTTTGGTTAATAGAGAAATAACAGGAAAGGGTCAAAAAGTGGATGTTTCTCATCTAGGAAGCATGATGTGGCTCGCTGGAAACAGATATGGAATGGCTCTTTTAACGGGTCTTGAACCAGGAGGCCAAGATCGAAAAAGTGCACGGAATCCCCTTTGGAATAGCTATAAGTGTTCCGATGACAAATGGATAGCATTTGCTATGAATCAAAGTGATAGATACTGGCCAGCGTTTTGTGAGGCGTTAAACCGCAAAGACTTCATAACAGATCCAAGATGTAGCAACATGGAAGCCCGGGCAGAAAACAAGATCGAAATTATTAGGGAGTTGGATACTGTATTCGCTCTTCACCCCAGAAATTACTGGGCTGAGCGCATGGAGACGGTTGGAGGAATAATATGGGAGCGAGTACAGGACGTCTGGGATTTACCTAAGGACCCACAGGTCATCCAAAATAATTATATTGTAGATTTTGATCATCCTTCACTCGGCCAGGTTAAATACCTGCAGACGCCTATTGGTTATTCCACCACGCCATTGGAAACCCAACGTTCGGCACCAGAATTGGGACAGCATACGGAAGAAATACTCATAGACACACTAGGTTATAGTTGGGACGACATAGCAACATTCCAAGATGAGGGAATAATACTTTAGAAAGTTTTTGACCACTAAAAGGAGAACCAGCGAAATGGATTATGAATCGGGTGTGATTGAGGTCGCCGAAAACGTATATGCATGGATAAATGAAAATTGCGCAACAAACGCTGGCTTCATCGTCGGGGAGGAAGGCGTCATCGTAATTGACACCCTCATGACACCATCACTGGCAGGTTCATTGATGACAGTGGTAAGAGACGTTACTGAGAAACCTATCAGATATGTGATTAATACACATTTCCACGGAGATCACATATATGGCAATCAATATTTCCTACCAGCGCCAATAATTGGACACGAGAATTGCAAATTCGACCTCGACACAAAGTGGGACGACAATTTCAACCGTTACTGGTCAAGAGAGGCGCTAAGACCTGAACTTTCCAGAATAGTAAAAACTACACCAGATGTAACCTTCAACGACAAAATGTCTATATGGCTGGGAAACAGAGAAATACAGCTCTCCTTCCATGGAAGAGCTCATTCAAACAGTGACATATTACTGTATCTTCCTGAAGAAAAAGTACTTTTTGTTGGTGACCTAGCCGTAAATAAAACCATCCCAGCGTTCCCTGATGGCCACATCACTGACTGGGTATCCGTACTGGATCAGGTAGATAAAATTGATACAAACACAATAGTACCTGGACACGGTCCAGTCGGGACAAGGGCAGACTTCAATGAGGCAAAGGATCTTCTAAACCTACTCAATACACAGATAAAGTCGTCCTTTGACAATGGCGCTACGGAAGATCAAGCCGCTCAAAAAGTAGACGTTGGCCTATATTCGAGCTTTGCCAATCAAGATAGAATCCCTCAAATAGTCGAGATGGCATATAAAGCATACCGTGGAGAATTATAGTACGGCGTCCTTAAGAAGCAGATGCTGCGAGTGATTGTCCCCTATCATAATTTAGTTCGCCACGTTGCTGTAAAAATTGGCGTACTAAACCATCCAGAAAATCGTAATCATGAAGACTAAACTCGTCATCTCCGCTCATTAGAACATTTACATAGCGATTAAGAAGACCTGGCAAAGCTACTTTGACAGATATGACGTTCCTAAAATATTGATTCAGGTAATGTTCCTGAGACATATTGGAATCAAGGAAAGGACCGAGGTCCTTTTCCGTGTAGACTCCCTCTCTGGTAATTTGACTGAAAAATGCAGAAAAAACTGATTGTCCCTCGCCATATCCATCCATATAAATCTCAGTTTTTTCTATTTCTTTACCCCCTATAAAAATCGGGTAGCTTCTATGAATCGACAAATGGGACCAATTAAGCGTGCGAGCACATTCCGGCGTGATGAATCTTTCAAGTTCCCGTGGCCCCCAACTCCAATCGCTTCCCCAAAGGCTCCGGCCCGGAATAGAAGGGGCGCCTTCTATAAAAGTGTTTCCAACACTGAGACCAATAATATGTTCAACATATGTCCTTATTGCCCTAATAGCAGTCGCAGGAATCTGAGATCCATACTCTTCAATCAATAACCTGACCATTTCAGAGTCTTCTTGGTAAATATTTAACAATTCAATAGAAGCGCTCTCTTCCAGATTGACACCATAATTTTTGATCACAGCATTCCAAAGACGTTCGCTTACTAGAACATCCCCAGATTCAATTCTGGAAATCACACTCTGGTTCACACCTATAACTTTGGCGACATCTGTCTGAGTTAAACCTTTCTCCTTTCTGGCTTTTCTTAAAGC
>Ga0209034_10000014_pt1 | contig 79192 bp, 77 predicted proteins | sample MarorgKNORR_S2LV_2_FD_188219 | JGI IMG/M metagenome (GOLD analysis project Ga0209034, IMG submission 188219) | Marine microbial communities from the Southern Atlantic Ocean, analyzing organic carbon cycling - 250m_A/KNORR_S2/LV (SPAdes) (version 2) | ecosystem: Environmental > Aquatic > Marine... | reverse complement strand
ACTAGGTGGTTTGAAGGGGAATCAGGCCAAATTCAAGAAGATATCGGGCAACTGCAAGATTTGGGCATTAATCACCTGATTCTTAGTTTTACAGGAGATTCAACCTCGGAAATTACAGATAAAATGTCCTCATTTATATCAGAGGTCGAAACTCCTCTTCGCAACTAAATTGATTGCCGAAAATTCTCAGACGAAGCAGATGATGTTTTAAAAACAGATGTGGTCGCAACAAAGACTCTGCTAAAGTGTCCACACAAGTTTAGGAGAACAAAAAATTGGCTACGGGATTCTTATGGCACGAAAAATATATGTGGCACGACACAGGAAGCGGAGCCTCAGTAAATATTGAGCCTGGCGAACACTTCGAGAATCCCGAAACAAAAAGACGGATGAAAAATCTTCTGGATGTGTCTGGCCTTACTGATAAACTTACTCGCCTTGATCCTCGTATGGCTACTGAAGACGAATTACGGCGCTTCCACACAGAAGATTACATCAATAGGATTAAAGAGCTTAGCGACGATTTAGGAGGATTGGCAGGGCCGAATACACCGTTTGGAAAAGGCTCTTATGAAATTGCCAAGCTAGCTGCTGGAGGGACAATCGTAGCCACAGAAGCGGTATTGAGTGGCAAAGTGGATAACGCCTATGCCCTTGTACGACCTCCTGGGCATCACGCCGAACGCGATATAGGAAGAGGATTCTGCATATTTGCCAACGTGGCATTAGCTGCAATGCATGCAAGGGATATCTGGAAAATTGAACGGATAGCAACTATTGATTGGGACGTTCATCACGGTAACGGAACCCAACAGGCGTTTTACGACGACCCCAATGTTTTAACAATTTCCATTCACCAGGATGGTCTATTCCCTGCAGATTCGGGAAAATTTGCTGAGCGAGGAAGGAAGGAAGGGGAAAACTTCAATATCAACATTCCTCTACCTGCAGGCTCAGGACACGGCGCCTATCATTCAACAATAGAACGTATCGTGACACCTGCAATAAGATCCTTTCAGCCGGAAATAATACTAGTTCCTTGTGGATTTGATGCAAGCGTATATGACCCATTGGGTCGAATGCTGCTAACATCTGAATCCTATAGACAACTTACCCAAATGCTCCTGGAGTTGGCTAATGATGTATGTGAGGGCAAAATTGTGTTCTCTCACGAAGGTGGCTATTCAAAAAGGTACGTCCCATTCTGTGGTCTTGCTACGCTGGAAGCATTGAGTGGAATAAGGACCGAAATAACTGACTTGGGAGTCCGCGACGATTTGCCCGGTCAAGATTTAGCACCTCATCAAGAAAACCTTATTGATGAGATTGCTAGCGATGTAAAACAGGCGTTTTTGCCTAAATCTGGACGATTCATCTGACTAATAAACAAGGAATAATCGTCTCAGATAAATGGGAACAATCCAGTTAAACAACTTGTGAAATTCAGGTCTATTTACGTTTTAGAAAGGGCTCCATCATTATTTGAGGTTCATCACTCTCATAAGCTTCCGAGAAGACCTCGATACCAGAGTGAATACCGTCTTTGATAGAAAGTCTTTCCCATTGAGTCATCAATCTTTTTTGTGCCCTGACGGCGATAGGCCCCGAATTTGCAATTGACGCTGCGACTCTAACTGTTTCTTTTTTTAACTCTTCTGGCCTAGCTACAACCTCAAGAAATCCCCAATCATAAGCCTTAGCAGCATCAATATTTTCACCGGTCATAACTAGATAACTTGCCTTTCCCCAACCAACAAGACGAGGCAAAAGAGCAGCTTCAATCACCGAAGGTAAGCCAACTTTTACTTCTGGCATACCAAAAATTGCTGTGCTTGAGGCGATTCGGATATCACAAGCTGCAGCTAATTCCATACCAGCTCCCAAAGCGTATCCATTAATCTTTGCGATCACTGGAACCGGTAAGCTTCTAATTTTTGAGAAAAGACTATGCAATGAGGTAATAAATATCTTCGCAGTATCTGTATCCAGACTCTCGAGTTCCACAATATCTGCTCCACCCACAAACGCCTTTTGCCCTGCTCCCTCCAGAATTACAGCCCTGACTTCTGGATCATCGGCAATCGCATCAAAAGAGAGTGACAACGCATCTATCCCTTCTGAATTTAATGCATTTAATTTCTCCACCCGGTCATATGTAATGGTCACGAAGTGACCAGTTCCAGCCAATGTATTTTCTGAAAGAACCTGCATCATCCACCTTCTCGAGTCATTTAAATCACTTTGTGCTATCAGCCCCAAGGAATGGAGTTATATGTATATTCAACAAGTCGCGCACATAAGGTTATTATACGAGAGCAATTCTCTAGGAGGACAAGATGAAAGTAGGATTTATAGGCCTTGGTGGCATAGGAAAACCAATGGCAATTAATATTGCCAGATCAGGGTTTGAACTTACAGTTACAGATCTTCGGGAGCAACCCTTGAGAGATCTTGAGCAATACGGAGCTCAAACCGTCGGTTCCCCCCGAGAGGTAGCTGAATTGTCAGACATAATACTAGCTAGCCTACCTTCCAATGAAGCTAGTCTAGAAGTAGCACTTGGCGTAGATGGAGTGATCCCTAGTACGAAAAGTGGCGATATTTACATAGAACTAAGTACTATTAGCCCAGAAATTGTTCACACTATCGTAGAAAAAGCATCAGCTAAAAACGTGAATGTTCTAGACGCACCGGTAAGTGGAGGGCTTGAACAACGAGAGGAAGGCACATTGTCAATTATGGCTGGAGGTGAGGCAACTATTCTTTCACAGGCAATGCCTGTGCTCAAAACCTTTGGAGACAAGGTATTTCACACCGGTCCAAACGGAACTGGAGCTTCTATAAAGCTAATCAACAACATGCTTGCCGGAATCAACATGGTCGCCACAATGGAAGCTCTCGTACTCGGTGTAAAAGCGGGCCTGAGTGTGCAAACAATAAAAGAAGTGATTGGCGCCAGCAGTGGAAACAATAAGGTCTTTGAAGGTTTAGTTGATAAAATCCTTACTATCAACCCCGAACCACCGAAAGGTCAGACCGCCAATCAAGGTCTGCATACAATCGGAAAAGATGTCAGACTAGCCAATGAGATGGCTCAAAATTTATCTGTCCCTTTATCACTTGGTTCATCAGCCTTACAGCCTTTTCTCGCTGGTTTGGCAAAAGGCTGGGCTGATAAAGAATATTGGGTCATTATGGAATTTTTCGAGCAACTCAGCGACGCAAACATACGGCCACAAACCTGAAAATATAGAAAATTAACGTTTCAGAGCCACTCCACCTTTTATAGCCGCCATTTTCACATTTTTTGCCACTTCGTATGCAACATCAGTATCGAATATGCTTGGCATAATATAGTCATTGTTCAAATGATTACTCGGTACCCCTTCGGAAATAGCCAATGCAGCTGCCATTTTCATTTCATCAGTAACTTTTTGAGCTCTGGCATCTAAAAGGCCTCTAAACATACCCGGGAAACACAAGGCATTGTTTACTTGATTAGGATAATCTGAACGGCCAGTCGCCATCACCGCCACATATTCGTCAATTTCTTCAGGCCAAATTTCCGGATCGGGGTTCGCCATCGCCAATATAATAGGATCCTTGTTCATCGTTTTGACATCTTTTGGAGAAAGAACTCCAGAACCTGACAAACCGACAAATATATCTGCATCAACGATGGCCTCTGTGAGGTTTCCAGAAACATTGTTAGGATTTGTTATCTGCGAATATTCCCTCCAAACGGGGTTTTGCTGATAGCTCTGATTCTTATCTAAAATTCCTTCTTTATCCAGACCAATAATGTTTCTGATACCAGATTTGATTAATAGTTTGGCGGTAGCGACACCTGCTGCACCAATACCTACTTGCACCACTTTTAATTCCGACCATTCTTTTTCAACTACTTTCACTGCGTTATATAAGGCCGCCAAAATAACTATAGCTGTACCGTGCTGGTCATCATGGAAAACTGGAATATCTAACTCTTCATGGAGTCTTTGTTCAATTTCAAAACATCTTGGGGCAGAAATATCTTCCAAATTTATTGCCCCAAACCCAGGAGAAATCAGTTTTACCGCCTCAATTATCTTGTTTGGATCATTAGTATCAAGAGCTATTGGCCAAGCGTCTACATCTACCAGCTCCTTTAACAATTGGGCCTTCCCTTCCATTACAGGTAAAGCAGCAGAAGGACCGATATCACCTAGACCAAGTACAGCAGATCCGTCAGTTACAACAGCTACCGTGTTTGACTTACTTGTCAAATTCCATACGGATTCAGGTTTCTTTTGAATCGCGCTACTTATCCTTGCTACACCAGGAGTGTAAACAATAGACATGTCATTTCTGGTTTTAATAGGCGTTTTACTACGCATTTCTATTTTCCCACCGAGATGTCTCAAAAAAACCTGGTCTGATACGTTTATTATTGTTACGTCATCCACGAGTTCAACAACGTTACTTAGCATCCCCGAATGCGCCTCATCACGAGCATTTATGGTGATATCACGAACCATATGACTGCGACCTGAAGATACAATGTCAATTGCGCCTATATCACCGCCAGCGGCACTTATGACCGTTGTGATTTGGCCTAGCATACCCACCTGGTTTGGATATGAAATGCGTATAGTGATACTGTGGGCGGCCCCGGGTTGTCTATTAATATTCAAAAGAAACCTCCTCTGACGAGCAATCCAACCTGATAACCTTAAAATATTCATCGCTCTAGGACAACAGGTATCAATTTCTTCTGATTTCTACATTAGTGCGATCGAGTCACCCTATAAATATATCGACTTTCTAGAATGCACTATTGAATCTTACTTTTAGCACTAACAACCAGAGCTATACTGACAATTGTCAAAAATAAAAAACCCCAAAAAATATTGGTATAGCTTCCAATGACATCAAATCCCATACCAGCTATCATCGGACCAGCGGAAAATCCAACAACTGCTGCTGCTCTATTGACCCCATAAATTCCGCCTACATTGGTTTTGCCAAAATAGCTAACTAGCAACAAAACTAGAACTGTAGACTGAATCCCATCTGAAAGTCCGCCAAGAACACCTGAAATTCCTGCGGTTAAAAAAGTATCTGCAAATATAAGAACGAATATTGAAAGGGCCCTCGTAGAAACAGCCAACAGAATCAGGGCACGCGGAGTAAATCGATCTGCTAAGGGTCCACCAAGTAACCCTCCCACAGCTGAAGCTAAAAATCGAAGGCTAACAGTAGCAACGGCGACTTCTGGACTCAATCCTTGCCCAACTAGGAATGGAACTACATGCAAGCCAATTCCTGCAGTAGCAATACCGGTGATAAATACTGTGATCGTGAGGAACCAATATTCCTTGGTATGAAGGACTTCCAGCAAAGAAAATTCGTTAGCTGTGAAGTTTTCTGACTCACTCACATCTTCATATGCATCAAGGTTTTTAGGAGAACGAACAAAAATCAAAGAGGGAAGTACCCCCGTTAAAAACATGATAGCCCCTAAAACCATCCATCCATTTCGCCAACCATATTCAGTAATCGACATTTGGGATATCAGCGGGAGTATAACTCCTCCTAAAGCTGTGATTCCAAATAGAATGGATAGAGCCAATCCACTATTTTTATCAAACCATTTAGCGATCGTAGATGGTGATACCGCTTGAATAAACCCCTGATCACTCACGCGGGCCGCGCCATAAAATATGTAAAAAGTCATTACGGTGCTAGTTTGGCTTAATGCAATCATCGCAGCTGTTGTAATTAGAGCCCCTGCAGTCAGAATTGCCCTTGGACCTGCACGATCCAGAATCCTACCAGTTACTACCGCCAAACCAGCACCCATCAAAGCTCCAAGACTTGCTGCACCTGAGATTTGGGTTCGATTCCATTGGAATTCATCTGACATAGGCAAAAAGAAAACGGTTAAAACATTAAGGCTAGCTACGGAATTAGCCAATGCCAACCCAGACACGGCCGCCAAAACAATCCAGCTGTAGTGGATTTTATTAAATAAACTAATCATTGATTCTGCTAGATACGTCTCCTTGAGGGTCACTTCCAATTATAAATATTGCTGAATCAAAAACCGAAATATAGCCAGCCAATGGCTCGAAGTTCTCCATAAATAGACTTCTCAATAGCTTTAATATGATGAAACTGAAATATCCTACACAAAGACAAGAAAATTGTTTTCCCCTGATTTGCAAAAACATATTATTGCGATTGTTATTCATTACGATTTCTCTTTAATTCTCTTATAATATTGTCAATTCATATTCAGAGGGAGATTTGCAATGACAGGAAAATTGGAAGGAAAAATAGCTATCGTCACCGGCGGCAATAGCGGTATAGGGGAAGCAACGGTTCACGCCTATGCCAGAGAAGGTGCGAGTGTGGCAATAATGGCAAGGAGGTCTGAGGAAGGCACCAAGGTAAAAGACTTTGTACGAAATCAAGGAGGCACAGCTGAATTTATTGAGTGTGATGTATCTAAACCGGATGCAATTAAAGAGGCTGTGAATAAGACAATACAAATTTTCGGCACTATTGATATTTTATTTAACAATGCTGGAGTAGCCGGACCCAATAGTTTTCCCTCTGAAAGTTTTGAAGAATGGAGCTACATTCTTGATGTAAACCTAAATGGTGTATTCAACATGACTAATGAAGTTTGGCCTCACCTAATTGAGTCAGGGGGAGGGAATATAGTGAACATGTCATCCGCTGCTGCAGTTACCGGGTTTACAGAAACTCTTATAAACACTACAGGAAGAGTGCCTCCAGCATCCTATTTCGTTGCTAAGGCAGGGGTAGATGCATTCACAAGATATACAGCTGGCCTCGGAGGTCAATCAAACATAAGAGTCAACGGTGTACGACCAGGCCAAATTCTAACGCCCATGGCTGATAGAGAAGGTAAAGGAGAGCACGGACTGAAAAAATTGTTTGATGTGGTTCAAATTTTGGAAGGTACCGGATACCCTGAAGACGTTGCCAATGCCGTGCTTTTCTTGTCCTGCCATGATTCTAGGTTCATAACTGGAGAAATAATGAACGTGGATGGAGGTATTACATCCAAATTATGAATTGCCTCAGTTGCAATGAAATTAACCCCGAAGATTCTATATTCTGCGGTAATTGTGGTAACTCTTTAGAAAGCAAGCTGATATGCCCGGAATGTGGAGTAGCTAACCCTCAGGATTCCATTTATTGCGCAGAATGTGGGTCTCTATATAAACCATCCCTTGAAGTTCAACCCCAAATCACGATTGGTGAACCAGAAAATATAAACCGGAATACAAATAGATCACAAAGGTCTATATTAATCATAGGATTAATCGCTCTAACGACAGTTGTAGTGATTTTAATATTGACGCTAAGACCAGCTGAAGTAGATAAAGTCGAGGCCGTTAGAGAGGTCCCGACAGAAGTTATTAAGGAAGTTGAGGTCGTTAAAGAAATTCCAGTAGAAGTGATCAAAGAAATCGAGGTCATTAAAGAGGTTCCTGTAGAGGTGATCAAAGAAGTTGAGGTCGTTAAAGAGGTTCCCGTAGAAGTGATCAAAGAAGTCGAGGTCGTTAAAGAAATTCCAGTAGAAAATTTGAATGCGGGTATCGATAAAGAGGCTGAAACAAAAGAAAAGCACCAACGGTATTCAATATCCTCCAACCCTACCCATCCGCTTTCACAAACATATCATGATTATGAAATCGGATTCTCCATAAGCTATCCGGAACAGTGGGATTTGGTTGAACAAAACGAGAGGGACGTTCCAGAATGGGTTATCCCTGATATTGAGCTCCGGAATCCCCATGGCGGGTTCATCAAGATAGAAGGCCAGAAAATGGAAGGTGTAACTCTTCGAAATTTCACCTCCGACAGAATAACAAACGACAGAAATTTCGTAGCGGAAACAACCGAACATATAGAAAAAATACCTGCTGACCTGACGACGGGTATCTATTCTAGAAGCGGTGAACCAGCTCAAATATTGACAGCAGTAATAGACCCTTGGGTTTTGTCCATTGTTTTCATAAACGAATCATCTAGCAAAGATGAACAAAGTACTACATTTATGGAAATAATCGAATCAATGGAAATACGTTAATTTACATCTATAAATTGTCTGGATTTTTTTACTATCATTCTTCTTCAATCAATTCATCGACGTACTCAACGAACCCAGGTTTGAAAACGAAACGCCCCATATCACGGTACCAATCCAATACACCTGGACCTGTGCCTAGCATTATGTTGGCGTATGTCAACGCATCCGCACTTTTGTTGTCATAGTCCCATAACTGTTGAATTCTCAGGAAGTAGGAAACCATAAATACATTAAATCGATGTTGCTCTTCCTTATCCAAGGAATGGTCACCTTCGATACCCCTTAAGTAAATATTAGTAAATCCAGGGTCTGTGATCATCAGTCCAATCCATTGGACGATTCCACTAGTCAATTGAGTTCTTGTCGATTCCGCTAAATCTCTATGCTGTAACCTAAGCTGTGAAGCCAAAAAAATTGCTACTGCTAAAGTTGCGACCCCGGTTGCGATTTGAGCTATAACCGCTACGTAATCAATCATGCGGCTTTACTGCCTCCAGTAATACTCAATTTAGCTTTAACCTTTAAACCCGCTAAATTGAAATATAAAAGCTAGAATTCGATTATTTCGTAAAGGATACGTTTGCCTGAAGATGTGTTCCCATTTAATGCGTCAATCAACCCTTTGGTAGCATCATCCATTCCAGCGTAGAAAGCTCTTTGGTCTTTAAAATATTCATCAAGGCTATCAATTTCAAGTTCCATTACGATTACATCCATATCCCCCGAAATGTCCACATACAACCTTGTAGGCACCCCCATACCCCTGTAATTTTCAGCCACTGCCTTGAAACCTGTCATGGCCTCAGGACTTTTCCCACGCTGGCATGTCCAAGTATTTCTCAATGCGTATTTCATTTACTTAGCCCCCTTTAATTATTTACGTATTATATTAATTGAAATATATATTTACTAATTGATACGAAATATTTTTCCCTGCTGATCCTGATTTAACTTTGCCACCGATCTAAACATTCATATTCATTACTATATTTATCGTCACATCAACCAAATGTATAAATAAGCTATTTAGAGATATACTTCCGCTTCACAAAGCAAGACATTCATACCAATTAATATAAGGATTCAAGTAAATCTTATGGATGCTAAATCTACTATCTTTGAAGACAACGATAGAGTAAGGGTCACAGAATGGCGCTTTGGCCCAGGAGAGGAAACTGGTTGGCACAGGCATGAATTAGATTACACAGTGGTACCGCTGACCAATGGAACTCTTACCATAGTGGAAAAATCGGGAGCAGAGTCATTAAACGATATATCAGTTGGCATTCCATATTTCAGGTACTCTGGCGCTGAACATAATGTAGTGAACCGCTCTGAAATTGAAGTCGCTTTTATGGAGATCGAAATAAAGTAATAATTTGGTTATCAAGGGATTGAAAATCCCATATTAAATTGAGGCAAAATGTCAGATTCCAGCAGAACCCGTATACATGTAATAGGCACCGGCGGAACCATTGCTGGAATAGGTCTTAACCACCTGGATTACACTCAATATGCTGAGATAGGCAAAAAATTCACCATTGAAGAGTCAATAGACAGAATACCAGAGGCCAATTCAATTGCTGATGTAAGCAGTGAAAACTTGATTAGTGTGGGTAGCCCTGCAATTGGTCCCACAGAATGGCTGGAATTGAACAAGCGTATCAACACACTCCTCGCCACAAATAACATTGACGGGATTGTTGTAACTCATGGCACTGCAACATTGGAAGAAACAGCTTATTTCCTACATTTAACGGTGCAGAGCAAAAAACCAGTGGTAATAACTGGGGCGATGCGTCCGCCTACTTCATATGGCACTGATGCAGATCTTAATTTGCTAGACGCTATCCGGGTTGCGGCAAGTCCCGATTCTGTCGGTAAAGGTGTCCTAACATTACTCAACAACGAAATACACAGTGCTCGAGATGTTTATAAAGCTAACACTCTTAGGGTAGAAACCTTCCGGGCCAATGAACTCGGGTTTTTGGGCTATGCTGATTCAGATGGAAAAGTACTTTTTTACCGCTCTCCTACAAGAAAACATACAATATCTTCAGATTTCGACGTCCAGAAATATGACAAACTCCCACGTGTAGACATCGTGTATGCATATGCAGGGTCTGACGATATGCTTATCGAAGCCGTCCGTAAAAACAATTCTGACGGTTTAATAATATCCGGCTTTGGATCTGGAACATTACCACCAGCTATGTTGGAAGCCGCCGCTCAGGCAACAAAAGAAGGGCTTCCTGTAGTTTTAGCATCTAGGTCGACAGCAGGTAGAACCGTCATAACCCCTAGAATCTCAAAATTGGACCTTCTTGTTGCTGATAATTTGCACCCACAGAAAGCAAGAATATTACTAATGATTGGATTAACAACCACAAAGGACCGGAAAGTTCTGCAACAAATGTTTACTGAGTATTAAAAGCTCTATTGATTTAAACAGGTATTTACATGAATTCGAACACTAGCGATTATGGCAATAACACTATTCCCGCCGGTATAAAATCCAAAATATGCCGGGGGATCAATGGACTTGATATCCATTATCTAGAATCCGGTAACAAAAACGATAACAACCCCCTGGTTGTGCTACTACACGGCTTTCCCGAGCTTTCATATAGTTGGAGAAAAATAATACTTCCCCTCTCAAAATCAGGCTACCATGTTGTGGCCCCTGACCAGAGAGGCTTTGGCAGGACGACAGGCTGGGACAACGCTTATGTATCTGATCTCTCTTCCTACTACCAGATTAATTTGGTAAAAGACATATTATGTTTCATTTCAGCCTTGGGGTACAAAAGGGCAAAAAGTGTTATAGGTCACGATTCTGGTGCGGGAGTGGCAGGTTGGGCCTCACTTATACGGCCAGACATTTTTGAATCTGTTGTGATGATGAGTGCACCATTCGCTGGGCCACCCGCGATCCCTTTTGATACCCAGCAGGAAAAGATGCCACTTGATACAGCCTTTGACACCATTTCAGAGGAATTAGCCTCTCTGGAAAGACCAAGAAAACACTACCAACACTATTACCGCACATCCGAAGCGAACTCTGACATTATGAAATCCAACTCTGGTTTATCCGATTTCATAAGAGCTTATTACCATCACAAAAGTGCTGACTGGAAAGAGAACACCCCTTTCCCATTATCCGCATGGACAGCAGATCAACTCGCACAAATGCCGACCTATTACATCATGGATTTAAACGACACGATGCCTGAAGCAGTAGGTAAACATATGCCGACCCTTGAGGAAATAAATTCCTGTAAATGGCTTACAAACGAGGAACTTGAAGTCTATACATCTGAATATGGCAGAACAGGGTTTCAGGGCGGACTTAATTGGTACCGATCAGGAGGCAGTACAGGGAATAGAGAAAAATTGGAACTATTCTCAGGTATGCAAATTAATATACCTGCTATGTTTATCGCCGGTAAGCAGGACTGGGGGATATATCAAAGGCCAGGAGCCATAGATAAAATGGAAAACGATATTTGTACTAATATGAGTGAAATCAATTTGGTGGACGGTGCCGGCCATTGGGTGCAGCAAGAACAGCCTGAAAGTGTAGTCAATCTCCTAACTAAATTTTTGGGTAGTCTTCCTTAATTAAAAGCAAATTGTCATTTTTGCCAGTAACACCCATTGATGTAGAAGGCTTGGGTACCATGCACCCATTTTGTATTGAAAATAAGAAACATAACCTACATACAAAATCAAAAGGGAAATGATATGAGCAAAGGCTCCTTGTGGCAGCAACTTGAAAACACCTTAAAAACCAAAATAGATGAATTCGACGGCGTGGCTGGAGTATCTTTAAAAAGTTTCAGTAGCGGCAAACATATCTCCATAAACGGAGACGAAATATTTCCAACGGCTTCAACGATAAAAATACACATCTTAGCCAAACTTTTCTATTTAGAAGAAAAAGGTGAAATCGATTTATCGGAAAGAATCCGTTTTACCCAGGATAAGTATGGTGGTGGCAGTGGAGTAATTCATTTTTTGGAGAACGATCCAGAATTCACTGTTTTGGATGTAGCAATCCTAATGATGCTTGCATCAGACAACACGGCTACAAATATGTGCATTGATATTGCTGGTATTGAAAGTATCAATGATTTAATCCAGGATATGGGACTGCCTGAAACAAAGCTCCGGCGGAAGATGATGGACCCTGAAGCAATAGACAGAGGAGATGAAAATGTTTCAACTCCGAATGAATTGGTTATGATGATGAACCAATTACATAACGGAAAGCCCACTTCCAAGGTATCATCGCAAGTTCTACGTATCATGAGTAAGCCGAAGTCTGCTTATTTGAACAAAGCCATTGGATCTGAGGTAACTGTAGCCAACAAACCTGGAGGTATGGATAAGGTACGCGGAGACACAGGAATCGTCTATCTGCCTAATAACCCATACACGGTATCCATCATGAGCAAATTTTCTATGGTCGACTCCCTGAGCCAAGAAGGTTTTATCATTGACCTAGCAAGGACAATACATAGGTACATGGCAATTATTGAAGATACAAACGAATATGGACTTGGCCTTCCAAGAACATTACCTTTATAAACAAATGGAAACGAGAATTTTAGGAAAATCTGATTTAGTAGTCTCCACGGTGTGTTTCGGTGCCTGGCCAATTGGCGGTGGTATGGGAAAAGTCGATCCCCAAAAAGCTATTAAAACTATCCACGCTGCAATAGATTCCGGTATTTCCTTTATCGATACTGCTGAGGGGTACCAGACTAGCGAGTCAGTTCTCGGACAAGCTTTAAAATCCAGGCGAGATTCAGTGATACTGGCTACCAAACTCTCTGGCCCAGACCATTCTGAGTCACACATTCGTGAAGCACTAGAAAACAGTCTTTTTGCATTGAAAACTGATTACATCGACCTTTACCAACTTCATACCCCACAACCCAAATGGCCTATTGAGAACACTATGAAGGTCTTGAATGAATTGATAGGAGAAGGGAAAATCCGACATATCGGTCTATCCAATTTCACATCAGAACAAACACATGAAGCTATGGCATTTGGTTCTATAGTCAGCTCACAACCTCGATATAATCTACTCTTTCGCCAGGAAGACCCTACCCTCGCATTTTGTGAGAAAAGCGAAATAGGAGTTATTCCTCATTCAGTTTTAGCCAAAGGTCTATTAGGAGGCAGTTACAAACCAGGTCACATTTTCGATTCAGATGACGAAAGAAGATTATTCAATTTTTTCCAAGGTGATCTCTTCCAAGCGATATATAAAGTGACACAAAATTTGGAGGAATGGTCTAAAAATTATGGAAGAGATTTAATACAATTAGCGATCGCATGGACCTTGGCTAATTCAGCCATAACATCAGCCATTGTAGGAATGAAATCAGTAGCCCAGGTTGAAAATGCAGCTAAAGCGGCAACGTGGAAACTTACTCCCACAGACCTCACAGAGATAGATTCGATTATTGGGGATTTGCGACCAGAGTGGATAAAAGCGCAAACGCCGGCAGATATACCTTATAAATATGGGAGCTACTGAAACCTCTAAACGACGGGCCACTTTGGAGGGAACGATACATTATTTCGACTCATCATGTTTGACCCGACGCTTTGTACTTTCCGTATTAGTTGTTCGGTGTCAACGAAGCTAGGTACGTAATTCTCAATTAGAACCCGCCCATCCACTAATACAGTTTTCACGCTTCTACCATCAGCATTGTACACAAGACTATTCACAGGATTAAAAAGTGTTTGCCACTCAGGTCTCAATGTATCGTACATCACTATATCCGCCTTCTTACCAACCTCAAGAGACCCTATTTGGGATTCCAACCCCAAGGCCTTTGCCCCATCGATAGTGGCTAATTCCAGAGCCTTTTCGGCTGGAATTTGAGCAGGATCACCAGTTGCGTCTTTTATAAGCACAGCTGCTAAATACATTGCTCGGTTAGTTTCTAATAAATTGGAATTATTACCAGCATCAGTTCCTATGCCAACTCGCACTTTAGCTTTTATTAATTCAGTCAAGGGAAAGTTCTGACCATAACCACCACCATTTTTTACCACATTCGTTGGGCATGTAATTACAGCCGTATTGGTAGATCCAAGAGAATTAATTTCCTCATCAGACAATCCAACACAATGAGCAAGGGTTACATTACTTCCTGCAAACCCATATCTTTCCAAGGCAATAATAGGAGGTTCATTAATATCGTCAGACATAGACCTGCCGGCCTTATTTACGTGTAGCGTACAACCGACGTTAAATTGGTCCGACAAGATCTTTAACTCACCTAACAGTTCCCCTGCAACATATTCTGGAGAAAAGGGCATGGCCCAGGCATAGAGTCTTCCATCAAGTGCACCATTATATTGAGATATAAATGATTCTGTGACTCGCAAGGCTTGATCGTGGGAATATACTGTCATCCGATAGGGGTTTCCTGTGTCAGTTAACTGAATACCAGTAATCATTCGTATTCCAGATTTTTCATAGGCATCCAGACATACATCAACATTTTTGGTACTTCCTGGGTCCATAATAGTGGTGGTGCCGTAACTCAATAATTCAGTGATGGCTAACAGTGAAGTCCACAACTCTTCATCAGATGTCATTGAATCTTGTAGACGAAATACATTAACAAGATAATCATCTCCAAGGTCGTCTGGAAATATCCCCCGAGTCGCATGTGCGTAACTTATATGGCAATGGCCATTTATGAATCCAGGCGTTACTACCATGTCTTTAGCTTCAATTACTTTATTAACATCGACTTGAGAAACATCAATGGTCTTATCTACAGCAGCGATTCGATCATTTTCGATCAATATACTGCCACCACTAATAATCCGTCTTTTCTCGTCCATAGTAATAACGTAGGCGGCATCTTTTATAAGAATTCTATTAACCTGCATATCCAATGTCCGTAGTTACTTCAATAACACTTTTTCTCTATAAAAAATGGCTGACAATCTCATCGTCCAACATTTCCAAGGTATCAACATCCCCAGTTTCTATACCACCAAACATGATTTCTTTCACTCCTTCGTTAGCGAATTCTTCAATTCGCTCAATGACATAGTCCAAACTTCCTGCTACAGATCCACTTTCTTCCGCTTCAACCAATTTACCCCTGTAATTGCCATGTGCAGGGTCTGACGAACGGTAACCTAATTTACGAACAAAATCTCTCGCTTCTTTGGGGTCATTTGTGATTTTAATGGGCATTAGCAAAGTTTTTTTTATTTCACCTGGGTCTCGACCTACTTTTTCACAATGGCTTTCCAAAACAGAGATCTTGTGCCTATACAGATCCATAGACATGCCCCTACCCGACCAACCATCCAAGTTAAAGACATCCCCATATTTTGCTAGAGTCATTAATGTTCTTTTTTCCCCAGTACCACCAACCAGTATCGGTAAATGTGGTTCTTGATAACAGCCTGGAGACATCGGAGCCTGTTCCAATTGATAATATTCACCTCTATAATCAACAGGAGTTTTCGATGTGAATAATAGCCTGATCAACTCACAGGCTTCTTCAAATCTGTCAGAACGCTCCTTCATGGAAGGAAAAGGCCACCCATAGGCAAGATGTTCCCTTTCATACCAAGCTGCCCCCAAAGATAACGTAAACCTGCCTTCTGAGACCTGATCTAAAGTAGTAGACATTTTCGCGACCAACCCAGGATTTCTATAGGTATTGCCTAAAACTAAATGACCAAGTCTAAGCCTTCTGGTCATACCTGCCGCCGCAGCCAATATAGTAAATCCTTCAAAAGCGTTTCCTTTTTCTGCAGCTACTGGATCATCTTTTGAACTTAAAGCATGCGGCGGCAAAAAATGATCCGCAAACCACAGACTCTTCCAGTTGCCTTTCTCCATAGCCAAAATTGTTTTAGAAATTTCTGGCCAGCCTGTTTCGTAACAATTAACTTGTACCCCGAATTCCATCTTCATATCTTCAATACACCTTTACACCCTAAAGTGATAATCCGTTGCAATTTGTAGATTAATGAATCAAATCCGGCAACTCAAGTGAGATTCCAATCTAGTATTTATCTCTTATTTGGTAAGAAGTAAGCGAATTCATTACAATCACTCTCAAATTAATCAAATTTACTAACCCAAGGAGATCTAAATGACTTCAGCCTTAATCGAAATCCGAAGAGTGCCACTACCTGGAAAGGAATTCATCCTGTCTGAAGGGGTAAAAAAATCGTTAGAGGCCACCGGGAAATCAGGAATCATTACAGCGACAAGTGCTTCATCTCATCGGGAAAGCAGAGATGTCACCACTGCTATTACCGGGCTAACTTTAAATGAAGTAACAGAGCTGGAATCCTCTATACTCAATTCTCCGGAAGCTCAATCAAGATTGATGGCCCTTGAGGAACTTTCGGTAAAAGTAACCTACCAGACCCTGGTAATTCTGGCACCTCCTGAAAATACAGATATGGCAAAAGCTCAATACATCAACCGCAGGTATTTGAAAGCGAAAAGAGGTCAGTCGCAACTTTTGATAGAAGCCCTTCTGGAATGGAGAGATAAATTCAACAAGAAACCGATGGTAACACGACCACTGGCAAGTGATTTGGACATTGTACGAATTACTTCTCCAATCGAAACATTGGAAGAACTTGCAGGTAATATATCAACCATAAACACTGATCCTGATCATAAGAAGAACAGAGATGCTGTAAGCGAACTTACGGCAAGCGGATTTCAAACTAACAGCCGAATCATTCACAGAGTTTAATTATTCGATAGCGAAAATTTAATACTTAAAACAAAAAGAGGTGCTTTATGGCAAGACTCTCAAATAAAGTTGCGATAATAACAGGTGGTGCGGGAGGCATTGGACAAGCAGCAGGGAAACTTTTCGCCGAGGAAGGAGCCCATGTAGTCCTGGTTGACCTGAATGAATCAGCCCTGAAAGATGCTGTCCAGGCCATTGGAGATGAAAATGTGAGCTACGTCGCAGCTGACACTACAGACCCTAGTCAAGTACAGAGATTTGTAAATGCTACTGTGGAACGGCATGGTGGAATTGATGTATTTATCGCTAATGCCGGAATTGAAGGCGAAGTTAATTCAATAATAGATACGCCGATAGATATGTTTGACAAGGTTATTGAGGTGAACGTCAAAGGGGTGTGGCTAGGTTTAAAGTATGTAATGCCGGTGATGAAAGAAAGAGGTGGAGGGAGTATTGTGATCACTTCCTCTACAGCTGGTGTTAGGGGATCGGCAGGCATGGCCCCATATGCCACATCAAAACACGCAGTCATCGGACTGATGCGTACTGCTGCCATGGAAGGATCATCCATGGGTATTCGTGTAAACACAGTTAATCCAGCTCCTATACAAACCCGGATGATGCGATCGATTGAAGAACAAAGGGTGGCAGAGGGGAAGCAAGGCTTCAATACAGTTGAGGAAGCACAGAAAGCCGTGGCCGCAGGGAACCCCTTAAGACGATATGGAGAACCGGAGGAAGTAGGTAAACTAATGATGTTTCTAGCCAGCGATGAAAGCAGCTTCTGTAATGGTGGCGTCTACATGGTTGATGGGGGCACATCCGCAGGTCAAAACTCCTTTGGAAGATAATTTGTTCCCATTTAATAACTAACTTGTTAAATAAAATTAAAAACTCGCCCGTCCTAAGGTTACGGGACTTCAGGTTACTGGCTTCTGCAACTTTCTTTGAGAGTGTTACTCGTGGTGAAAATGTCGTTTTAGGCTGGGTGATCCTAGAATTAACTGACTCACCGTTCATGGTAGGTCTGGCAATGGGCATACGTCATGCCCCAGCATTTTTTCTAGGTCTTACAGCCGGTACTATTTCAGATCTTGTTGACAGGAGAACCCTCATTCGATCATTAATGGCTACAGCTACTTTGGTCGCATTCCTGATGGGGTTACTTTTGGCATATGGAAAATCAGAATTATGGCACTTACTGATAATTCCAGCGATCGGAGGCACTTGTCACATGATGATTAATACTATCAATCGTAGTTTTGTTTTTGATTTAGTGGGGCCAGAAAATGGATTATTAGGCATGTCCTACCTTGCTCTGGCCATGCGTAGTGGTGGACTGGTCGGTGCATTAGTGGTCGGTTTTGTACTCGGTAAATGGGGAGCCGGAGCCGGATATTTTGCCATATCTATTGGATGTGGATGCGCTTTTTTGATATTAACCTTAATCAAATCACCTGGGCAATCGGCGCCTTCAAAGAAAGGTAATCTTTCAAATGGTTTCTATGAATTCTGGCAAGAACTAAAACGGAATCGCACTCTGTCTGCATTGGTTTTTATTGTAATGTCTGTTGAACTTCTAGGATTTACCTCTCAAGCTTTAATGCCGAGTATAGCTAGAGACATCTGGGATATGGGCCCTGAAGGACTAGGTCTCCTTAACGCATTTAGCTCGGCTGGAGGTATCGCAGCTATAGCTATAATTTCAATATTTGGGCAAAAGGGTCGTCAAGGCATCAAATTTATTATCGTTCTACATGTATTTGGTATTGCTCTTCTTCTTCTGGGACTGGCACCAACCGTTTATGTAGCCATCATAGCTATATTTGTGATGAGCGGAATGATGGCCTTGTCTGACTTATTTTCCCAAACATTGCTTCAAAGACTCGTTCCTAATGATTTAAGAGGTAGAGTAATGGGAGCGTGGACAACAGCGGTAGGTACTGCCCCATTAGGAAGCTTAGAAATCGGTGCCTTGGCATCAGTATTGGGGGTTACTGCAGCGCTGTCCCTACATGGAAGCGCTTTAATTCTATTGGCAATAGTAACGATGCTAACATTTCGAAAACTCAGGGAAGTATAACCCGATCGGAAAGACCTGTATTATGCAACGAAAACAATCAGGTCGGTCTTAAAAATTTCTAATGCATACATATACAGCGGGGGAGTGAATGAAAATAAAGAAAATTAGAGCCGTGCAGGTCGATATACCAAAATCACCTCCCACTTCCAAACCAAGAAGACCAAACTGGAACAATACCTCTGCCAGAGCTCTTCCGATAAATAAATACCCAGAATTCACAACAGCTCACGGACAAATGCCCGGTGCGAACACCAACGAAAGCATATGGGTACAGGTTATTGCAGAAGATGGCACTTGGGGTCTAGGTCAAACAAGCTTTGGGGAGATAACGGCATCAATCGTAGATTATCATTTTGCACCTTTACTGGAAGGAAGAGATTGTTTCGCTTTAGAGTTCCTAAACGACCTAATGTGGCGATCTACCCAAAGGTTTGGATCTGGTGGAATAGCTACGGTAGCCCAGTCCGGTATCGACCTTGCCCTATGGGATCTAAAGGGCAAGTTAATGCAGCAGCCAGTTTACAGCCTACTTGGAGGCCCTTGTAGAGAGAAATCCCTCTGCTATGTGACATCGGACGATCTAGATTGGTCAATAGAGTTAGGATTCAAACATTTTAAAGTCTCAAATCCAGCTCATTATGACATGGGAATAGAGGGTCTTAATTTAGTAGAAGAAAAAATCTCCGCAGCAAGAGAAACCATAGGTAACAACGCTGAATTAATGTATAACCCGGTCATGTCTTTTAATGTGGAATTTGCAGTGAGGATGGCCGAACGTCTTAGACCATACGGCTTGAGATGGCTTGAAGAACCTTTAATTCCGACAGATCTAGAAGGACATATTGAACTGCGAAAAGCGATCAACTGGGTTCCTCTTGCGACGGGAGAAGACCACCATGGAAGATGGACATTTAGGCAGTTGGTAGAAAATAGAGCAGTTGATGTACTGCAACCAGATCTAAAATGGTGCGGTGGCTTGACGGAAGCTCTAAAAATATATGCCATTGGAGAAGCGGCGGGCCTAATTACTATTCCACATGCTGCAGCGGCATCCCCATGGGGACAGCATTTCGCTATATCCATGCCAGAATCACCGATGGCAGAATTTTGGATGGGATCAGACCCAGGCATACCCCTTGAGGAGGTTTGCCCAATACCAGGAATGCCCATGCCAAAAGACGGATATATCAAACCTTCTGACGCACCTGGTTTTGGTATGGAAATAAAGGACAAATGGATAACCCCTTGGGACCATTCAGCAATATCCAATGGATGATATTTCTAATTCAGGAAAAATAACAGAAATCCTATGAGTCCAACCCAATTAGACTAACAATTTAATTTAATTAAGAAAAATCTAAATAAAGTGAGATGACATGGGTCTTAAAGAACGAACACCAACGACGGTACAAGAATATCTCGATTACAAAACTAAATTCAGTAATTGGGGAAGATGGGGAGATGATGATCAATTTGGAACACTTAACCACATAAATCCCGACATAGTAAAGGAAACCGCTAACCTTATTAAAACAGGGAAGAGTGTTTCATGTGCGAATCCGTTGGCAACGCAGGCTGTAATTCCCGATTCACACAGAAATCCCAAACCAGCCGATCACGAAATGTCGGTCCATGAAAGAGGTTCTGGAGATTACATTGGCGTCTCATATCATGGGTTTGTAAACACACACATAGACGCCCTATGCCATTTTTTTACTAAAAGTGTGGAAGAAGGAGGACGTCTATACAACGATAAGGATCCGGCTCTTGTAACTGAATCAGGAGCTACAAGTCATTCAATAGAAAACTGGAGAGACGGTATCGTGACAAGAGGGGTTCTGTATGACATCCCAAAATTTAGAGGTACTGATTTTGTTGAATTAGACAAACCAGTGGAAGGTTGGGAATTAGAAGATTGGGCAAAAAGCCAAGGAATAACTCCCCAAACAGGTGATGCAGTTTTCATACGGTCTGGTTATAAATCATTTTGGGAAGCAAATCCAGATTTAAAAATGACATTCCCACCCAACACTCCTGGAAATGCACCTTCAATAATTGAATTTCTTTACAATACAGATGCTTCATTATTAGGCTGGGATCTACAAGAATCGGGGTATAGAGATCACGATTATCCGGCACGGATAGCCGTCCACGAGGTAATCATCCCTCACATGGGAATGCCAATTTTGGACAATGCAGATTTTGATCGATTATCAAACACCTGTGAAGAGTTAGGCAGATATACCTTTCATTTGACCATAGCACCACTAGTGGTGGAAGGAGGCACAGGGTCACCCGTAAATCCAATCGCTCTGTTTTAAGTCAAAAACTTTCAGATTCGGATTTTCACCGGATTAATTCATTGTCAGAATAACTTTCCCTGTTTCGCCTGAAATAAAAGTGTCGTACGCTTTTTGGGCTTCTTTAAGTGGGAATGTATGTGTGATTAATTTATCCATAGGAGATTGTCTTTGGATGACAAAATTTGCAACTTCACTCAGACCAGCCTGACTAAACGTCCAGGATCCTAATATTGTTAATTGTTTATGAATTATTTGAGCACTAACATCAAAAGTCGTGGTATTACCCTCTCCTACAAAACATACTTTTCCCCAGTACTTAGCACTATCAACAGCTTGAATTCTTACTTCTGGTATACCTGTGGCGTCCAAGGTGCATTCCGCACCTTCTCCTGAAGTGAGTTCCCTAATGATCTGTTCTGCATCGTGTGAAGATGAATCTATCACTTCACTAGCGCCTAACTCCCTAGCCAGATTCAGTCTGTACTGGGATATATCAACCGCTATAACCCTTGCACCCAGCTGTGCAGCAAACATAGTTGCCGAAAGGCCAACAGGTCCTTGACCAAATATAGCCACTGTATCCAACCCTGTAGGGTTCAATCTTTTTACTGCATGAAAAGCCGTTCCCGTGCCACAGGAACAAGCAGCTGCAGAAACGAAATCCAGACCTTCTGGCATAGGGATACATGTATAAGCTGGAACGAGCATGTATTCCTGATGCCCACCATGCTCTGTTGATCCATAAACCTCGTGGGCAACCAAACACATTTGAGTGTATCCCGTAAGACACATAGAGCATTGTAGGCATCCAGTGTAGTGATGCATCATCACCCTATCTCCAACGGAAAGACCACCTACATTTGGACCAACTTCCGCTACAACGCCAACGGGCTCATGACCAGGAACTTTCAAATCGGACTGTTTCGGTTTATCCGATTTTGGGGCTCTAAAATTCTTTAAATCACTGCCGCACACACCGGAAGCTTTCATTTCTAGTAACACCTCTCCCGAGGCTGGGCCCACTTTGTCGATATTTATGGCCTCCACAACAGAATTTCCAGTAAAAAACATTCCCTGCATAACTGGTTCTCCTTTCCTAAAGCTCAAAAATATGTATTGCCGCCCACATTGGTATCAGATAATTTTATCCTTTAGAAATTATCGCTCTTTTGTGTACTGCCTTACCCACGGTACTACCATTATGGGTCACTTCTATTTCATAAGTGAGGCGACCTTTTGCTCGATCCACTTCAGTCAGAGATGTGCTTATTTCCACAGTTTCCCCAACATCAGTCCTCGCAACATGTCTGAGCCCATCAACCGCATAACCTACCGTTGAGGCATTTTTATCCAAAAGATGATCAGACTGCTTTATACAGGCACCTTCCATGAGTCCCAGCATAGCCGGAGTAGACAATACATCATCCCCAGCATTACCAGTCCTATTAGTCGTCATTTCAGTAGTAACCTCTACGTTTATACGACCCGATTGCCCAACTTCAAGTTTACTAGTATCCAAAGTGTTCTCCTAAAAATAAATGTAAGCGCGATTATACCTAAGTAGGAAAAAAGAATGTTTCAGGGCATTTTTGATAAGATCCAACAGGTAACAATGAATCCAACTAACGAGAATGAAAAATTAAATCCATGGAAACGTGATGTCTAACGACAATTCATTTGCAAATCAATATCCTAAAAAACGTATGTGCATAAACGGAAAATCCTTGGCCTACATAGACCAGGGAGAAGGGGACCCAATAGTTTTCATACACGGAAACCCAACATCTTCATACCTTTGGAGAAATATAATTCCCCACGTTGCTCATCTTGGAAGAATCATCGCTCCAGACCTCATTGGTATGGGTGAATCAGACAAATTGGACAACCCTGGGCCCAATAGTTACAAATTTGAAGAACACAGCGAATACCTATATGGGCTTTTTGATAATTTAGACCTTAAAAAAGTACATTTTGTTATTCATGACTGGGGTTCAGCGCTTGGATTTTACTGGACTTTTCTAAACCCTGAAAAAGTTAAAAGTGTTTCCTATATGGAAGCGATAACAAGCCCAATAGAAAGTTGGGATGACTGGCCCGAAGTGGCAAGGAATATATTTCAAGCATTTAGATCCGATGCCGGAGAAGAGTTGATCCTAGACAAAAATATATTTGTCGAAAGAATACTAGCTGGAGATGGAAGACTTTCAGAGGAAGACCTGAAAGTCTATATGGAGCCCTTTAAGTCAGCAGGGGAAGATAGAAGACCTACTTTGACTTGGCCCCGAGAAATACCCATCGCTGGAGAACCTAAGGAAATCGTTCAGTTAGTACGATCATATTCAGATTTTTTGAGTGTATGTGACATCCCAAAACTCTTTATAAATGCTGAACCTGGATCTATATTAGTAGGCAAGCAGAGAGAAAAGACACGGACCTGGCACAATCAAAAAGAAGTAACCGTTAAGGGAGGGCATTTCATTCAGGAAATATCTCCCAACGACATAGGCGGTCATCTTGCAGAATTTATCGCCAGCCTTTCAGATTAATCACTTTACGACTTTTTAGTACTACATAGGAAAATACAACAAATCCCAATAAAGCAATCAAAAAAGTCGTTGAAATAAGAACATCAAGACCCCAAAAATCTGATACTAATCCAGATACCCCTGGAGCAACAGCAAACCCTAGAATATAGCCAACACCTACGATCGCAGCAATAAATCCGAAGTCAGATTCCCCTAAAAGGGTGGCAACTATTACTGGTTTGACAATGTTTATGATCCCAAACGCAACTCCCTGGAACACGACAAAAACACCCAGAAGCAGAAGGCTGGTTTCAGAAAAATAAAGCATTCCACTGGCACAAACCAAAATCAAGCAACTTAATATAGCAACCCAGGCAATATCAAACTGCCTTTTAAGACGTTTTTCAATTAACAGTAATCCCACACGACCACCAACTTGCATTGGCCCCATAGCTGAAGCAATCAAAACAGATGAAGTCGGAGTAGCCCCCTTGCTTTCAAATAAGGGTAATATTTGGCTTATCAGCATTATGTGATTTAATGCAAAAGCCGCGAACATAATGCTTAATCCCCAAAAGAACGGCTTTGAAATCAGAGCACCTAAGAGTGTAGAAAATCCATATGGTTTACAGGACGTCTCTTCCTTTATAGATTTTTCTCCTCTGTCAGCAGAAATCCCGAACCAAAAAAGTGGTGCTGCAAAAAAACACAGCAAAAACCCAAATATATAGAAACTGAACTGCCAACTGAAAACACTGGAAATGTAGTTAGACAATATGAAACAAAATGTTATCGAAAACCCGGCCAAAAGGCTGACCATTACAATGGGTTCTTTAGCTTCAGAAGAATACTGCCTAGTCAGGATCGCAAAACAAGGATCATAAAGGCACGCCCCCATGGCAACACCTATTACAGCCCACAATATATAAAACGACCCTAACGACTGAATGAAAGGTACAATGGTCAAACAAACCCCTCCCAGCACCACTCCAATCATCATCAGTTCTCTGCCAAATCCTTTATCAATTACTTTCCCTGAGCCTATTCCGGAAACAGCTGAAACTATAAGAGCGATCATAAGAGCCACAGATAACTCTGATATGCTCCATCCAAAATGTAATTGCCACCGTAGCAAAGATGCAGGGAATATATAGAAAAGCCCTGCCCACGCAAGAGTTTCGCCTACAGACACAGCCCAAAGTCTATTGCTAGACCACACCTTTAATGTATTTTGGTTCATTAACTTCACAAATAGCCAGTTTGAAAATGGGTCAAATATAACACTGCTGGAATAACTTGTTTGCAAACTTCTTTCAAAGATTCATACGGTGCTAGTGATATTATTCGGAATAGTGAAGTAAGGAGAAGTACATTGAACGACTTAATCTATATGTCAGCAAGCCAAATAGCATCAGAAATTAGACAGAAAAATGTTTCTTGTCTTGAAATCACCAAGATGCATTTAGAACGGATCGATTCAGTAAACCCAATGCTTAATGCCGTTGTACAAATGTGTGCTGACAGAGCACTTACTGAAGCAAAGATAGCAGACGAGAAAATTTCCAAAAAAGAATTCATTGGCCTGTTGCACGGAGTACCGATGACTCTGAAAGATTCATTGGATACGGAAGGTGTTATATCTACAGGAGGAACGAAAGGCCGAGCACATCACATACCAGACAAAGATTCGACGGTCACGGCTAGATTACGAGCTGCTGGGGCCATACTGCTGGGTAAAACAAACACACCGGAATTTACTTTAGCTGGAGAAACGGACAACCTGGTCTATGGTCGAACCAACAACCCTTATAACAGAGATAGGATTCCTGGCGGCTCGAGCGGAGGAGCTGCTGCCATTATCGCTTCGGGAGGTTCACCGCTGGACATAGGCAGCGACACTGGGGGAAGTATAAGGATGCCTGCACACTTTTGTGGAATAACAGGTATCAAACCCAACAGCGGAAGAATCCCGAGAACCGGGCATATAGTAAACCACACTATGGGAGCTGTTGACTCTCTAACTCAAAATGGGCCAATGGCTCGTCACGTAGAAGATCTGATACTGACCCTGCCGATTCTTTGTGGGCCTGATTGGATTGATCCAGCGATCATTCAAATGCCTTTAGAAGACCCGCGTTCAGTCAATGTATCTAATTTAAAAATAGCTTTCTATACCGATAACGGGATCCACAAACCCTCTCAAGCCATCCAGGATACCGTTGAACAGGCGGCAAAAGATCTTGAAGCTAGGGGTTGCCAAGTTGAAGAAGACCGACCACTTGCATTGCAAATGGTCCCTGATATAACTAATGGGTTAAACGGCGGTGACGGCAGGGCATGGGTGAAAAGGTTGATGGAAAATGCCGGTACTGAGGAAATCTCTCCTTTCCTAAAAAAACGAATAGATAGTGCGGAGCCTGTACCAACGTCAGACTACACAGCTAACCTTGAAAGATTGGATCAGTACCGTAGTGAAATGCTGACATTTATAAAAAAATATGACGCAATAATCACTCCTACTGCTCCTTTTGCTGCGTGCAACCATGGGGAAACTTTCAACGGCAAAAATAAAGATGCTTTTGCGTACACAAGCGCATACAACCTTACAGGATGGCCAGGCACAGTAGTCAGATACGGGAACACGGAGGATAATTTACCGATTGGTGTACAAATAATCTCCAAACCTTGGAGAGAGGATATCTCGCTAGCAATAGCTCTTGTACTAGAGCAAATGTCGGGTGGATGGAAAAAACCTGAAATATAAACCACTAATTATAGGAAGGTCAATTAATGAAAGACTCGCCAATAATAACCAAAATAGAAGCTATTCACTACTCACACTCAATAACCGATTTGGGTAGAGACTACAACACTTTCAATATGGTTTACGAACCAGGCGGAAATGCCAAACAATCTAGTTCTTTGCTAAGAATTCACACTGATCTCGGATTGATTGGCGAATACCCTGACGTTAATAGCATAGCGCTGGCCGAAATAAAAATCTTAGCTCCATACTTGATTGGTAAAGATTCCTTAGCTAGGGAATCAATTTATAATGACTTGAAAAGAGGCTCTCGCCACTTAGCAATGTTAGGTATGGGTGTAATTGATATTTGCCTTTGGGACATCGCAGGAAAATTTTATGAGGAACCATTGTTTCGTCTATTGGGAGGGGAATTAAAACCACTAAAGGCCTATGCGTCTACTCTACACGGAGATGAAAATGGCGGGCTAACTACCCCAGAAGACTTCGAAAACTTTGCTCAAGAATGCTTACAAATGGGGTACAAGGCTTTCAAGGTACATGGATGGGGAGAAGCTCGCACAAACATTGATCGTGAAGTAGAAAACGTCCTAAATTTAGGAAATAAACTAGGCGGCAAATTAGACCTCTTGATTGATCCAGCTTGTGAAATAAAGAATTTTGGCGACGCTCTAAAACTCGGAAAAGCTTGCGATGAGGCTGGATTTTTTTGGTGGGAGGATCCATTCCAAGACAACGGTGTCTCACAGTTTGCGCATAGGAAACTAAGACAGTTAGTAAAAACGCCTTTGCTTCAAACAGAGCATATTCGGCTTCTTGAACAACATGTTGATTTCATAATCGCAGATGGTACAGATTATGTTAGATGTGGGGCTCATGAAGACGGAGGAGTTACCGGAGCCATGAAAATTGCCCATGCGTCAGAAGGTTTCGGTCTCGACATGGAACTTCACGGACCTGGGCCGGTACATAGACATGTAATGTCGTCCATAAGAAATACGAATTTTTACGAACTCGGATTAGTACACCCAAATGTGGTTTCCACTAAGGCACCTGTGTATTTGAATTATAGTGATGACCTAGATGCTATAGATGAAGAGGGGAACGTTTATGCTCCTCAAGGACACGGTATTGGAGTGGATTTGAACTGGGAATGGATTAATTCACACAAAACTGAAACTGAGACAATAACAAATTAGATAAGAACAACGTGGAATGCTGGAGGTAAGCCTAATGAGTAATAAAGTAGGAGCATTATCAGGAATACGAGTAGTAACTTGTTCAACCGCTCAGGCAGGAACAGTTCCTTATATGCTAATGGCCGATCTAGGAGCTGAAGTTATCAAAATAGAAGTTCCTGGAACTGGAGATGGATCAAGGCGTTCAGGTGAAATTAAAAACGGAGTTAGCTCTTTTTTCGAAACCAATAATCGGGGCGTGAAAAGTATCACTTTGAATTTAAAATCAGAGGAAGGGAAAAAAATTCTGTATGAGTTAGTCGAAAGTGCCGATGTTTTTGGACAAAATTTTCGGCCTGGCGCAGCTGAAAGAAACGGGTTTGGATACGAGCAATTAAGGAAAATTAACCCACGTCTCGTATACGCATCTGTATCTGCTTACGGTTTGGAGGGACCCGATGCCAACTTGCCTGGCACCGATGCCGTTGGACAAGCCTTGTCGGGAGTTACCGAAGCTTTTTCCATACCTGGTCAACCAATGAGAACCGGTGTCGCATCAGTAGCAGATGAAACTACTGCAATTCTCACCTTTGGTGGTGTTTTGGCAGCATTGATTCATGCCAAAGAAACTGGGCAAGGGCAGAAAGTAGACACTTCTTTAGTTGGCAGTGCTTTCCGACTTATGGGATGGACTATGGCGACAACTATGTGGAAAAACCAAGCACCCATTACAGGAGCAAGAATAAATGGAAGCCGACAGCGAGCAGGAATAGCGGCATGTTTCAATGATAGCAAAGGCAAACCTCTAGCTATTCAGCTAGATGCACGCCACTGGATCCCTGCATTAGAAATATTAGGATTTCACAATTCAATGGAAGAAAAAGGTTTACTGGACCTAGGATTAGCCTTTGATTCTGATGACAAAAAAGATGAAATTCTATCAACTTTAGCAAGCCTGTTTTCGACCAACACTCGAGAGCATTGGGTGTCAATTTTACGTGAGGCAGACATGGTTGCTGCCCCAGTTAATACCATGTTAGAGGCTTCGAATGATCCCAACGTAGTAGCCAATGGGTATGTCAAGGAAATTTTTCACCCAAAAATTGGAGAGAACATTAAAATCCATGGCTCCCCGTGGAACTTTTCTGAAACCCCTAGCAATCCGGGATTTGCACCTGAGTTAGGGGAACACAATGATGAGATTCTGAATGCCCTCGGATATAGCGAATCTCAAATTAAAAACCTACGCGATATTGAAGCCATTTAGCAGCCACGGATCCAACAACACTAGGAGGTCATAATTAATATGCCTGAATTAAGAAAAAATAGAGCAAAACAAAAGTTAAAAAATGGAGAAAATGTAATTGCTGTCTCATGCACAGATACGGATATGATTGATTTTCTCGGTTCAACAGGTGCCGTGGATGTGATTTGGGTAGAAATGGAGCACGGTGAAGCAACCTGGTCGCAAATAAGCGATATTTCAAGAGCATGCGATTTATGGGGTATGACCTCGCTCGTAAGAGTAAACAACAACGACCCTTGGCTAGTAGGAAGAGCATTAGACAGAGGTGCACAGGCCGTTTTAGTTCCACATGTAAATACAAAAGAAGAGGCCGAGAGGTTAGTACAAGGTGGTAAATATACCCCCGAAGGTAGTAGGGGAATGTTTTCTTCCCGCCAAGGGCTGGGAGTTTCAGATTATATAAACAAGGCTAATGATGAAGTAATGCTTTTGGCCTTGATAGAAGATGTTGTTGCAGTAGAAAACCTTGATGAAATATTAACTGTAGATGGAGTAGACTGTTTCATGGTGGTTCCTGGTGACCTTTCTCAAAGTATGGGACCAGAATATCTTGGTAAGCCTAGCCATCCTGACGTTGAAAAGATTATTGAGGACTCGATGAAAAAAATTGCCTCAGCAGGATACGCTACAGGATCGACCGCAGGAGACAACAACATAGAACGCTGGGTCTCTGCAGGTGGCAGAATGTTTCTATGTAGCTTTCAAGGATACATACAGGCAGGCCTAACAAATCTGAAAGAGAAAGCAACATCTGCAGAATCTTAAACCGCAAAAATAGGAATTTAAATTGAACCACATGCGCTTCGGTGCCTTCCTGGCACCACATCACCCCATTGGTGAAAACCCCATGCTCCAACTCCAAAGTGATTTAGAGTTCGTGCAACACTTAGATAATCTAGGGTTCGACGAATTTTGGTGTGGAGAGCACCATTCAACTGGCTGGGAAGTTATAGCTTCGCCAGAATTGTTTCTGGCTGCAGCAGCGGAACGTACCCAGAGAATCAAACTAGGGACCGGAGTGATTTCACTCCCATATCACCACCCTTTTATGGTCGCCCAGAGGTTGGTGCAATTAGATTATCAATCAAGAGGAAGAGTCATATTCGGATCTGGTCCAGGGGCACTACCATCCGATGCACACACCTTGGGATTGGACCCAATGCTACTGCGTTCCAGACAAGATGAAGCAATCGGAATAATTAAAAGACTCTTTTCAGGCGAAAGATTTTCATACGAATCTGAATGGTTTACATTGAGAGACGCTAAATTGCAGCTGAGACCATTACAGGAAAACATGGAATTTGTCGTCGCTTCGACCTTTACTCCGTCAGGTATGACATTATCAGGGAAATATGAAACTGGTGTGATATCAATAGGAGGAATGGCCTCACAAGGTCTTAAATCGCTCGCGAGGCAATGGGAGTTTGCTGAAGAATCCGCATTGAAACATGGGACCGCAATAGACAGGAAAAATTGGCGAATCCTGATGAGTTGGCACATCGCAGAAAGTCGAGATCAAGCAAGAGAAGAAGCTAAAGACGGCCTGCTGATACACAATAACGAATACACGACAAGAGCTCTGAGGCCTGATGATGGTCAGATTTTCAAAACGGCTGATGAAGCGGTAGATGCCGTTGCTTTTTCCGGTGTAGGTAATGCAGTAATCGGAACTCCTGACGATTTGATAAACAAAATACAAGAAATGATTGATGTTACAGGCGGATTTGGTGCAGTTATTGGATTCGCACACGACTGGGCCAACAGAGAAAACACTAAAAAAAGTTGGGATTTAGTCGCGAGATATGTAATCCCCGAAATAAACTCCATGCTGGCAGATTACCGAGACTCTATAGAATTTGTGGTAAACAATAGAGAGACTTGGAAAAGAGCTACTGATGCTAGGCTAAGCAATGTTGCTGAACATGAAAGTGCTGCCAAAGTAATGCAAACAGAGGGCCTTGAGGGTGAGAAATCCAAATCCTAACGACGACCAATAATGCCTAAAGGACATTTGCCCTGATCCATTGCCACGGTTTCACCTCGGCAAAATGTAAGACATACTCTTGGGCAAATTTAGGCACATACAGGAGTAACAGAACAAACAGCAGTGATTTTATTTTGGTAGGAATAAGGCGAGGAGCAAATCGGTCACATATTATGTAATACAGGAAAAAATTCTCAAAAAGGTTAGGGAAAAAGAAAATAAGTTTCCTAAACTCCTCACCTGTTACCTCGAATGCAGAAATGCCCGCCAACCGAAATACAAATAGGGCAATAGCAGCGACTTTTGCTAGACGATTTGGCCAACCCAAGCAAACCACAGCTTCAATTGATAAGTAATACATATCTAGCCATTTGTCGAACATTTGGTAGTTTTCACCAAATCCAACTTGAGGCTCGCCCAAAGCTACCTGCAAAGCGTCTACTATCACTACATCCAATAGGTCCAATGCCATAGACAAAATGGCACCAGTTATCCTATTTCTAAATATTGATAAGGGAAGAATTACCCGTAAAGCCAATACTATTAAAGCTGAAACCGTCATTCAATAAACCCTGTAGAAGAAATCCCGTACCAGAGACAGTCCTGTGAATTTCAACCATGTTAAATCACCTCTGCAAGATAACAAAGGATAAATTGTGCTAATAATTTTACGACTCTCAAAACTTGATAACTTGTCACAAAGTGTTTTAGGATATTGGGCGAAATGAACATATCAATAGACACAAATAACTGTTCTTGTTGTACCGACCCAGTAGGTTCGGGGTATTGATCGTTCGTTAAAAAAACCATTAGATCAACTAGAAAACCCCGCAAAAGCGGGGTTTTTTTATTAGGAGAAAAAATGAGCCTAAGAATTGGAGATGAAGCCCCAAATTTCACAGCAAATACCACTCAAGGAGAAATAAATTTCCATGAATGGCTGGGCAATCAATGGGGCATATTTATGTCCCATCCAGCTGATTTCACTCCTGTTTGCACAACCGAGATTGGGAGGGTGGCAAATTTAAAATCTGAATTCTCAAAAAGAGGTGCAAAGGTACTTGTAGTTAGTGTTGGCACCAAAGCAGATCTCACCCCACTGGAATCACACACTGAGTGGATAAAAGATGTGAATGAGACCCAGAACGCAAACGTTGATTTCCCTCTTGTCGAAGATCCAAACAAGGCCATAGCCGACGCGTACGGAATGATCCACCCTAATGCAAACGACACATTAACAGTGCGGTCAGTTTTCATTATCGGACCAGATAAATTAGTGAAACTAATCATTTCCTATCCAGCATCAACAGGAAGAAATTTCAGCGAAATACTACGTGTTTTGGACTCTCTTCAACTTACTGCGAATTACCAGGTTGCTACTCCTGCAGACTGGGAAGATGGACAAGACTGTATCGTCGTACCGGCAGTGGCTACCGAGGAAATTCCCAGCAAATTTCCTAAAGGGCACACGATAGTAAAGGAATACCTTCGAACTACACCTCAACCCAATTTATAAAAATGAGTTAATTATGCGAGAATTCTTTTCATTTCCAGAGCTAATAAATGAGCCTGCGGCACGTTTGGTGGCCTCGGGAGTCCTTTTAATGTCGATTCTATCGATATGTCTAATCAGCTTGGACGTAACTTTTGTTTGGGTAATATTGTTGATTATGACTTACGGCTTTTTAGCCAGAGTACTATCTGGCCCAAAAGTTAGTCCCCTTGCTTTGATAGTTACAAAAATTCTAGTGCCCAAATTCAATTTTGATGAAAAACTAGTACCAGGACCACCCAAGCGGTTTGCCCAAAGTATTGGATTAGTATTTTCTACATCAATTTTTATTTTGTGGCTAACTAACTTCCACTCTATTAGTATATTTCTTCTTTCGGTGCTGAGCATATTTGCATTTCTAGAATCGGTATTGGGATATTGCTTTGCCTGTAAAGTATTCAAGGTTTTGATCTCAGTAGGAATTGTTCCAGAAACAGTCTGTGAACGGTGTGCCGTATATGAGTATTAGAATCCCTGCTGTCTTATTAAGAAGCAATTCTAATTGTTAGAATCATTGGCCAGCTCTCGAATCCCCTTCATGGATCGTTTCGCCAAAATTGGCCCAAACGGTTTGGGATTCCACACGACTGCAGAAGAGGTAACAAGGTCTATTGACCTTACTGACAAAACAATCGTCGTTACAGGAGCCAATTCCGGTCTGGGATTGGAGACCGTAAGAGTTTTATCTTTAAGAGGCGCAAAAGTAATTGGCATGGCTAGAACTATTGAAAAAGCCAATTCAATCAAGCCAATTGCGAACGCCCTATTCATGCCGCTTGAATGCGACTTATCTGAACCGAGTTCCATTATGCGATGTACTCAGACTCTAATTAAATCAGGAACACAAATAGATTCAATAATCTGCAACGCTGGCATCATGGCTCTACCACAGCTACAACAAAAATATGGGGTAGAACTTCAATTTTTAACCAATCACATCGGTCATTTTATGTTAGTGAACCAACTTATGGCTTTACTTACCGATGAGGCAAGGATAACGATCGTCTCAAGCTCGGCACACAAAGTTTTTGCTTATCCTGACGGAATCCAGTTCGACAATTTTTCTGGCTTTAATAAATACAACCCTCAGAAAGCTTACGGGCACTCTAAATTGGCAAATCTATTATTCTCAAATGAACTGGCAAACCGATTGAATGGTAGCCACCAAACTGCCAATGCTGTCCACCCCGGGGTGATCAGAACTAATTTACTCAGGCATTACAACCCCATCCTAAAATATGGCGCAGTTTTGGTGGAAAAACTGCTCTTCAAAAATGTTCACCAAGGTGCAGCTACTCAGATATATGCGAGTACACATCCAGACATAAAAGGTGTAAGTGGTAAATATTTTTCAAACTGCAATCCGAAGTCAACGTCAAGACATGGGGAAGATCAAATGATGGGCAAAAGGTTGTGGGAGTTTTCAGAAAAAATCGCAAAAACAATATCCCAAGGAACCGATTGGGAAGATCAATAAAGGAATTCAAAATGAATGTAGAAATCATAGGAATGATTGGGGCTGAGAAAGGAACTTCCAGTAAAAACCAGGTTTCTGTTATCGGCACTGGAGTTAGTAAGGATCACATAGTTAGATTTGCAAAAGCTCACGAAGACAGTGGCTTTGATAAAGTTTTAGTAGGCTATAGGTCGAGTGCAGCAGACGGATTTATAGTGGCCATGCATGCAGCTGCCCACACCAAAAGTTTGGGGTTTTTAATCGCTCATAGACCCGGCTTTGTTAGTCCCACTCTGCTTGCGAGAAAGGCCGCCACTTTCGACCAACTCACCGAGGGTCGGATCGCCCTCCATATAATAAGCGGGGGTTCAGAGGTTGAGCAACAGAAAGATGGGGATTTTTTGAGCAAAGAAGACAGATATAGAAGATCTGGTGAATTTATGCACATCATTAAAAGGATTTGGAGTGAGGATTCACCCTTTGATTTCTCTGGTGAATTTTACAAATTTAATCAGGCTTTTAGTGATGTGGATTGCTATCAACAACCAAGAATACCGGTATATTTTGGTGGGTCTTCCGAAGTAGCCTTGAACATTGGAGCTAAAGAATGCGATGTCTACGCCACTTTTGGGGAACCTCTTATTGATGTTAGTAAAAAGATCGATGATTTTAAGAAAAGAGTAAAGGATGCAGGGCGAGACCCTAATGAGGTGAGGTTCTCTGTTTCTACCCGACCGATAGTTGCTGATACTGAAACAGAAGCTTGGGAAAGGGCTTATGACACGTTGGCAGCTGTTCAAGGCAAAAATGCTCCCTTTAATGACAGGACCATGTCTATTGGATCAAAAAGGCTAGTGTACTTTGCCAAACAAGGCGACATACAAGACGAACGATTGTATATGCCAATTGCAGCTGCTACGGGGGGGACAGGAAACAGTACGGCATTAGTTGGGACCGCCGATCAAGTATCAGATTCTTTATTGAACTACTACAAAATTGGCGGCACTACCATTTTAATTAGAGGATTCAACCCTATCGAAGACGCTATATACTGGGGCAAAGAATTAATACCATTGCTTCGTGAAAAGGTAAAAAAGTATCATAAGGAAAATGTGGTGTCTGCGATTGCTTAAAACCAGCAGCTCCACCAACAGATAAAAAAAGAGGATCTTCTAAAATGGCCGAATATATTCCGAGCCCTAGGGATTGGGTTAGAGAACAAGTTGAATTATATGAATCTAGCGGAGGGAAAGAAGGGACCACCCTTAGAGAGACCGGGCTCCCTGTCATAGTCGTCACAAATACAGGGAATAGAACAGGTGCTGTAAGAAAAACTCCTCTTATGAGAGCAGTTGATGGCTCCAACTACATATTGGTAGCCTCAACCGGAGGTGCTCCAAAACATCCGGTGTGGTACTTCAATCTCAAAGCCGACCCATCCGTCAAAATTCAGGACGGCTCAGATATATACGATATGACAGTAAGAGAAATCACTGATTCAGGTGAGAGGAAAAGACTCTGGAAGATTGCAGTAGAGGCATACCCTCCTTATCACGAATACCAACAGAAAACTGATCGTGTAATACCTGTCTTCTTAGCCGAACCAGTTTCATAAGTCTATCAAGAGTAAATTCTTGAAAGTAGGTATATTTGATCACGTAGAACGGCTTAAACACCTATCACTTCCCGTACAGTACGCTCAGAGAATATCAATGGTGAAAAAGGCTGAGACTCTAGGGTTTTATTCTTACCATGTTGCAGAACACCATCACTCACCGTTGACCGCCGCCCCCGTTCAAGGAGCCTATCTTGGGGCTCTGGCCTCAGTAACATCAACTATTCGATTATGCCCTTTAGTATATGTTCTCCCTCTTCATCACCCAATTCGAATTATTGAAGAAATTTGCACTCTAGATAACTTAACCTCAGGTAGGTTGGATGTTGGCTTTGGTAGAGGGGCACCAGTTGGTGATGAACTGGCAATGTGGGGACAAAACCCGCTAGATTCTGACGATATCTATAATGAATCTGTAGAGATCGTGATGCAGGGCCTTACCGAGGAATTTATAAACTACTCAGGTAATCATTATCAATTTGAAGATCTATGGATGGAACTGAGCCCATTTCAAAAACCACACCCACCTATATGGGTTGCTGGAAATCCTGTTAAAGCGGGTCAGATCGGTGGAAATTTGATAACAGAAGGTACAGTAGCTGATCTACCGAAGATCAATACCATTTATTCAGAAACCCGTGCCGAGTACGAAACAAAAAAATCAAGATTTCATTTCTTTCAAAATCCTCTATTAGGAGTTTCCAAACGAATCTTTATAGGAAAAACAGATAAATCCGCTTTACAAAGGGCCGAGAAATCTTTTGAAATATACAGGTCGAATTTTCGTAAACCACTCCCCGGCGGAGAAAGCCGCAGACCTAAAATAATGATTGAAAGTGAAATTGGTAAAAGGATACTTCCTTGGACAATTGATTTTGAGACGGCAATTGAAAAAGAGCAGGTTGTGGCAGGATCCGCTGACTCAGTCATCAACTATTTAAAAAAATACGAAAATGACAGCGATTGCAACTTCTTATTGATTTCTTTCCAATGGGGTGATTTGAATCACGAAGAAGCTATCAATACTATGGAAATTGTTGGAACTGAATTCATCGGGTCGAATTAATAGATAGAATAAAGTCATATCAAAAAAGAGGAGTAAGAAATGGGTGATGTAGGAATAATGGGTCTTAGAGCTCCAGGGGGGTCCTGGGACGAAACTAAGGAATTGGCAATTATGGCTGACGACTTAGGATATAGCTGTGTCACGATGGGAGAATCCTGGGGGGAAGACGCCTTCACTTCATTAGCCCAAATAGCGGCTGTTACCGAACGAATCAAAATCGGCACAAGCATTGTTCCAGTATTTGCGAGGTCACCTGCAAATCTAGCTATGACAGCACTAAACATGGATGTTATGTCGAAGGGAAGATTCTTTTTAGGATTAGGAGCGAGTGGTAAATTGGTAATTGAAGACCTACATGGCGAAAAGTTTTCAAAACCCATCACCAGAATAAGAGAGTATGTTGACATACTACGAAAAGCCATGAATGGTGAAAGATTAGATCATTCGGGAGAATTTTTTGAAATAAACAGGTTTAGACTACGCTTCACTCCCCATAGACCTGACCTCCCAATATACATAGCCTCTTTAAGTCCACCTAGTCTTAAGATGACGGGAGAAATAGCCGACGGATGGTTGCCTATATTCCTAGCACCTTCAAGAATGGAGGCCGCAGTATCTCAGCTCAGAGAAGGAGCAGAATCTGTGGGTAGAAGCCTTGAGGACATCACCATTTCACCTCAAGTTTCAGTATATGTCACAGATGACCCAAAACTTGCGAGAGACAGGGAGCGTCCTCACATATCTTTCTATATTGGAGGTATGGGGGTGTTCTATCATCAATACATGCATCGAATAGGTTTTGGAGAAGAGGCTGATATGGTCAGGAAAGCCTATCTGGACAAAGAAAGGGGAAAAGCCGCCAGCCTTGTTACTGACGAAATGGTTGATGCCACCACAATAATCGGTACGCCTGAAGAATGTGCAGCACAAATGAAAAACTTTTTTGATGCGGGGGTGGACGAAATAAGATTAGTCTTAAATGAAGACACAAAGGAAGCCTATCAAGCAACCATTCAATCTCTGGCTCCTTTCATAAACTAGTTGGATTGGAGGCATGAAAAATGTCTATGACAATTGAAAATCTCATAAAAGAATCCCATCAAACTGCAAAATCCAAAGGCTGGTGGGATGATCCTGACCGAAATGTGGGTGAGCTTCTAGCACTTATACACAGTGAAGTCAGTGAAGCACTCGAAGTCTATCGAGTCAAGGGTAAAGATTCCATTGGTGAAAACTGGTTAGATGAAAGAGGAAAACCGGAAGGGTTTACAGTGGAATTGGCAGACGTCATTATCCGAATAGCTGATTTATGCGGCGAGTTTGAATTGGACTTAGAAGAATCGTTAACCACTAAACTATCTTACAACCAAACCAGACCATATCGGCATGGCGATAAAAAAGCGTAATCGGAACAATCCAAGTACAATCCCCAAAAAGAAGGAGTGAATAGAAATGGCAAACAAAATTATTTCCAACATGCAAGAAGGCAAAAAATCCTATGGTATCTCGTTGAGCTTTTATGCTGATGAAATGGTTGAATTAGCCGGAGCTATGGGTCTAGATTTTGTAAATTATGATGGCCAACACGCTCCGGTCACTCCGGAAACAATAGATAGATTTGCCAGGATGTGCGATGGATGGGGAGTCACACCCACCATGCGTGTTCCAGACCAGATACCGAGCAATATTTTGAACTATATTGACCGAGGCATCAAAGCTATAACTATTCCGTTCGTAAATACGAGAGAAGAAGCAGAAGCTATGATAGATTGCTGCTATTTCGCCCCACAAGGCCATAGGAGCTATACAAGCAAAAGAGTTCAAAGATTCGGTCTTGTTGATGACCTAAAGAAAATGATGCAGGATACAAATGATGATCTTTTACTCATGCCTCAAATAGAAGACATCAAAGCCTATAATAATCTTGACGAAATATTGAAAGTAGATGGGATAAATGTTTTCGCTGGCGGACCCAATGACCTCGCTCAGTCCATGGGATTCCCCGGAGAACCTGATCATCCTGACTGCATCAAGGTTACCGACGAGGGTACCGAAAAAATACACGCAGCAGGCAAGTATCGAAACGAAGACATCATGGTTTCAGTAGACGCGACAATAGCAGTTAGAGACTCAGTTAGAGAAATGCTGGAAGGTGGTAGCGGAATCAGAGGTTACTAAATATAAATATGGATTGGTCCTCAAAAATATCAGAGTCATCAGATTTTGAAAGTGGCGCCAGGGAATGCCTAGCTGCGATCGAAGCAGATCTAAAGGTTCAGCCTCACCTTCTCATAGCTTTTGTGTCTCCAGATTTTCAAGCCTTCTACCAAGATTTACCGGAATTAGTTTCAGAATATTTCCCCGAGACTACGCTGATAGGCTGTTCTGGTAACGGTGTGATAGGTGAAGGAATTGAGGTTGAAAATAGGCCAGGGATAGCCCTGACGGCTGCAATAATGCCTGATGTTTCAATTACCCCATTTCACATTACTGGTAGCGAATTGCCAGATGGTGATCAACCACCTGAAAAATGGGAATCTCTGGTTAAGGTGAAAAGAGACTCAGAACCCAAATTTATTATTCTTGCAGATCCTTTCACAGTTGAAATACAGAGCCTTATCAAAGGAATGGACTACGCTTTTCCAGACTCCACAATTATCGGTGGTATAGCTAGTGGGGGATCACAACCGGGAAGTAACGCTATATATTTGAACGGTACAACAGACCGCGGCGTGGCAGGTATAGCATTAAATGGCAACGTGGAAATAGACACCATAGTTGCCCAAGGTTGCAAGCCAATCGGCAGCCTTATGAGAATCACCGAATGCGAACGAAATATACTGACCAGCCTAGATGACAAAAGCCCCTTTACAGTTTTGTCGGAGATATATAATCAACTTTCTGAACCTGATCAACAACTATTCCAAAATTCATTGTTCTTAGGCACAGTCACCGATCCTTTTATTGACACTCCTACCACGAAAGATTTTTTGATCCGTAACATAGTCGGTGCCAACCCCGATGAAGGAAAATTAGCTATAGGAGAGATGCTAAGAGAAGGCCAATTAGTACAATTCCACCTAAGAGACTCAAATACTTCCTCAGAAAATCTGAAAATAATGCTAGAAAGTTATAACAGTGACGATTCTGAACATGATCAATTTGGAGCTCTTTTGTTTTCATGCCTTGGAAGAGGTTCATACCTTTACGGCGAAGCCAATCACGACACAGATATGTTTAAAGAGATTGTTGGTGAAATACCGTTAACAGGTTTTTTCTGTAATGGAGAAGTTGGTCCAGTAGGTGAATCTACCTACGTCCACGGATACACAAGCTCATTCGGAATAATAAAACCAAAGAACCTGCTATAGAAAGAACTAAAACAATCTACTTTGCGGGTCCATCCCGAGAAAATATTGCCCCGCCGTGTCATAGTGGGCCATTCTACCCTGAATCTGTTGCGCTATTACCCTGACGTCCTGCATACGCCTTTGTATTGGACTGGTTTCGAAAATAGCAGTTGCCCCACTAAGGGAGTATGCCATATCTGCCACTTTTACCGACTCTCTAATGGCGTGAGTACTCGCAAGTCTCAAATTTATTCTACTCTCTACAGGAATCACTCTATCTTTCACCGCACTTTCCCAAACAGATTCAGCACTGTCCCGTAGATACGAGTTAGCAGATCTCCATATAGCCTCGGCTTGTCCAATTTCTCTTTGTGTAAACGGTTGCTTCATTAGCAAGTCCTGCTCTTGTGGAGTTTTGGCAGATGATAACTCAATGACAGCATTCAAAGCCCCTCTAGCGACACCTAATGCGGTGGTGGCAAACCCAGAGCAAAACAAAAGGCTCTTCGGAATCACATAGATGGGCCCTTTTTCTCTCGGAGGCATTCCTTCAACAAAAGAATGAGCTTCTGGGATAAATAAATCTTCAACAATAAAACTAAAACTGCCAGTTCCTCTTAACCCGTTCACTTCCCAAGTATCAATAAATTCCACCTGTTCTTTGGGAATCATCATGTTACGCATCTCTGGTGATTGAGCCCCCTCCATAACTCTCCCCTCAACAGGTGCCAAAGCAACAACCCACTTTGCATGGCGAGATCCGGAACTGAAATTCCACCTTCCATTTAATATATATCCGTCTTCCACAGGTACAGCCTTTGGAGAAATAGGAGGACCATTAGATAAAATGACCGTCGGATCAGACCATATTTCCCTAGCCAATTGCTCCGGCATAAACGCAGAAAGGGTGGATAGAACGTTATTCTGATTGAAACACCACCCAACGCTCCCGTCTGCCTCTGCAATAACCGCAACAAGGTCCAGAAAATCAATATAATCTATCTCGTGCCCGCCAATAGATTCTGGGATATAGAGCCTGAAAAGCCCTTCTTCTGCCATTTCAGATGCGAGACTCGGAGGTATTTCCCTGCCTTCCGTTATTACTCGAGAAGCTTTCAAAATTTTCGGCACAAATCCCCTGGCAATGTCCAGGAAAGAAACATTTTTATTTGACAGTGAAGCGCCTTCTATATCAACCATAAAACCTCTAAATCAAATTCAAAACCCACCGAATACTCACCTAGCACACTTAATGATAAGCAATTTAGCTATGAAGATACCAGAACCTGTTACCAATGTAGTACCTTAGGAGAATATTTAACTATACTTATCTGTCAAAAATCTACTAACTTAAAATTCTGGTTACTCCGAGGAATACTATGCTCGATATAGAATCACTACTACTAAAACTCTCAAATGCTCGAGGACCCTCTGGATTCGAGAGTGAAGTTCGCCAAATAGTACGTAAAGCGTTGGTCCCATATGTCGATTCCATAGAAACAGATGGTGTGGGATCACTCATTAGCTTGAAAAATGGCCCTTCTAATTCTCCTAAAATAATGCTTTCAGCTCATATGGATGAAGTTGGGTTATTGGTCCGATATGTCACCTCGGATGGCTTTATAAAATTCCAGAATCTAGGGGGATGGCTGGACCAGGCCTTAATTGGCCAAAGGTGGGAAATAATGACCTCGAAAGGAATTGTTCTTGGGGTAACAGGAATCAAAACACCTCACGTGATGTCTGCTGATGAAAGAGGAAAGATTTTTAAGGGAGAGAGTCTCTTTATAGATGTCGGGGCTAAGGACAAATCCGACGCTGAAGATAGATTGGGGATAAAACCTGGCGACCCAATAGCTCCTTTCGTTAAAGCAGAGAAATTAAATGAAAGCGATTTTATTTTAGGCAAAGCCTGGGACGATAGGGCCGGACTGGCAGTAATGATAGGAGTTATGGATTCAATAAAGGACAAGGATCTGCCTTTCAGTGTTTACGCTGTGGCTACTGTGCAAGAAGAAATTGGTCTTCGGGGCGCACACACAAGTAGCTATGCTGTTCATCCTGACATAGGACTAAATTTGGAATCTGGCGTGGCGGGCGACTACCCTAGTATTTCTCAATACGAAGCTCAGGAAAAACTCGGGGCTGGACCCGCAATATTTCTACACGATTCGTCAATGCTTCCCAATTTAAATCTTCGTGACTTTGTCATAGAAACTGCAAACAAAATTGATCTTCCGTTACAGTTCAACGTCCTAAGTGGCTACGGACAAGACGGTGCAGAAATGCAAAAAGCCTTTCAAGGAACTCCTGTAATAAACATAACAGTACCGACAAGATACCTACACAGCCATAATTCTCTTATCAACCTGAAGGACGTAGAAAGTGCGATAAAACTGGTTGAAGCATGCATATTGAAACTTGACCCTTCTGTCGTAGAAGGTTTGAAAAGCTTTGATTAAGCTAAATATAGAAATTTCTATATGAATTTTAGATCTACGCTTATAGTTGCTTTCAGTAAATTCCATACCATGGTACTTCGCATAACCAAGGGAAAATTAATGGGTAGACTGGTTGGATTGGATATGCTTTTACTCACGACTGTTGGGAAAAAGACAGGTAAGAAACGTTACACCCCATTATTGTTTAAAAAAATCGACTCCAGCTATTACTGTGTAGGCTCTTTTGGAGGCAGCGATAAAGCTCCTCACTGGTACACAAATATTTTATCTAATCCCAGGGTTGAAATTTTGGCAGAAGGTAAATTTTTCCCTGCAGAAGCCCAAGTATTGGAAGGCAAAGCCAAAATAGAGGCGTGGAATTCATTATCAACTTTATATCCTAATTTTCAAAAGTACCAAAGCAGAACGAAAAGAGTTATACCCGTCATCAGATTTGAATACAGACCGATTCGTGATTGACTCCTACTATTAGTAGAACTAACATTATTTGGCAGATTAAAGTACTGTCTTAATCTGGAGCGTAACATTTTATAATGCGCTTGTAGCTCAGTTGGATAGAGCGCAGCCCTGCGAAGGCTGAGGTCGTGGGTTCAAGTCCCGCCAAGCGCGCTCTAGGTCTAGGGCGATTAGCTCAGTTGGTTAGAGCACCTGCTTTACACGCAGGGAGTCGGGGGTTCGAGTCCCTCATCGCCCACCATCAACCTAAAGTGTCTTGACTGACCTTCATAATGGAGAATTAAATGTCGTTTAGTGACAACTCACTTGTACTGGGCCCGAACGAGGGGAAACTTCTGCAAATATCAGACCACCCTATTACATTCAAAGCCACCAGAAACGACACCAATGGGGCCTATTCACTATTTGAGGCCAACTTAGTTGGAGGAGGTCCAGGGCAACATATTCATTCCGACGAAGATGAAGCTCTCTATATTTTAGAAGGTGAACTAAACGTAAAACTTGGAGAAGAAATTTTTTGCGTTAAATCAGGCTCATTTGTTTTCCTACCAAGAAATGTCGTACACACCTTTTGGAGGGCCACTGAGAAACCAGTAAAAATCCTTGTCATAATATCTCCACCAGAATTCGAAGATTTTTTCTTCGATATAGTGGGTGATAAACAAGAAATTGACGGAGAACAATTTGGTGAAAGAGCGATGGAGATTTCTGGCAGGTATAACGTCGAATTTGTAGGCCCCCCCCTAGGGTAATAGGTTCAAGGGCTGCAAACACCCACCACTAGCCAATATAAACCTATTGCCACACCTCCAAATAATAGTCCTCTGAGAAATCCCTTCATAGCATCAGCCTTTCAATTAAAAACTTGTATTCCGTTTCTTTTGATGTCATAAATTGCCACTTCATTCCCATCTATTCACCCTTACTCACTTGTGCGATCATATTAATAGATAATGGTAAATAAAGTTAAGGAAAAGACTTGAAAGAAGAGCTAAAAACTGTACATAACGAAGCAACAAAAACAGCTAATCTCATCACCGAAAATATAAGTAGAGTCATCATTGGAAAACAAGATTCTATAGAACTCGCTACTGTCGCACTGATGAGTGGCGGCCACATTTTAGTTGAAGATGTCCCAGGAGTTGGGAAAACGATTTTAGCCCGAAGTCTGGCTATTTCTAGTGGATGTACTTTCAAAAGGATTCAATTTACACCTGATTTACTCCCTACTGATGTTAGTGGGGTTTCTATATATAACCAAAAAAACGGTGAATTTGAATTTAGAGAGGGTCCAATAGTCTCCCAAGTAGTTTTGGCAGATGAAATAAACCGAGCTACCCCGAAAACCCAATCTGCGATGCTAGAGGCCATGGAAGAAAAGCAAGTAACCATGGAAGGCATAACTAGGAATCTACCGAGGCCATTTATGGTTATCGCAACACAAAACCCTATTGAATATGAAGGAACCTTTCCGCTGCCAGAAGCTCAATTAGACAGATTCTTGCTAAAAGTCAATCTAGGTTACCCTGACGAGGTTGAGGAAATCTCAATTTTAAATAACCAATCCCAAATTCACCCAATTGACAATATTTCGGCGGTTGTAACTCCTCAAATGGTCACCGACATGCAAGACACTGTTAGATCCGTATACTCAGACAATTTAATAAAAGAATACATTGTGAAAATAGTTGCTCAAACTAGAAATATGTTGGAACTAAACTTGGGTAGCTCCCCTAGAGGCTCAATAGCATTGCATAGAGCGAGCCAGGCACTGGCTTTATTACGGGAGAGAGATTATGTGCTCCCAGACGATGTCAAACAGCTGGCCCCGTCCATCTTGTCTCACCGACTTATTCCCTCCCCTTCATCACGAATGAACGGATTGGAACCGGAACAGATAATTAAAGATCTAGTGAAGACTATCCCCATTCCTGGAGAAAAATCTCAAAATTGGCTGAGGAGATAGGCTAATTACAAAAATTAGATTGGTCCCAACCTCACGATTTTATCTGATAATTGTAATTTTGATTGTCACTCTTGTGACCGGACTAGCCACTGGCTTTGGACTTTTCTTCAGGCTGGGTTACATAATCTCTGTGGTCTGCATCATATCCCTGCTCTCCGTCTACCTAAATGCTAGAAAACTTGAAGTCACCATCGATCGACGAAATCACCTACTTAGCGTAGGAGAACAGATAGACAAAAGAATAAGTATTCGGAATCTCAGCATGATACCGAAAACGCTATTAATGGCTACAGATATCACGACAATACCCAAATATACCAGTTCATACGCATTGGGCCTTACCACAAAAGGGTACAGGTCTTGGCGATCAACAGACAAGGCTTACCACAGAGGTTTATTCCAAATGGGGCCTGTAGAAATATCCACAACCGATCTTCTTGGCATTTATAGAGCCAATACACTTCACGGTTCTCCCGACAAGATAATGATATATCCCAAGATACATGATTTGAAAAATTTCCAAACTGGAAACAGTAATTTAACCAATGAAGGAATGGCGAGAAGAAGGTCCAACATTTTATCTCCACATGCTTCAAGTGTAAGAGAATACGCCTATGGTGACAGTCTAAGTCGCATACATTGGAAAAGTACGGCCAGATCCGGAAGGCTTATGTCGAAAGAATTCGACGTAGGAACATCCAATGAGGTCATGATATTGAATGATTTGAATGATTCAGTGCATGTCGGTGAATTAGATGAAAGTAGCATTGAACTCTCAATCTCCTTGGTGGCCTCGTTATGCAAAAAATACATCAATTCAAATACTCCGGTCGGATTCCTGAGTTATGGAAAAGAACGTTATCATTTACCTCCCAGCACAGGGTCATCTCATTTTGATAGAACAATGGAAATTTTGGCACAAGCTCAATCTGGTGATGATAAGAAATTACATCAAATTTTGAATGAAGAAAGAAATATATGGATTAACTACACTTCTATCATCGTCATAACCCCATCCAATAACATTGAATGGGTTAGTGCGCTGTCAGAGTTAACCCAGTTCAACATAAATATCACTGTGATATTGATCGATCCTATTTCATTTTCAGGTGACGGTGATCAAACGGAAGTGATATCCGCCCTAGCTAGTATAGGCATATCTCCATTTCTATTGAGAAAAGGCGATTCAATGGAAGCTGCTTTATCTCGGTCCTTCTCCCGGACAGACAGTTCAAAATTAGCCGGACTATCATCAAGATGAACAGGAATGTATCAATAGCCGAATTATTGAAGCCACAGCTACCGACTTCAACTAAAAAAGGTACCGTATTAAATATTTTAAAGAGCTTTTTACCTGATCAAGGAGTTATGCTCTATTTCATCCTTTTACTTTCACTTCTTTGCACAGTAGATATTGTGGTTATAGGTAACTGGGTAAAGACTCCTGGCATTTATTACTCTGTTTTGATTTCCAGCCTTATCCCGGTATGTTTTGCACGCATCAAATTGCATTCTTTCTTTATACATGTAATTTCATTGATAGTAGGAATGAGTTTCGTCCTTTACCAGACACTAACCCTTATAAAAGACATGCCATTTTTGGAGAAGGTGTCAGAACTGAAATTGAGGTTAGATTATTGGTATGGAATAGCAACTAGCGATGGTATCAGCACTGATTTGATCCCTTACACGATTACTCTGTTAAGTCTCTCTTGGATACTAGGGTACGTTTGCTCATGGTTTACCTTTAAACACAATAACATTTGGATTTCAATCGTACTTAATGGAGTATCCATACTCACATGTCTAAGTTTCCTGCCCCAAGAATACAGTTCAAGATTCTATCTCTATGCATTCACAGCCATGATTCTGATAACTCACATTACAACGGTAAAACAAAAACGTGACTGGATTAGAAATGGAACCTCATTCAATAAATTGGACGGTTGGCTCACTTTAAATTCCGCTGTCTGGTATAGCCTTGCAATATTGGTGATTGCCACTGCCATGCCCATGAAAATTTATGTGTCCAGACCCGTAGCCGATGCCTGGAAGGATGCTAGAACACCAATAGCTCAGATAGAAGAGCAGTTTGCTCGTCTTTTGGGAAGTGTCCCATCAAGAACCCAACAAAATGGTCGATTCTTTGGTAAGTTTTTGCCTTTTATAGGCTCTATTTCCTTTAGAGAAGAGGGGGTATTAACCACAAAATCTGATTATCCCAACTACTGGATTTCTCGAACTTATGACACCTACACTCATGAAGGTTGGATATCCGGTGAAACAAATACTATTGATATCAGAAAAAATTCCAATTTTGATAATACAAAAGGACTAAAATCAACGAAACCAGTTAAACAGTTGATGCAAATGTCATTCCCTTCAGACCAATTTTTTGCTGGAGGGAGTATTTCTAGTGTCAGTGAACCCGTCGAACTAGAATCTCTAAAACCAAAATCTTTTAAGTTATCGATTGGAGACGATATAGTCGACAAATCTATTCCAGAAGATCTACAGATGTTTGAATTAGAATTAGAAAACTTTTTCCTAGAAAACCCTGGTGGAATAAAATATGGCAGATATGGAAACTTTCTGGACAACAAGCTGCCGAAAGAATACAAATATGTAAACACCACATCCAGCAAAAATGATACAGAAATCATTAATTTAGTCCGTGATATGCCACCGAATTTAGATATTGTGGATTGGAACCTATCTCGGCAAATTCCAGCAAACAAGAAATTAACGATGGTTTCTCATGTATCCGTATCAACCCCCGAGGACCTAAAAAATTCAAGCCAAGAGTATCACGGGTTCATAAAAGATCACTATCTTGATTTGCCTGAAGATATGCCTCGTAGAATATCTAACCTAGCCCATCAGATAGCTTCTAAAGAACCAACCCCATACGACAAAGCTGTGGCCATTGAAAAGCATCTACGAAGTGGCAATTATGTGTACTCTCAAAAAATTTCCACGCCTCCTGTTGGTACGGACGGAGTGGATTATTTTTTATTCACTAGCAAAGCCGGATACAGCGATTATTTTGCTTCTGCCATGACTGTAATGCTGCGTGATTTGGGAATTCCGTCAAGACTAGCAACAGGGTATTCATCCGGGTCATATGATTCCAAAGATGATATTTCAACGATTAAAGATTCAGACAGTCACGGGTGGGTTCAAGTATATTTCCCCAGTTATGGATGGATTGATTTTGAACCAACTCCAAATTGGGAAAAACCTTCCAGAGATTTAAGAGAAAAAACACCTTCATCATTCATAAGGTCTGACAGTATTTACAAGGATGGCAATTACCCAAAACTACCAGACGATTTCTATGATGAACTGGGCCCTGAAGGTGAAGCTGTCACGACTGGTACTACGAACATTGATATATTAACCCAAAAAACTATTTTGATACCTGTATCTTTAATATTTTTGTCAGGGGTCACGTTACTGTTAATAACTGCGTTTTGGAAATACGGTCTCGCCGGATTGTCTCCAACCGAAAGAATTACAACCAAGATGTGCCGTTTCGGTAAATTAGCTGGCATATCAAAAACTAATTATCAAACCGTAGAAGAATATTCTCTATTATTGGCTACCAGATACCCATTAATAAAAACAGATATATACAAAATCACGAACGCGCATATGATAGAAAAATACTCCGGAAAACCCCATGATCTAATCGATTTGGAAGCCCCCTGGGCTATCATCAAATCCTATATCTTGAAAGATTTTATTAAACGCATTTTCCGATGGACTCAGAAAAATGATACCGACAAATCTAATTAATACGAAGTTTGAATCCATTTTTGGCTGGATAGCTCTGGAAAAAAGCGAGAAAGGTATTACGCGTTGTTCTTTGCCGCAAATAGATCAAGATAACTGCATAGAAGAAACTCGCAAATGGAACTCCGAGAATAAGATCGAAACTGCTTTATTTGCAGAAGAAATCAAAAAATTAAACGACTATCTGGAAGGACGCAATTATTCGCTCTCTGATATTTCTCTAGACATTTCCAGAGCTCCTAAATTTTATAACAATGTTTGGGAGGTCTGCCGCTCAATACCAATAGGAAAGACTAGATCCTACAAATGGGTTGCGGAAGAAAGCGGTAGTCCCAAGGCTGCCAGAGCCGTCGGACAGGCAATGGCCAACAACAAAATAACATTGATAATACCGTGTCATAGAGTGGTGGGCTCGGACGGAACTTTAACGGGGTTTGGCAAAGGGAAAACCAGATTAGATCTAAAATTGGACCTGCTTAAACTTGAAGCTGACTATCTTCTAGAACATTAAACTCTGTATTGTAACCTTGCCTGAGGAGCCAATAACTTCTGCTAATTTCGACTCTAGTTCGGGTGTTGCATCTATTTTTACTGGTGGCCATTCCATCACTACAATCGAAGATTCCGTCTCAATTTCAATTCCAACCTCGTCATTGCCAGAAGAACCTAAAAGTAGCCTTTTTACATCATCAAGAAGCATTTGATCGTTTCCAGCATCATTAGACTCTCTGATAGACAACATAAGCTTCTTCCTACTTGCAACAGGTTTAGCTATCCCTTGACTATCCCCATTTTGAGCTATATTTAAATTCTTGCCTGCAGTGTTGCCTGAAACTACTGAACCATTGGTGTATGGTTCCTTTGTTTCATTCTCCCCTTCTTCAAAAATCTTATCCAAATTAATTTCATTTGCTTCAGTCACACTTATTGTCACTTCTCCATCTCGTTCTCTTAGTTTACCTTTCATTTTAATTATCCGCCCAGGATCCCATAAGTCGGATGTTTTATTCAGAACATCTTCCCATACTACGGCTTCCAAGCTACCATCTAAAACTTCTATATTCACCACCTTGAACGGGCGGTTATCCCTAGTAAACCTGTCTACAACCGTAGATATTTGACCAGCCAACACCGCTGACTTCGAACCGTTAACACCGTGCAATTGATTCAGCATAACGGACACATCATTCCCAAAGCCACTAAGTAGTTTCCCAAGGTTGCTGGCACCTGAAATACTCATTCCCATCAACTCCACTTCCCAAACTCTCTTCTGGTGATCGGACGTAGATGAAAATGGTATTTCTATAGACGACAATGAAGTGCCAACCGAATCTCCCAGCATTTCAAACATTGTAGACTGATTTGAGTTCCTAATATTGGCTTCATCCTGAGCCAAAGAACTTATCCGATCACTAACTTCCAAAATACCTGTCCTATCCCCGAAATTATCGAAGGCACCTGACATCACCAGACATTCAATAGCCTTCCTGTTCAGGGAACTAATATCACCTTCATGGCATAATTGCTCTATCGTGCCAAATGGTCCGTTTTCTTTTCGCGAATTCAAAAACGGCACCAAGGCTTCTGAACCTATATTTTTTATAGCGGCTAATCCGAATCTGATCGCCTTCTTAGAATCTGCCTCATCCTCAATAGTAAATTTAGAATAACTTTTGTTTATGTCGGGTGGTAATACTTCAATTCCCATCCTACGGCAGTCAGCTACAGCGGCGATCAAACGATCTTTTTTATCCATATATGAATTCATAAATGATGCCATATACTCAGCTGGATAATTGGCTTTCATATATGCAGTCCAATATGAAACCATACCGTAGCTAACGCTGTGGGCCTTGTTGAACGCATACCCTGCAAAAGGCTCTATTAGATCAAACACTTGAACTGCTAGTGTTTCAGGATGGCCCCTGTCTAATGATCCAGTTATAAATTTTGTCTTTTCTTCCGCCATTATTTCTGGATCTTTCTTTCCCATCGCCTTCCTGACAATATCAGCCTCTCCCAGAGAATAACCTGCAAATTCCCTTGCAATGTGCAGTACCTGATCCTGATACACAATCACACCATATGTCTCTTCCAGTATCTCTTCCATAGCGGGATGTATATATGTGACCTTTCTTCTACCATGCTTTCCATCAATGAAAGTCCCTATATGATCCATGGGACCAGGCCTAAATAAAGCTATCATTGCAGCAACATCACCAAGATTTGAGGGTTTAAGTTCCTTTATGTGTCTGGTCATTCCAGCACTTTCTAATTGGAATACCCCAACAGTTTCACCGCGAGACAACATATCGAAGGTAACCTGATCATCTAAAGGAATGGTTTGAAGAGTTAAGCTTTTATCGTAATTGCGTTTTATAAGTTTGAGACACTCATCCAAGACTGTCAGATTGACAAGCCCAAGAAAATCCATTTTAAGTAACCCTAAAGCAGCAACTGGTTCCATAGAATACTGGGTCATTACCGCACCCTCGTCATCCCCGCGGGAAGTGAATTCAAGTGGAACTACATCGTTTAGTGGCTCTTTTGATATAACAACCCCTGCAGCGTGTAGGCTTTTATGCCTTGTAACCCCCTCTAGTTGTTTTGCCGTGTCCATTAACTTCTGAACATCAGGGCTGGTTTGATACACATTATTCAAATCTTGGCTCTCGAGCATAGACGATTCTAGATCTATATTGAGCCTCTCTGGAATCATCTTCGCCACCCTGTCCACACTTTCAAGAGACATACCTAAGGCTCTACCTGCATCTCTTACCGATTGCCGAGCCCCGAAGGTACCAAATGTAATAATGTGGGCCACATGCTCTCTCCCATAGCGGGCAGAACAATAATTAATCACCTCCTGGCGTCTATCATCTTGAAAATCCATATCAATATCCGGCATTTCTTTACGTTCAATGTTCAAGAATCTTTCGAATACCAACTTAAATGGCATAGGATCTACGTCAGTAACTCCTAGACAGTAGAGCACAAGGCTTGCGGCCGCACTTCCCCTTACAGTGAAAAATATGTCGTTCTCTCTTACAAATCTAGCAATATCCCAAACCACCAAAAAATAATCAGGAAAACTGGTTTGCTCTATTACTTTTAACTCATATTCCAACCTGGATTTATATTCTTCACTCTTATTTCGAACTTTTTCCTCATATCCTTTCCAGCAAATCTCAGCCAAATATTGATCCGAGGTCATGCCTTCAGGCACTGGAAATTCTGGTAGTCTTGCCTGCGAGAAGTCCAATTCCAATTCGCACATCTCTGCTACCATTTCAGTATTGTTAACAGCTTCAGGAGAATCAGGGAAAAGAGCCATCATTTCATCATGTGTCTTGAGATGATAAGAGTCTTCTTCAAATCTCATTCTGCGGTCATCTTGTATATTTGTATTAGTTTGTATACACAGTAAAACCTCATGATCAATCGCATTTTGCTGATCCACATAATGGGAATCATTGGTAGCTACCAAAGGGATTTTTGTTTCTTTATTTAACTGCAATAAACCTTTATTTATCTCCGGCAGCTCTGGAACACCGCCATGCTGCATCAATTCTAAATAATAAGTACCAAAAACTTCTTTATACCAACCGGCTACGTCTTTCGCCTCATTGTATCTGCCCTGGGCAATCAACCATGGCACCTCCCCGCTCGGGCAACCTGACATAACAGTAAGGCCAGAAGAGTGTGATTCAAGCAAGTCTCTATCTACTCTGGGACGTCGGTAATAACCTTCTAAATGAGAGGATGTCACCAACTTTACGAGGTTTTTATATCCAGTTGCGTCTTTGGCAAGAACGGTGAGGTGATGAATCTTGTCTTGCGGATTACGATCAAAACGGCTGCCTGTGGCAACATACATTTCACAGCCAATAATTGGTTTTATACCTTTGCTTTTGGCTTTTCTGTAAAAATCAACTGCACCATAAAGTCCGCCATGATCAGTTATGGCCAAACTATGCATTCCAAGGTCGGCAGCCTTATCTACCAATGGGTCTAATCTTGCCAGACCGTCTAACATGCTGTACTCAGTATGGACGTGTAAGTGAGTGAACAAATAAAGCCCCTTGAAATTTTCTTAGCCGATACGATCCAAGCAGTAAATCTAAATTAAACCGCGCACAGTTTGATTATAGTGCCACATGTATCTCAATGCGCAAGGTATCCTACAAAATTTAAGGGGTAATTATAAAAAAGGCCCCCAGCGCAAACTGGAGGCCTTTCGGTTTCCTAAGAATTTTTCTCTTAGTAATCCATCGGAGGCATGGCCGGTGCGGGTGGCGCTGCTTCCGGAATATCACTTATCAGAGATTCAGTCGTAAGAACCATGGCTGCCACGCTAGAGGCGTTCTCTATAGCAGCTCTTGTAACCTTGGCTGGGTCCATAATGCCTTGCTCCAGCAAGTTTCCATAGACTCCAGTCTCAGCATCGTATCCATAGTCTCCGTCACCTTTCAAGGTTTCAGCTAATATAACTTCTCCGGAAACACCGGTATTTTCAGAAATTAGCATGAGAGGCTTTACAAGTGCTTCTTTCAATATGTTGACACCTGTCTGTTCATCACCTTGCAATTCTACCCCGTCCAAAGCTTCTCTAGCTCGGATCAAGGCTAATCCACCGCCTGGGACTATACCTTCTTCAACAGCAGCTCTTGTTGCTGAGAGAGCATCTTCTACTCTGTTCTTCTTTTCTTTGAGTTCTACTTCTGTGGCTGCCCCCACTTTGATGATAGCTACGCCACCAGACAATTTAGCAAGTCTTTCTTGAAGTTTTTCTCTATCAAAATCAGAGGTTGTCTCCTCAATCTGAGCCCTTATCTGATTTATTCTTCCCTGAATTTGGCTTTCGTCTCCATGGCCTTCTACAAAGGTGGTTTCTTCTTTACTGGCCACGACGCGACGGGCACGGCCAAGATCTTCGACAGTCACGGAGTCGAGTTTTCTACCGACTTCCTCACTGATTACAACGCCACCAGTTAATATGGCCATATCTTCCAACATGGCTTTTCGTCGGTCGCCAAACCCGGGTGCTTTTACAGCGAGTACATTTAATGTACCTCTCAGTTTATTGACTACCAAAGTTGCCAATGCTTCCCCTTCAATGTCTTCGGCGATGATTATTACGTTCTTGCCGATCTGCAGTACTTTTTCAAGTGCTGGAAGAAGATCTGATACCGCTGAAACTTTCTTATCCGTTATCAATATGTAAGGATCTTCAATTGAAGACTCCATCCGATCTTGATCACTTATGAAATATGGTGAAATGTACCCTCGGTCAATCTGCATCCCTTCTACGAATTCTTGTTCGTAATCAAGTCCTTTTGACTCTTCAACGGTAATCACCCCATCCTTCCCAACTTTTTCCATAACGTCAGCAATGAGATTACCCATATCATCATCATGGGCGGACAGAGAGGCCACTTGTCCTATCTGAACTCGTCCTTCAACTGAGGTCGACATACCCTGCACTGCTGAGCGCAACGTCTCAACACCTTTATCAATTCCTCTCTTAATAGCCATTGGATTTGCTCCAGCAGCTATATTTTTAAATCCTTCATGGATGATGGCTTGAGCCAATACAGTTGCCGTGGTTGTGCCGTCTCCAGCAACATCATTGGTTTTACTAGCCGCCTCTTTTAAAAGCTGGGCACCCATATTTTCAAAGGCATCCTCTAATTCAATTTCCTTGGCAATAGTGACACCATCACTACAGACCTGCGGTGGTCCAAACTTCTTGTCCAATACAACGTTTCTTCCCCTTGGACCTAAGGTAACTCCAACCGTCTCAGCCATAGTATCTATGCCACGTTTCATTGCAGCTCTGGCTTCTTCGCTGAAAGTAAGCTGTTTAGCCATTACTTCCTCCTACTTTTTCACTCATAGATGTTAATTTCTATTTTGATTGCTATTTTTTAAATAAAATATCGTCTTCTCTAAGGACCAAATATTCTATGTCGCCCTCTTTATACTCTGTACCAGCGTACTTGGAATAAACGACTGTGTCGCCAACTTCCAATTCCATAGGCACCCTAGAGCCATCATCTGTTAGCCTACCAGGGCCTGCGGCAACAATTGTGCCTTCCTGTGGCTTCTCTTTGGCTGTATCGGGTATGTATATCCCTCCGGAGCTCATCGCTTCCTCACCTTCCAAGGGCTCCACAACTACTCGATTACCCAGCGGCTTGAAAGAAGTAGTCATGAAATTAAACCTCCTAATCTACTTACTAAAACCTGATTTATTTGAATACAATTCGGCTTCATATTGAAACACTGCGTGCAGCGTAAAAAAAAAAGCGCAGTTAATGGTAAATCAGCTACAAATTTATTGTCAACATCAGAACCAGTTGAGCTGCGAATGTTAAGGGTTGACTCGTATCGTGTCAACTTTTGTTATTGGTTTAAGGTCATCCATTTGCCACCATAAAACAAAAGAGGTGATCCTTTTGCAACCTCTATCTCAGAAACTTGTCCGATGAAAACTGTATGATCTCCTTCCACATGAGCGTTGACAACACGGCAATCCATGGAGGCTAGAGAACCCGTTAAAAAAGGTGTGCCTGTTCCCGTCAATTTGAAAGTTGCTGGGCTTTTATCCTCTGAATTATCAGATTTAGCATAATATTCACCTATTGCTTTCTGATCTTCAGCTAGGATATTGATACCAAATTTCCCGCTAGCCTCCAGTATTGGAAACGTTTTGGCAGAATGACCCACACATACCATGGCCAACATTGGATCAAGGGAGACCGAGGCTATCCCATTTGCAGTCATCCCATGAACAGATCCCCCTTCCTCCACTGTGGTTATTAACGATACCCCAGTAGCAAAACTACCCCAAGCTTGCCTAAAAAGATCTGAATTGGACAAATTTAAACCTCCAAATTGTTGGGGGTATCTTCTAATGAACCCCAATATTCGCAGAATTATATAAAACTAGACATTAATTTCATATAACCCAAACCACAGGGCTGAACTCACAATCAATTGACACCGATTCTTTTAGGCAAATAGAATTCACTAATAATAATGTAAAGGACTTTTTGTATGGCGACCACTGCTTACATTCTAATTGAGACAGCAGCAGGCAAGGCGGGCGACGTATCAGACGCGTTAATCGCCCTTGACGAAGTTGTTACGGTCGACGCTGTAATCGGACCATACGACATCATCGCAGTCACTAACACCGAAGGCCAAAACACAGTTGGAGACCTAGTTATATCAAAAGTCCACGTAATCCCTGGGATAGTAAGGACTGTGACCTGTTTGGCTGTGACTCCAAGTTCAAAATAGATATATTGCCCATATTCACACATCATAGAAACAGATAAAAATAAGGAACTGAACATGAATTTTGAGTTTTCTGATGACGAGATTTCTTTCAGGAAAGAACTTCAATCATGGCTTAAGGAAGAACTGAAAGACAGACCTCAAGACACTGACTCGGACGGAGAATGGGCTTTTGGTTTAGAGATGCGTAAGAAACTTGCTGATAAAGGTTGGCTAACTATGGCTTGGCCCGAGGAATACGGCGGTCAGGGTGTCTCCCATATGATGCAAGTGGTTTTCGCAGAAGAAATGTCCTACCATCGAGCGCCTGGCAGGGATGTGTTTGGCACTCGTATGATGGCACCCACTTTGATGATACATGGTACCGAAGAACAGAAAAAGGAATTCTTGCCGCCGGTATCAAAAGGCGAAGTTCAATGGTGCCAAGGCTACTCGGAACCAGAATCCGGTTCTGATTTGGCGTCGCTTCAAACAAGGGCAGTGGAAGATGGAGATGATTTCATAATAAATGGAACTAAAATTTGGACTTCGAGCGCACACCGAGCGGACCACATAATGGTCTTGACACGGACTGACCCAGATGCTCCAAAACATCGAGGAATAAGTTTTCTTTTATGCGACATGAATACCCCTGGCCTGACGGTGAACCCGATAATCAATATGGCAGGCGATCATGGATTTAACATGGTCACATTTGATAATGTTAGGGTTCCCAAAAAGAATCTCGTAGGAGAACAAAACAGGGGTTGGTATGTAGGGGCTACTCTACTTGATTTCGAAAGGTCAGGCGTTGATTATTCGGCAGGAGGAAGACGAGTTCTTGAAGAATTGACCGATTACGCAAAGAACAGTAGCCAAAACGGTTCATTAATATCCGACAATCCAATAATGCGGAATCGTCTTGCAAACCTAGCTATAGAAGTTGAAGTTAGCCGTTTGATCTCATACAACATCGCATGGATGCAGGGAGAAGGTCTAGTTCCAAACAAAGAATCCTCCATGGGGAAGGTAGTTGGAACAGAACTCCAGCAGCATCTTAGCGAGACCGGCATGCAAATGTTAGGATTGCACGGACAATTGGAGCCAGGGTCTAAATATGCCCCTCTAGATGGAAGAATAGAGCATATGCATTTGACTAACGTTTCTGAAACAATACAGGCTGGCACCTCGGAAATTCAAAGAAACATAATAGCCACGCGAGGGCTAGGGTTACCCAGAGGGTAAGTAACGTAGTAGAATCAGTGACCTCAGATTGAAGGAGTAAAAGTACTATGGATTTTAAATTTGAAAACGTAGACGAAGATTTTCGCTCAGAAATTAAGGATTTTGTTGAAAAAGAGCTTCCTTGGAATTGGAAGGAACAAGATTTAGACCCTGAAGACGAAAAAGACTCAGTGTTAGTCCGGGAATTCAAGAGGAAATTAGGGGACCAAGGATGGCTGACAATGGCGTGGCCAAAAGAATATGGTGGGCAGCAAGCAAGCCATATGCGACAAGTCGTTTTCAATGAAGAAATGGCCTATCGAGGAATATCGGCAGGAGATGCCGGCATCAGAATGGTTGGACCCATCCTAATGCTATATGGTACAGATGAACAAAAAGAGCAGTTTTTGCCTAAAATTGCCAGTGCGGAAATTGCTTGGTCTCAAGGTTATTCAGAACCTGATTCAGGATCTGACCTCGCTTCACTTCAAACTAGGGCAGTCGAAGACGGTGACGATTTTGTGGTAAGTGGTTCCAAAATTTGGAACTCTGCCCATGCTGACTCAGACTGGATGTTTATGCTGGTCCGAACCGAACCCGATGCTCCTAAACATAGAGGGATTAGTTTTGTTCTTACAGAACTTGAAGGACAAGAGGGCGTCACAATTGAAAAAATACCTATGATGTGGGACGCATATCGTGGGTTGGTAACTTTTGACAACGTAAGGGTCCCGAAAAAAAATCTAGTTGGAGAACAAAACAGAGGATGGTATGTTGGCGCCGCACTTTTGGACTTTGAGCGGTCTGGAGTAGACAGGCCAGCAAGAGCCAAAAGAGTGCTCGAAGACCTAGTTGCCTTCTGCAAAGAAAACAAGAAGAATGGGCGCCTGCTAGCGGATGATCCTGTAATAAGAAATGAACTAGCCGATCTGGCTGTGCAAATAGAGACGACTCGACTAATGTGCTACAACGTGGCCTGGATGCAAAGTCAAGACCTCATACCTAACAAAGAAGCATCCATTACTAAAGTTTATGGTACTGAGATGATAAATAGACTATACGGACTTGGTGTGAAAATCATGGGCATGTATGGTCAGCTAGACCCAGATTCCAAATGGGCCCCACTGAAAGGTAGGATTGAAAATGCATGGCTACGTTCATTCGGTGGAATGGTAGCTGCAGGCACCTCAGAAATTCAGCGAAACGTTATTGCTCAAAGAGGATTGGAATTACCCAGAGGCTAGAGCCCCTGGTATTCCAACAACTGTTTTTAACCTTATATGTAGGAGAGAAGGAATGGATTTAGGACTAAACGAAGCACAGCAGATGCTTAAAACCACTGCTCAAGATTTTCTTTCAACTGAATGTCCCGACACATACGTTAGAGAAATGGAAGGAGATGAAAGAGGATATACTCCGGAACTGTGGACCAAAATAGCAGAACAGGGATGGTTGGGCCTCATAATCCCGGAACAATACGGAGGAGTTGAGCTGGAATTCCAAGACTTAGTGGTTCTTCTTGAAGAGATGGGACGATACATGTTGCCCGGCCCTTTCTTCTCAACCGTTGTTCTTGGTGGTATGTCAATAATGGATGCTGGTAGTGAAGAACAGAAACAAGAATATCTGCCAAGAATAGCCGAAGGGCAAATCATAATGACACTGGCATTAACTGAGCCCAGTGCAAGATGGGATGCAGCTGGCGTTGAACTTACAGCAAAAGCAGAAGGAGATTCTTACACTCTGAACGGCACCAAATTATTTGTGTCAAATGCCCATGTTTCTGACTACATGGTTGTAGCAGCCAAAACAGGAAGCTCAAATGAAGACATCAGTTTGTTCGTAGTCCCAACTCAATCTGATGGCATTAATCAAACTCTGCTAAAAACCATTGCATCAGACAGGCAATCTGAGGTTGTTTTCGACAACGTAAAAGTGCCTGCCTCTGCTTTACTAGGTACTGAAAATAAAGGGTGGGAAACCATCAAGAAAGTTATGCAGTGGGGAGCCATTGGAAAATGTGCTGAGATGTCTGGGGGCGGGCAACAAGTATTGGATATGACTGTTGACTATGCCAAACAAAGAACCCAATTCGGACGCCCAATTGGCAGCTTCCAAGCAATCCAACACCACTGCGCAAATATGGCTACAGATGTAGAAGGTTCCAAATTTATTACCTATCAGGCAGCCTGGCGTTTGTCAGAGGGACTGCCCGCTGACCGAGAAGTCGCAATGGCAAAGGCGTGGGTGAGCGATGCTTACCGACGAGTATGCGCTCTTGGCCACCAATCCCACGGTGCCATTGGTTTCACTAAAGAACATAATATGCAGTTATACTCTCGAAGAGCCAAAGCATCTGAAATCATGTTTGGAGATACAGATTTCCATCTGGAAAATGTAGCGGAAATAATAGGCTTATAGAAATAGAAAACGCTATTCATTTAAAAAAGCCCTTGTCTGACTGACAAGGGCTTTTTTGGTAATGACATTTAATGAACCCACAAAAAGCACATATAATCTGCAAAGATCTGTTCAAGATATTCAAAGTCGCTGACCTTGAAGTTGTGGCATTACGAGGCTTAGATCTTGTGGTCAACAGATCAGAAGTCGTGGCATTAGTCGGGGCAAGCGGCAGCGGTAAAAGTACGCTATTAAACATCCTTGCCGGATACGACATCCCGTCAGCCGGACAAGTAACCATCGACGACAGGGATCTAATCGATATGAAAGGGCGTGAAATGGAAAAGTTTCATAGGGAAGAAGTAGGTTTCATATGGCAGGAAGCGTCCCGAAATCTTTTCCCCTACCTTACATCAACAGAAAATGTTGAACTCCCAATGCTGTTAGCTGACACTTCAAACAAGGAAAGAAGGGAGAGGGCAGCACACCTATTAAACATGGTGGGCATGAGCCACAGGTTATCCCACACGCCGGACCAGCTTTCGGGCGGAGAGCAACAAAGAGTAGCTATAGCAGTCGGTATGGCAAACAATCCTTCTCTGATCCTTGCAGATGAACCAACTGGCGAATTGGATGACAAAACAGCTGCTGAAATCCTAGATTTGTTCGGGGAGATAAACAGGGTTAATAGAACAACCATCGTGATCGTAACTCACGATCCAGATATAGCGTACAAGGTAGGCCGTGTTGTAGTTATTAAAGATGGGAAAACTTCTTCTGAGATATCCCGCCAAGATACAAATGTTCAAATCAGTGGACAGATAGACAAAGAAATCCCACTGCAAGAATCTTTATTGGTGGATTCTAACGGTCGGGTACAAATACCAGAAGATTTAATCGAAACAGCTGGTATAACCAATAAAGTAAGTGCCCAAATTGAAAATCACGAAATAGTAATAAAACCCTCCATAAATTCCAAGCCAGAAAGTAAATGAATTTCCAAAACGATTTACTCAAACTCATAAACGTATCTAAATCTTATGTGTCTGAAACAGAGACCGTTGCACCTTTAAAAGACATCAACATGGATATCTACGAAGGGCAATTCATAGCTATTGTAGGAAGATCTGGGTCTGGGAAAACAACACTTTTGAATGTAATGGCTGGACTGGATAAACCAACAAGTGGCGAGGTTTTGCTTCACGGAACAAACATAGCTCTCATGGACGAAAATTCTTTGACTGAGGTTAGGAGAAATAAAATCGGTTTTATATTCCAATCCTTCGGACTACTACCTCTTCTATCAGCCTTTGAGAACGTAGAGCTGCCTTTGAGAATATCAGGAGTAGGTCACTCCGAACGTTCTGAAAAAACAAATAATGCTCTAGAAATGGTAGGCCTTTTGCCTAGGTCTAATCACAGACCATATGAACTTTCCGGGGGTGAACAACAGAGAGTTTCGATAGCGAGAGCCATCGTTGGTAATCCTCCCTTAATATTAGCCGATGAACCTACAGGAGAGCTTGACTCAAATAATGCTAAGTCTATATTTGGACTATTCAAAGATATGGTCGTAACACAAGGAATGACCATCATCGCAGCAACACACGATTCTTCCCTATTGTCGATGGCAGACCAAGTGAAGGAAATAAGAGACGGTTCTCTATACGCAGCGAGTACAAGCGAACTAAGATATCGCTAAATGTCATCCATTTGATACTCAAAACCATTTTTCAGTACTATCGAATGGTGTAGTATTTAAACACCCCTTTGTCTCGATGCGAACTCATTGTTCTGGAAATGCGGTTCTAAACACTTAGTAATTGTTAGAGCTGTCTTTGAAAAAGAAAATTTATGGGCCTGAACTAAATAAACGGTTAGACAAACTCCTATCCAAGCCTCTCGCTGATATTACAGGGAATAAAAAGCTCAACCACGTCACCGTAGCAACTTGCTATTCATATTATTGTCCGTTCGCCAGAACCTGTGTAAACAAAACGAAAAAGCCTTCTAAAATTTCGGTAAGGAAATGTCTCAGATTTCTACCTGATAAGGACAAACCAGCTGCAACCCTTTCCGAGTTGGCTCTCGACCTTCTATCGTCGAGAGAACAAAAAGGCGGAATGCTTAGCAGTCAGACAAAATCAATCCTTAATGAATATCGGCCGAGCGGACCATTGAGGCAGACGTTATAATCGGCAAGTTACATTTACATTAAGGAGATTCTATGTCGTCTAACTTATTTAATCTGGAAGGGAAAACAGCCCTCATAACGGGCGGAAATGGAGGAATTGGGCTAGGAATAGCCAAGGGATTTGCAGTATCCGGAGCTGACATAGCAATCGCTGGCAGGAATGAAAATAAAACTGTGGAAGCGATCGCCAGTCTAAGTGATACAAATTCAACTCTATTAGGGCTGGAAGTTGATGTATCTGATCAAAATTCAGTGGAAAAAATGGTCGCGGACACCTTAAAAAAATTCGGGAAGATAGATATTTTGGTAAACAATGCCGGTATAGGCATTCGAAATTTACCTCATGAATATAGTCTCGAAGATTGGAATAAGGTGATCGACATTAATTTGACCGGGGCTTTTTTGTGTTCCAAAGCGGTATATGGAAACATGAAAGATAGAGGATCAGGGAAAATCATAAATATTGGCTCTATGACATCCATATTTGGTTTAGATTGGGCGGTTGCATATGCATCAAGTAAAGGAGGAATTGTGCAGCTAACCAAAACCTTGGCCGTATCTTGGGCCAAGGATGGTATACAAGCTAACTCCATTTTACCTGGATGGATACACACAGACTTAACTCAGGGAATTAAAGATAACTACCAAGAAAGGTATGATCATATACTTTCCAGGATTCCAGAAAATCGTTGGGGAGAACCATCAGATCTTTCAGGCACAGCTATTTTTCTTGCGAGCGACGCCTCCAATTATGTAACCGGAATATCCATTCCAGTAGATGGCGGATATACATCTTTTTAAATAGTCATAAAGGTAACCAATGTCAGAACCAATCAAATTTGAAGTCAAGGATCAGATTGCTCGGGTGACTTTCAACAGACCCGAACAACATAACGCTATCAGCTATGACGGCTGGTTGAAATTAATAGAAATTGCTAACAAAATAGAAGAAGATTCATCAATCCGGTCAGCCGTATTCTTAGGAGAGGGAGAAAAATCATTCTCAGCCGGAGCTGATATCAAAGATTTTGAAACACATAGGAAGGATTCCCAAACCGCCAAAATATACTCAAAGGCTTTTGACGGAGCTCTTGATGCTATTGAAGCATTATCGGTACCCACTATTTCAATGATTCGTGGTATTTGTGTAGGTGGAGGCTGTGAACTTTCTATGGCCACGGACATCCGCATTGCATCGAATAAAAGTAGATTTGGTATCCCGGTAGCGAAATTAGGCATTCTGGTTGGTTATAGAGAAATGAAAAGACTTGTGAATCTGGTTGGGCCTGGTAATGCTTCATATATACTCTTGAGTGGGAGATTAATTGATAGCACAGAAGCATTTCGTATGGGCCTGATAACACAGCTAGTTGATGACCCTGCACTTGAGGACACTGTCTTAAATCTGGCCAACGAGATCACACCGCTCGCCCCACTTTCTCAAAAGAGGCATAAAATCATTTTGCAAAATGTGATTAGTAACCAATCGCTAGATGGATTAGATGAAGAGCTTCCATTCACTAATTTCGATAGTACCGATTTTCAAGAGGGCAAAGATGCTTTCATATCTCGCAGACCCCCTAATTTCAAGGGTATATAGAGAAGATTAGGGAACTGATATAAATCTTAGACGTTATTCTGAATAAACTCCAAAATACGTCTCTCCATGTATGCTCTGTCTTCAAGGCGTCGCGGCATATGCCTTTCCTCGGGAAAGACTAGCAGATCATAGTTCTTGCCAGCCTCATTAAGAGAATTTATTAATCGCGCAGTATGCCTAAAATGAACATTCTCGTCCACGAGCCCGTGAACCAACAAAAGGTTCCCTTCGATTTCAGAGACATACGACATAACGCTACTTTCAGTATAGCCATCTAAATTCTCGGCAGGCATTCCCATATATCTTTCGGTGTAATGCGTATCATAACCATCCCAACTAGTCACCGGTGCCCCTGCTACTCCAGCTTTGAACAAATCTGGCCGTTTGGCTAGACACATTAAAGACATATATCCCCCATAGCTCCACCCATAGACTCCAATTCTCTCTTTATCGACAATCCCTTTCTCTATTAGGTAATTCAATACAAAGGACTGATCTTCAACTTCCACTTTCCCCATCAAGTTTTTAATTGGAGATTCAAATTTTAACCCCCTTCTAGAACTTCCCCTACTATCAACCACCACTACCAAATATCCCTTGTCTCTTAAATACTGAGCCCTTAGTGAAGCCGTCATCATCCATGAATTAGTAACCAGCTGAACATGTGGTCCACCATATACACTAAGCACTGTGGGATATGGGGATTTAAAGTCACCTGAATTTGGATAATATAGGGCTCCTGAAAGTTCAGTGCCGTCCTCTAGTTTTAATTGAAAAATTTCCGGTGGTTTTAATTGGTATCTATCGATTCTTTCATCTGCCGGTTCATGTATTGCAGCTTCAATAGCATAGTTGTTTCCTAAAGACCGTAAAACAACCGTTGGGGGAGAGGACAAGGAATTGAAAACATCTACGAACAAATTATCCTTAACATTGATAGATACGTTATGAATACCGATTTCAGAAGTGATCTTTTCTAAGCCTTCTCCCTCTAGAGACATTTTATAAAGATGTTTTTCTGTATGGCCGTCTTTGGTACCCGTAAAAAAAAATGTACCGCCTAATTCATCCACAGATTCTATTGAATCCACCTGCCATTCCCCTTCGGTTAACTGCAGGAGATCCCCTTCACAATAAAGATAAATATGATTGAATCCTGTTCTCTCACTCGCCCATAAAAATCGACCTCGTGACAGAGGTTTTAGCATGTTATGTAAATTGATCCAAGTCTCCGAATCCTCCTCTACCAGCGTTGTCAGGGTAGAATCTTCAATTGAAAATTGACGGACTTTGAGATGCTGTTGGTCACGAGATTCAGTTTGAATTACTAATGAATTATCAGGAAACCAATCTACTCTAGCTATGTATTCATCTTCGGTGGATTCCACCCACACACAATCCTTTGAATCTACTTCTACAATTCCAACTCTAACCTTGGGATTGTCCTGTCCCGAGAAAGGATACCTGTGAGATTCTATCGCGTCAGATCCTACTGAATCAGAACCGACATGATTTATAAGAAACTCCGGAATATGTTTCTCGTTAACTTCTGTAAATGCCACGTAACAACTGTCTGAAGACCACCAATACCCTGTGTTTCTACCCATTTCTTCTTGAGCTATGTAATCTGCCAACCCCCTAGTTGAATCGTCTTCCCCATCAGTCAACCTAAAAGAGGTTTTGGATTCAACTTCTATCAAGTGAATATCACCATTTTGAACAAAGGAAATGAAATCACCATTTGGAGAAGCCTTAACATCTAAACACGGATTATCTGAAGCAGACATTAATAGCTCTGGAGTTGAAAAAGGACCATCCAGCCAATATATATTCCCCTGATGAGGTATCAATATTTTTGAATCTTTTGTCCAGAAATATTGGGAAATCCCACCAGCCATCTGACGCAACCTTTGCTTACGAAGCTGTTCTTCCAGAGTTTCTTTAGCAGAAGAATCCCCTAAGCTATCTACAATCAGAAATTCAGATTTAGTATTTAAATCTAGCCCATATAAAGCTTTATATCCTGATGTATCTACTGATTTCAAATACGTCAAATACTTTCCATCAGGACTAAAGGAAAAACTGCTCGGAATATCCATTCCCGGCAGGGGAAATTTGGAAATCTCTTCAATAGGTATAGGCATTAACGTATTCGCTGAACTACCTTTCTTGCGGAGTTCACTAGCTGATTAATATGGTTTTCATCAGAAAACACATTTAAGGCCCCTGCTGCTCCTGACTGCAACAAAATTCCTTCATTGAGCATACCTACGAAAAAGGCTCGCTTCATATCTGAATCAGCATTAACCACATCTCTGTAGTTACGTATGCTATCTTGGGTGAAATGTATACCAAAAAGAGAGCCAACCCCGGTCACCTGTGCATTCACTTCCAACTCATCAAATACAGCCCTGAGCTGATTTCTCAGTTTCTCACCTAAACTGTTCATAGTTTCATAAACCTCAGGAGTCAAAGCATTCATGACTACTTCACCTGCCCTCATCGTTACCGGATTAGCATTAAAAGTTCCGGCATGAGCTATCTCTGCTCCACCATTTGTGGGATCAAATAAGTCCATTATGTCCCTGCGGCCCCCGAAGGCTCCCACAGGCATACCGCCACCTATTATTTTACCCAAGGTGGTCATATCTGGAACAACACCGAATAATTCCTGTGCACCCCCAGGAGAAACCCTGAAACTTTGCACTTCATCATAAATCAATACAATTCCTAGCCTAGTCGTAATTTCCCTGACAAACTCCAAGTATTCTAAGTTCGCTGGAGTGTATCCAAATGATGAGACTATCGGTTCCATAATCACACATGCAATTGTTTCTGAATTTTCCTCCACCATCCTTTTTGTCTCTTCAATGTCGTTATATGGTACGACTATCACATCCTCCAAAACTGAATCAGGTTGCTTCGAATACTCTGGTATAGCGGTGGTTTTATCTGGGTCTAAACTATTCTTACTGGGATATACACTGACTGCTACATATTCGTGTGAGCCATGGTAGCCGCCTTCAATTTTTACTATTTTCTCTCTCCCCGTAAATTGCCGCGCTGCCCTGATGGCCATCAAGGTCCCTTCCGTACCGGAATTAGTGAACCGTATGGTATCAACGGATGGTATGCGGTCTGTGAGTATTTTGGCCAAGCTTATCTGCGAATCAGTAGGTCCGCTAAAAGCTACCCCTTTATCTGCTTGATCCTTGATTACATCAGCCACATTAGCATTTGCGTGACCGAGTATTAAGCTCGTCGCGTTAATCATAAAGTCTAGATACTCATTGCCATCAACATCGACAATATAATGATCATGCCCGCTTTCAATAAAATGAGGGTAGGGTTCAAAATAAGCGGTCCCTCTCGAACTGCCTCCCGGTAAAACCTTTTCTGCCTCTTTTTGTCTTTTGTGGGATCCTTGAGTCCTTGCCACATATTTGTCTATCTCTTTTTGAACGATATTAGACATGTTTATACCCTCACAATAGCTAAAGTTGTTTAAACGATTAGATTTATCTTAGTAGCCGTAAAATGGTTTAGAATACCCAGCGTAAATCTATTTCTTCTTCTTAAAAGTGGTCAAAATTTCGTTGAGGCTTCCCGACCGAAACCCGTTCATATCCATTGTTACGTATGAGTATCCAATTGATTTGAAATATTCTGTAATATCGGTCCTAGTGGACTCGTCCAGTAGAGCCGAAAAATCCTTAGGTTCAATTTCTATGCGGGCTACAGTATCGTGATGCCTTACTCGCAATTGTTTGAATCCTTTAGACCTGAGAAAATGTTCTGCCTTTGCGATCCTCGTAAGAGCTTCTACAGTCACCATCGTCCCATACGGTATTCGAGATGATAAGCAGGCCTGGGCAGGCTTATCCCACGTTGGCAACCCCATTTCTTTAGACAAATCTCTTATATCTTGTTTGGTAAGATCCGCCTCCACCAAAGGACTTCTCACACCATACTGCTTTGCGGCCTCAAGACCAGGTCTATAATCTCCCAGGTCATCTACATTAGTCCCATTGGTAATTACTGCGTAGCCTCGTTGATCAGCGAATTTGATTAAGTGAGAATACAATTCATCTTTACAAAAAAAACATCTATCTGGATTGTTTGCCTGATAGTCTTCCCGCTCCGTTTCTTTTGTTTCAATGATCTCGTAATGAATTTGCTGGTCTGTTGCAAGGGCTATCGCATCCTCTAGTTCAGATGGAGCAAGGCTAGGCGAATTAGCAGTTACCGATAAAGCCTTCTCACCCAAAACTTCATGAGCGACAGCCGCTAAAAAAGCACTGTCCACACCACCAGAGTAGGCAACAATTACACTACCCATATCATTTATGATATTTACAAGTTGCTGTCTTTTTTCCTCAACAGATTTTTCAGTTATCTGTACCATACCAATCCTCACTTTACTTTGATGCTACTCAGCCATCATTTCTTCCACGATTGATTTCATCTCACCTGAATAGAAATCATAAGACCTATTCTGGTATTTTAATATCTTCTGGGACTCGGTAGTATCATACCAATCATTCCAACCTGGTTCTTCCCGATATACCGCCATCTCAACAGGAGCTCCCATAAAATTAAAAAAATCTTCTACATAATCTTTTCCAGTTAAACGCCAACTTGAACCACCAGCAATGTTGAATACATTCCCTACCGCCTCTGGAGTATCAACTGAAGACTTTATAGCATCAGCTACATCATCCCTATGTACCATTTCTACTCTTTGAGAAGAGGTAAATGGCCAAGGTTCAGGAGGCTCTAAAAATGCTGGGACCGCGATACTTGCTATCCGTAGTATCACAAAATTCACACCCGATTCGATAAGAATCTTTTCTCCTGCAATTTTACTCTCTGCATATATATCTATAGCGTTTTGTGGTTGACTAATAGTGATCGGATCAGTCTCATTAGAAGTATCCCCATATGTACTGATTGAAGAGGTAAAAACTAAAGTGGCCTTCGAAGATTGAGTTTTTAGAGCGTCCACTATGTTTCTTGTACCCTCCACATTTACAGCAAATGTTTTATCTCTATCACGTTCACTGGTTGGTGGTAGAAGTGCCGCCAAATGGAGAATTCCTCCTACATTGAGAACAGCCTCATTTACGGATCCTCTATCAGTGATATCCCCTTTCAGCACCTCCACATTAGGTTCCCCTTCCAATCCCGTGAAATCCATAAATGGCAGGTCAAATATACGAACAGACCTTCCTTCGGCCAGAAACATGCCGGCCAGTTGTCTACCTACACTTCCTGCTCCACCGGTTATCAATACTGGATCGCTCAAGTTAAGGTTGTTCCTTTCATACCGGCTTTTTCAATCAAATTTTGTGAGCTAGCTATTAGGATTTCCACAGCGGTAGTCATCCCATCCCAATCACTAGCATTTTTCAGTTCTAGGGCTGAGGCAGCATCTCTCATAGCTGTACGAGTAACTGGAACACTTGGCATTGTTTTGAAGAAAAAGGTACCACTTACCTCTTCAAATTTCTCCACTATCTCTATAACCGAATTTTCCCAATCTTGATTTTGCGTACCAAGACCATCTGCAATAGATTTGCAAGTGGATATTGTCTCATCAAGCATTTCTTGTCCTGATTGCGGCATTTACAGAATTCCTCCCAATATGACTTTTAGCTAAAAATTAAAGGGCGGCCACTAAGTGGTCGCCCTTTTTGTGTCCAACTCCTAAAGGCAGCTAGGTACCTTAGTCGTCGCCATCAGCATGAACTGACTCACCTACTTCTGTTATTTCTGGCGAATCTTCATAGTGATGCTTTACTTTGTCTAGATCAACAACATCCAATCTGTTGAAGCCTTTTCCATCGTACTTGTCGTATGGGAACGGCTGGAACTTCTCGAATCTTTCCCCAAACCTTTGCCTGCTTGGCCTGGTGTCGTAAGGGAACCTGAAACGTTCTGGACTATCAGGCTCACATTCAATTAGTTCATATTCTCTACTGCCAAGACCTATCTCGTGACCGGTATTAATACTGGTCACTTCGCTTTGACCATGGAATGTTGCAGCAGCAGCCTCAAATTTCTTATCTCCGGCATGATGTGCTTCCATCATTTCAGCAGCAGACCCTTTTATTCCTTCAGCTTCTCTAGCCTTGTCTACACAGGCCATGTCTATCGCTACAGGGTCCTTGCTAGCGAAAACTCCAAGATGAGGGACTATGGGCACATCTGCGTGATTTGCACAGTCGCAGCGAGGCGAAACGTCCAACGCCATATTGATATAGCCTACTTTATCTCTACCTACCGCTTTCTCTACACCTAGGCAGGCGTCGGCAATAGCTGCATCGACAGCATCAAACTGAACAGGAGGGATATCCATCAATCCTCTGGGCCCCATTACACCAAAACAGCCTAAGCAATTTGCGCACTTATCCCCATCCCACTCAAGCTCATCTTTTTCATTAATATGGTAGAGGTTGAACGGGCAGCAATCTTCCAATATCTCCCAATCAGGAGTATTCGCCTTACCTTTGAAGTTCTCTGGATGGAAAACCCCAGCTGCGCCTAGCCCGTAGGTTGGATGACCTCCCATATGGACATTGAATTTACCTCTCTTCGATTGTGCTCCAATACCTAGGTTCTTCAAGGCACCACCAATGACTCCCATGCTATGTCCCTTGAAATGGGTTAATGCAATAAGAGCATCAGCAGCTGCAATGGCTTGGGCAACATAAGCTTCTTTGAGGATATAACCTTCTGGAATGTCGACTACAAAATCACTGGTGCCAATAAATCCGTCAGCGCAAATGAAAGGGCAGCCTAATGTCGCTGAACTATAGCCATTCCGTTCTGCTGTCAGCAATATATCTATTTCAGAAGTTCTTGAGCCCCACGGGGAATAGGAGGAAGTGGTTGTGTCGCAAACAAACGGGCGACCACCTAACTCCTTTATCCTGTCAGCTAGTTGCCGGGCATAAAGAGGTCTCAAATATGCAGAGTTATTCCATTCCCCGCAGTGGACTTTTATAGCCACAATGTCGTTTGGTTTTACAATCTCATCCAGACCCGCAGCATCAAAAACTGTGATCATTTTTGCCGCCAACGCTGTCTCAGTAGACTCTGAATGTGCGTCCATATAATAAACTGTCGAATCAGACATATTTCCCTCCACTCCTTTCTTTGAGCAAATAGGTACAATTTCCCTAGCAAATCATGTATTGCTGAGATTAGCATTCCTTCCTACACATGTCAATAATTTAACAAACTTTGGAATCAATACTAAAATGCTTTTTGATGAGTTTAAAAGCGACATGAAATTTCAAATGCATTTTTAGTAAGGAGGAGTTTATGCAAGCGGAGGTAAGATGGATTCACCCAGGCCCTCAACCAAACGGTTTGCAATCAGATTCTGATGGACTTTGGGCAATCGATCAAGGTAACGATCATCTCTACAAATTAGCCTATTCTGACGGATCTATTCTAGAAGATCTGGATACCGAAACATCAAAGTCAAGTGGTGTGACGAAGGGAGGGGGATATCTTTGGGTTGCTTCTACATATAGTGCGGAGCTTTACCAATTGAATCTGGACGGAAGTACTGAGGCGGTATTTGATACACCTGGAAAAGGAGTAGTTACTCAATATGGATCTTCTGAAAACCCTCAAATAACAGGTGCCCACGGCATGGAATGGGTCGACGCAAATAATATGTGGGTGGCTGTTCCGCCAGCCCAACAGGTATTCTTATTGGACCCGACAACCATGAAAGTAAAACATTCTATCCCTACCCCCGGAGTAAGACCTCATGGTCTCTTTATAGATGATGGGAATATGTGGCTTGCCGACACACAGGAATGCAAAATATATAAAATGAACCCGGAAAACGGGGAAATCCAGGGTGAAATTCACATCTCCGAACCTGAAATACATGGCATGACTATTTACCAAGGCGACATATGGTTCTGCTGTGCTGAAACTCGTAAGGTTTGTACTGTGAAATTGCCACATTAGGAAACAAAGGACGCAAATTGAAAGTTACAGACAGGATAACCAAAATAGTCGTAGGTGAAAACGAACCAGACCCCTTCAAATACGGAGGGGTATACCCTCCCAATGTTTTTCTAGTGCGTGGGGAAAAAACATCAGTCTATATAGACACAGCACACGGCAAACCCGAAGAAATCCAAAAGCATGTCTCAGTTTGGGAGTCCGAAGGTAAACCCGAAATAGCCGGGATCATATTGACCCACAGACACAGTGACCATATTGGTGGAGCCCAAGTATTAAGTGAGCAATTGAAAGCGCCAGTAATATCTACTTCCGTTGAAAAAATAGCTATTGAAAAAGAATCATCAGCTATAGTTGGTATAACCCCTCAGGATGGAGAACAGCTGGATTTGGGAAACGCAACCATAGAATTTATCCACACTCCAGGTCACACAATGGGGAGTCTATGTATTTATTTGAAAGAAGATAAAGTACTTTTTACCGGCGATAACATTCTAGGATTGGGTACGACAGTTATTTCTCCAGATGAGGGAAATATGACTTCGTATATCAAATCCCTCCACAAAATGTTGAATTATGACATTGAAAAAATATGTCCCGGCCATGGACCAGAAATAGATAGCCCAATAGAAAAAATTCACGAATTAATTGAACATAGGCATCAACGTGAGCTACAAATGCTTGAATTAATTACCTCAGGAAAGAATTCCATGGACGATATTTTCAATGCCATATACAAAGACATACATCCAGGTCTTCATAATACCGCGCGGAGACAGATACAAGCCCATATTAATAAACTAATAGAGGAGAAAAGAATTGAACAAAGCGATAAAATTTACCGAATAGTTCATTAAACCGGAGACACTCTATGAATTTCTCAAATATCGACGTTTTTCCTATGGGCACCACTGTCAACTCCCAAGGAGTTCTCGAAATAGGGGGATGTGACATCGTTTCCTTATCCAAAACCCATGGAACCCCACTTTATGTTTACGATGAAAACACTATAAGGAATATGGCACGTACTTTTGTGGGTGAATTTACTTCTAGATACTCAAAAACTTCTGTCGCATACGCCTCGAAGGCCTTCCTCAATTTGGCAATGGCAAAAATAGCCACCGAAGAGAACCTTTCTCTTGACGTTGTCTCAGGGGGAGAGGTGGCGGTGGCAAACGCAGCAGGGTTTCCTTCCAGCAAAATGTATTTCCATGGAAACAACAAAACCCCTCAAGAACTCTCCGAGGCGATAGATTTGGGTGTTGGCACTATAGTCGTGGATGGCTTTCAAGAACTGGACTTACTGAACTCAATAGCTAAATCCAAAAACGCCACCCAAGGAATCATGTTAAGGCTGTCCCCCTCGGTGGATGCTCATACCCATGCACACACCACAACAGGAATACTGGACGTCAAATTTGGGTTCTCGATAGAAACTGGGGAAAGTGGTATCGCCATTAAACAGGCAATAGATTCCAGCCATCTTGACCTCCAAGGAATACATTTTCATCTGGGGTCTCCAATTTTTGAGTTGGAACCGTATTCAACTGCAATAGACACAGTGCTTGATTATTTGAAACCTTTTTTTAGCCAAGGTCTAGAATTAAAAAAATTCAGTCCAGGCGGGGGCTTTGCAATCGGATATCTTCAAGAGCAGCTACCCCCTTCAGTGGCGGATTATGCTGAAGTAATCACTTCCATGCTGAAAAACAAATGTGAAGACTTAGGAATTGGATTTCCTGAACTGATCATTGAACCTGGAAGATCCATAGTAGGAAGGGCCGGGGTTGCTGTATATACGGTGGGTGTGACAAAAGAAATCCCAAATGTTCGCACTTATGTATCCCTGGACGGCGGCATGGGAGACAATATAAGGCCAGCTTTGTATGACGCTCAATATGAAGCTGTCGCTGCAAACAAAATGGACGGAGGGAATGTCAGTACTGTTACCCTTGCAGGCAAATATTGCGAAACAGGGGATATTTTAGTTAAAGATGTAGAACTCCCCAAACTAGATTCAGGGGATATAGTGGCTGTACCAGCATCCGGTGCATACTGCATAGCAATGTCGAGCAACTACAACATGAACCCACGTCCCGAAATTGTAATGGTTTCAGAAGGTGAAGCTAGGGTAATTAGGAAAAGAGAAACTTATCAAGATTTAATGGCATTAGATTTACCATAGACAATTAATGTGGACCAAAAGATCGTACCCTCCTCCATAAAGCCAGTTTTTGTATACGCGATAGCATTTATTAACATATCTCTTTGGATAATTTTAGAAGCCTATGGAGGAAGTACAAACCCATCTGATCTTCGAAGATTTGGCGCGATAGATTCTTATCTGATCTGGTCAGGAGAATACTGGAGACTCGCGACTGCAATTTTCCTTCATGTCGGAGCTTCTCACCTTGCAATAAATTCCATAAGTCTTGTAATTATGGGCGGCCTAGCTGAGCGTTTGTATGGACACTGGAATTTCATTTTTATTTTCTTAATTACTGGGCTAATAGGCAGCTCAGCAAGTTATTTGAACATCGAAAACGGGGTTGTCGGCGCTGGGGCCAGCGGTGCGATATTTGGTTGCCTTGGCAGCCTTGTTGCCTATTTTTATGTAAGAAAACACAGCTTTGGAAAGTCAGGAAACCAAACACTCAACGGACTTATAATATTGGCCGTCGTGAACCTCGCCTTTGGATTCGTTATACCCGCAGTAGATAATTGGGCCCACATAGGAGGATTTGTTTCCGGTTTAGCTTTGGGATATTTCCTAGTCCCTCCTTCTAAAACCTGCACATCTACCGAACAATACAAAAATGGGGGTCATCGCAGGTTAATACATTCGGGCTATGTGTTTATCATCGGTCTCGTAACACTTGTTCTCCTTATGGGCATCGGTCATTGGGTTTACGAACCAGAAAGTATTTTCCCAGTTTTCTAGGAGAACAATTTAGAAGGACTTTCTATCAACCGTTGCAGTCTTCTAAAAAAGCTTGCTGCCACGGCACCATCTACCACTTGATGATCCCCAGTGAGGCTCAAAGTCATCATTTCTCTTATAATCACTTCTCCCTCTCGAACAACCGGCTTTTGAACCGAACGACCAACGCCTAATAACCCAACCTGACCTTGATTCAGTATTGGAGTGAATCCATCCACTGATCCCAAAATAGAGATAGTGAAAGTTCCACCCATAAAATCGTCCGGGCCGAGGTCGCCGTTCTTTGCGGCTTCTGAAAGGGTTTTCACTTCTCCTGATATTTCCTGGACGGTTTTTGAGTTAGTTTCTCTTATAACTGGGACCACTAATCCATCGTCCAATGCCACAGCAAAAGCCATATTAACTCTATCGAATTTTAATATTGAATCTCCAACCAATACACTGTTTAGCGCAGGAACCCTGATCAGAGCCTCACTTGTGGCTTTGATCAAAAATTCAGCCATGCCCAACCCGTGCTCACGTCTCAGCATTTGGGCTTCGGTCACATCAACCTCAAGAAAATAGGATAGCTGCGCAGTATTAGCCAAACTATTTTTCATGTTCCCCGCGATACTTTTCCTCATGCCCTTTAGAGGAATTTCTGATATAGGCCTCGGCAAACCTGGGGGTGTCGTGGGTTTTGAAGTTCCAGGAGCGTCGGCTAATGCCCTTACATCTGCTTCAACTACTCGTCCCCTTGGGCCAGTTGGCGTAACTTTTTCAAGATCTACCCCTAATTTAGCTGCAAGTTTTCTAGCACCAGGAGTGGACGGTACAGCATCCCCTTTTATATTGCGTCTCGTCAGCTGAGACCTTCTTGCCCCCTGAGGGGTATTTTCAGCTGTTATAGGTTTATCAGACGATTTCTCCGCTTCAGGAGGAAGTTCTCCTTCTTCGAGCAAATATCCCATGACATCATCGACTAGAACAGTGGAGCCTTGATCAACGACCGGATGAAAAAGGCCCGAATTAGTAGCTTCCAAATCGTAATTGACTTTTTCAGTCTCTATTTCCGCTATAACTTCACCTTGGGCTACACTATCACCAGCGGTTTTAGTAAATTTTGTCACGATGCCTTCGGTCATAAAATCGCCTAACCTCGGCATAACTATCGGTATTGCCATAAGAATCCTCTCCCCTATTCAAGTACTTCCAAAGCCGCAGCCACTACTTTCTCTTTCGTAGGTACAAACAAAGCTTCTAGAGGTCTACTGTAAGGAACCTGGGTATGTGGAGCAGTGACCCTTTTTGGTGGAGCATCTAGATAATCAAATGCCTCCTCAGCCACTAAAGCAGATATATCACTAGCAATACTACATCTTGGATAATCTTCATCAACGATGACTATTTTTCTAGTCTTCTGAACAGATGAAAGTATGGCATCTTCATCCATTGGTGATAAGGATAATAAATCTAACACTTCTACTGAATATCCCTGTTCTTCCAGTATGGAGGCAGCCTCCATACAAACTCGAGTGGTATAGCCAATACCTAACAATGTTATATCTTCCCCTTGCGTCTTAAAATCTGATTTACCTATATCCACAATATATGAATCCTCAGGAACATGGTCTTCAAATCTCAACCCCATCAGTTGGCGGTTATTAAAAACAATAACGGGATCATCATCCCTTATTGCTGCCGTCATCAATCCTTTAGCATTGTATGGATTTGAAGGCACCACGCATTTCAGTCCTGGAAAATGGGTAAAAATGGAATAAAGAGTCTCCGAATGTTGTGCAGCAGAATTAGTTCCTGCTCCAATTCCTGTCATTATGGTCAAAGGGACCTTAACTTTACCTCCAAACATATAGTGCATTTTGGCGGCATTGTTAGTGATTTGATCCGCACAAACTCCATAAAAACTCACATACATCAAATCGACCACAGGTCTTAGGCCTGAAGCCGCAGCACCAACACCTGCGCCAACAAACCCAGCTTCTGATATTGGGGTATCTCTTACCCGCGTACGGCCGAAATCATTAACTAATCCTTTAGTCAGCCTCATGGGCCCGCCCCAAGCATCTTGAAAATCTTCTCGTTCTCCCCCACCGGCTATATCTTCTCCCATGACAATGACGTCAGGATCTCGAGTCATTTCTTGTCTAAGGGCTTCATTGATAGCCTGTATGAAACTTATCTGCCTGGTAGATTGAGTTTGCGTCATTTCATTCTTCTCCTAATTTACCTATATGCCACATATACATCTGTATTCAATTCCTCCGGGTCTGGAAACGGACTGTCATTAGCAAATTCTGCAGCTGCACTTACTGCCTCTAAGCACTGCGTATCGATGTCATCAAGTTGTGTTTCATCAGCATGGCCACCATCTAAAATATGTTGCTTTAGCATTACAATGCAGTCCCTTGCCATATAATAGTCCTGCTCTTCTTTACTCCTATAACCCAGCGGGTCATCAGCCCCGAAATGACCTTGATAACGATATGTTTGTGCTTCAATCAACGTGGGGCCTTCTCCTAGCCTAGCTCGTTGCACAGCTTCTTTGCCCACTTCATAAATATCTAGAACCGACTGCCCATCGACCGTAACTCCTGGAATCCCATAACCATCAGCCCTGTTGGCCACTGACCCCCCCGCCACTGAATATTCAAATGGAGTTGCTTCGGCGTATCGGTTATTCTCGCACACGAAAATGATCGGTAATTTCCATATCCCTGCAAGATTCATTGATTCGTGCAGCACTCCTTGACTAGAAGCTCCATCTCCAAAGAAGACAACGCTAACCTGATCAGTCCCCTTCACTTTCGCTGTCAGCGCAACTCCTGTTGCAACAGGTATATTGGAACCTACAACACCATTCGCACCTAGCATACCTTTGTTTATATCTGCTATGTGCATAGTGCCGCCTTTTCCTTTACCCGTCCCCGTGGATTTGCCCAGCAACTCAGCCATCATCTCATTAATATCCAGTCCTTTGGCTATGCAATGGTGATGACTTCTATGTGTACCTAAGACGTAATCCTTTTCATTAAGGTGTGCACATATGCCTGTAGGAACAGCTTCTTGGCCTATGGAGGAATGCATCCCTCGCAATTTGCCCGCATCTGCTTCTCTTCTTGACTGCTCCTCAAATCTCCTAATGGTAACCATAGTTTCATACATCCAGACTAAAGATTCGCCATTGAGTTCTGGGTAAGGCATTTGAATACCCCCTTGAAAGACTAATTTTGTTGCTACCGTGGGCTATAAAATTGGCTGGATTATAACAGTATGTCAAATAAGTGGGGCATCAGGAAAATTGTTGCCTTTCTATTGGTGATATATTTAATTCTCAATAGTGATTGACACCTAATTACGGGGATTGATAGGATTTTTGATGCGTATACCGAAGAGGGGATATAGCTCAAACGGGAGAGCGCGGCGTTCGCAATGCCGAGGTTGGGGGTTCGATTCCCCCTATCTCCACCAAGTCTATTTAACAACCACCTAAATTGGGCCTGCCCTTAGCTATTTTCAGTAATTTTGGAGTGCAATTGCAAAATATACCTCATTTCGCTGCCTTAAAGCACAAAGATTATGCACTTGCTTGGGGGGCCAGCGGTTTAGGAGGTGCAAGTGCATGGACATTTCTAATTGCCAGCCAGTGGTTTGTACTAGATAGGTCAGATCAAAGTTCCATGGTCGGGTGGTTTACCTTTGCCTCCATGATCCCCTTTTTGATTGCTTCGCCATTAGGTGGCCTTTTAGCTGATCGAATAGAGCGAAAAAAACTAACTATATACACTCAAATATTGGGCATAATAACTGTTGGATTCGCCGCACTTTTGTCGATGCTGGAAATATTAGAACTATGGCATTTGTGCCTTCTAGCATTCGTGGCAGGCAGTTGTCGTACAACTCAAGAAGCTTCAATCGTTTCATTGATAACCAATCTAGTACCAAGAGGCGATTTACTGAATGCAATTACTCTAAACTCAGCAACCAGACATGGTTCCAGGGTTATTGGAATGTCAATTTTGATAATTTCAGGAATATCTCAATCAATTACCTTCGGAACTTCAGAATTCTTGCTCGGTAGTATGGTGTTCGGAGCTGGGTCAGTCATTCTCATGCTTAAGGTAAGGAAAACCTCTACGGGTGAAATCACAAGCGGCAATAACCCTTTTAGAGGAATTTGGGAGGGAATTAATTACATATACGCCCGAAGAGTAGTTGCTATTTTCATAATTCTTGTAGCATTCCATTGTGCTTTAGCAATGTCTTTTGACTCTATCCTCCCTGGCTTTACAAAGGATAGATTATCTTCCGTAAATGAAACAGTGTTAGCAATACTAGTGGTGTCATTTGGGATAGGTTCGGCCGGAGGAACATTTTTATTGGCAGGGGTCAGAAATGAAAGACACAAAGGCCTATTATTGCTATCAATGGGGGTTTTGAGTGGCCTTTCTCCTTTGTTATTAGGGTTTTCGTTCAATATATCCATGGCTTTCATTGCGACTTTAGTGATGGGCGCCACTGAATCAATATTTATGGCCCTTACATCCACCTATGTCCAACTTGTTACACCGGACAGGCTGAGGGGTCGTGTCACTAGCCTCTATATACTTCACGCCGGTGGAATAATGGCATTTGCCAATTTAGGTTACGGCTATTTGGCCGACCTCTACAATGCACCAAATGTTCTCATAATCACTGGACTTTTATTCTTCATATTTTTTACAGGAATAAGCTCCACCGACCCTATTCTAAAATCTGTCTACAAAGGCAAAGATGTCTCAGAATTAGCCAGCTGAAAAAGAAAATATATGGCTCCTGAATGTGTTATAG